>JGI25329J36429_1001072_pt1 | contig 14415 bp, 13 predicted proteins | sample HigsolmetaAR204D_FD_36429 | JGI IMG/M metagenome (IMG submission 36429)
ATTGTTTCCCAGTTAGAAATTGCCGGTGATTACAAAGATGCTCCAGAAGAAGCGCAAACATTTGATAGCATCAAAATAATTGTGAAGCAAGCGGATGGTGAAACTTGTGAAAGATGTTGGGTTGTTTCAACAGATATAGGCACTGATCAAGACCATCCGACACTGTGCAAAAGATGTGCAAGCATTGTGAAAGATCACTACAGCCATTTAGCTTAGTTTTATCAGCTCCCTGTGCAAACAGGGAGTTTTTTCATTTAGCAATGCTTCCTCATAAAGAAGTGTCATAAAAAGAACGATCTTTCATTGAAATCCGTCATAGTCAATTGGAAAAGTTTTCTCGGATGCTTTTTCAAAAATGAATACTTTGCTCAAAATTGAAAGAAGAATTCAGCTTTTTAGCTTTTAAAGTGTGAATCATTTCCAAGCCGCTATTTACGTGTGTGGAAAAACTTGAATGTGATAGGAGGCAGTGCGGCGGTTACAATATAAATACAAAACAGACGAGGGGGTTTTAATAATGAATCCGCTCGATCAAATCAAAGACGAATTAACGTTAATGAAGGACGAACTCAATGCGCGGCTCGCCAAAAGTCAATTGGATGACCCGATTTTTATCCGGGATGTAAAAAATGAGCTCAACGATGTTGAGCTTGCATTGGAAAAAATGGAATATGGACTTTATGGCATATGTGAAGAAACATTGCAAAAATTGCCGCTCGAACAATTGGCACAAATTCCGACAGCCAGAACGATTCATGATTTTCTCAATATGAAATCATATTTAAAAAAAACACTAGAATATCATTAAGAAGTGAAGTGAACAAGCTTCACTTTTTTGCTTGTTCCCCTTCTTTACTGTTTGTCAAAAAATGTGCTAAAATTTGATGGAAACTTGCCAGTGAGTGGGGGAACGCAGTGTGCTTAAATATTTGATTGCATTATTTGTCATCGCTCTCGACCAATGGACAAAATGGCTGATCGTAAAAAATATGGAAATTGGCGAAAGCATTGAAATTATCAACGGATTTTTATACATAACGTCTCACCGCAATAAAGGAGCGGCTTGGGGAATATTGCAAAACCAGATGTTGTTCTTTTATGTGATTACCATTATTGTTGTCGTAGCGATTATTTATTATATGCAAAAATATGCGAAACAAAATGCAATGCTGGGGGTTGCTCTCAGCTTAATGCTCGGCGGAGCGATTGGGAATTTTATTGACCGCCTTTTCCGCAAAGAGGTGGTGGACTTTATCCATACATATATTTTCGGTTATAATTTTCCAATTTTTAATATTGCCGATTCATCTTTAACAATCGGTGTTATTTTACTTTTCATATATTTTCTGTTTTTTGAAGAAAAGAAGCAAAAGGAGTAGAAAATGGAGCAATTTACTTTTGTTGTGACGGAAAAAGAGGAACATGAACGAATAGATAAATTTTTGGCCAATAAAGATGAGAATTGGTCAAGAACGTTGGTCCAAAATTGGATCAAGGACGGGGTTGTTTCAGTAAATGAAAAATCGGTGAAGGCCAATTACAAGTGCCAAATTGGTGATGTCATCACTGTATCTGTTCCAGAACCGGAAGAGCTGGATGTCAAGCCTGAGCCGATGGAGCTTGATATATACTATGAGGATGAAGATGTCATCGTTGTCAATAAACCGCGTGGGATGGTCGTCCATCCAGCGCCGGGACACACTTCAGGAACACTTGTGAACGGTCTTTTATATCATTGTAAAGATTTGTCCGGAATTAACGGAGTCCTTCGTCCGGGAATTGTTCACCGGATTGATAAAGATACTTCAGGTTTATTAATGGTTGCCAAAAATGATTACGCTCATGAATCATTAGCAAATCAATTAATGGAAAAGAGGGTTGAAAGGAGATATAAGGCGATTGTACACGGGGTAATTCCGCACGATCATGCCACAATTGATGCTCCGATCGGCAGGGATCCAAAGGATCGGCAAAAAATGACGGTAACAAAAACAAACAGTAAAGAAGCTGTCACCCATTTTCATGTGCTGGAACGATTTTCGGATTATACATATATTGAATGTCGGCTGGAAACCGGAAGAACGCATCAAATCCGCGTGCATATGAAATATATCGGTTTTCCGCTAGCCGGCGATCCAAAATATGGACCGAAAAAAACACTTCCGATTCATGGACAGGCTCTTCATGCAGGCGTACTTGGTTTTGAGCATCCAAGAACAAAAGAGTTTTTGAAGTTTGAAGCACCGCTTCCGGAAGAATTCGAAAAGATTTTGCAAATGTTACGAAATGATCGTTGACAATTACGAGCTGCTCTGTCATAATACGTTTAGACAATACAGCATCCTTTAACTGCAGTCCCGTGAGGCTGAGAAGGAATCGTATGGCAATAGGTGAGCTATGCACAAAACCTCTCATCCTCAGGATGAGAGGTTTTTTTAACCGAAATTTGAGGTGATGAGCATGCCGGAAAAAGCGGTTGTTTTAGATGAGCAGGCGATCAGAAGGGCGCTAACTAGAATAGCCCACGAAATTATCGAACACAATAAAGGTATAGACAATTGTGTTTTGGTCGGAATCAAGACAAGGGGAATTTATCTTGCCAAACGTCTTGCAAAAAGAATAGAGGACATTGAAGGAAAAGAGATACCTGTCGGCAACCTTGACATTACTTTTTACCGGGATGATTTAACACAAAAAACAGAAAGCGGCGAACCGCTCGTTAAAGGTTCAGATATCCCGATCGATATTAACAATCGAAAAGTCATTTTAGTAGACGATGTCCTTTACACGGGAAGAACGGTACGGGCAGCGATGGATGCCATTGTTGACTACGGCAGGCCAGCGCAAATCCAGCTCGCTGTACTTGTTGACCGCGGCCATCGCGAACTACCGATCCGAGCGGATTATGTCGGGAAAAACATACCTACTTCAAAATCAGAAAAAATTGTTGTACAGCTTTTGGAAGTAGATGAAAAAGAAAAAGTATCCATTTATGAAAATGAATAGATGTCCCTTTTAATAGCAGTCCCGTGAGGCTGCAAAGGGGTCCGAAAGGTGTATACGCTATTTGTATGCACTTTGGCAAAAACCTCTTTGTGCCTCATCGGCCAAAGAGGTTTTTTTGTGCAAATTCCATAAGGAGGAAAAAAACATGAAACAAAATATTATACTAGATGTTCATGATAAACCTGATTTTATCACATGGCTCGCCTTAAGCTTCCAACATTTATTTGCCATGTTTGGAGCAACGATTCTCGTACCGTTTTTAGTCAAAATTGATCCTTCTGTTGCTTTGATTTCCAGCGGCCTCGGCACACTCGCATTTATTTTGATAACAAAAGGAAAAGTGCCGGCATATGTCGGCTCCTCCTTTGCCTTCATCACACCGTTAATTGCGGCTAAAGCTGCCGGCGGTGTAGGAGCGGCGATGATCGGCAGCTTTTTGGCAGGCCTAGTTTACGGGGTTGTCGCGCTTATCATCAAACAGACAGGATATAAATGGATTATGAAATTACTTCCAACTGTTGTCGTCGGTCCAGTAATTATGGTAATCGGACTTGGCCTTGCATCAACAGCTGTGAGTATGGCCATGAACGATCCTAAAGGACATTACAGCTTGCTTCACTTTTCAGCAGGTCTTGTTACGCTTCTGATCACCATTATAACAATGGCATTTTTTAAAGGATTTTTTAACCTAATCCCTGTATTAATCGGAATTTTCGGCGGATATGTATACTCGCTTATAATCGGTATTGTCGACTTTCAAAAAGTGGCGGAAGCCAAATGGTTTCAGCTCCCGAACTTTATCATTCCATTTGTTGATTATACACCTCACATTACATCTGAAATCATTCTGCTGATGGTTCCAGTCGCAGTGGTGACATTATCCGAGCATATCGGTCACCAAATGCTGCTAAGCCAAGTAATCGGAAAAGATTTAATCAAAGACCCTGGACTTGCCCGTTCCATTCTCGGCGATGGAGCGGCAACCATGATTGCATCTTTTATCGGTGGACCGCCGAACACGACATATGGCGAAAATATCGGCGTATTGGCGATTACAAGGATTTACAGCGTTTATGTCATTGCCGGTGCAGCTCTATTTGCAATCTTGTTTGGCTTTATTGGAAAAATATCCGCCTTGATCAGTTCGATTCCAACTCCAGTAATGGGAGGCGTTTCAATACTGCTCTTCGGGATCATCGCATCTTCAGGATTAAGAATGATGATTGAGCATAAAGTTGATCTGAACGAAAAAAGAAACTTAATTATCACTTCCGTCATTTTAGTAATAGGAATTGGCGAAGCGATGATTAAGTTCGGGGAAAGTTTTGAGTTACACGGAATGGCATTAGCTGCAATCATTGGCGTCATTTTAAACTTTGTGCTCCCAGGTAAAAAAGAAGAACATATTTTTGACACAAATGAAGAAGATTCAGTAGCGTAGCAATCACCTTTTAAAAAAGTCCAGAGAGGCTTTCAAGGGTGTGTGGGACAAATCATGCTTCGTCATTTGCTTACACCCTGTCATGCCTTGGCAGGGTGATTTTTTTTAAAATTCAAACGTCAATCGCTTTTATTTAAAGGAAAGGGGAAGAAAGCGATGAAACATTTAGTGACAATGAGCACGCTGTCAACTGAAGAGATTATTGCCATTTTGGATGAAGCGGAACGCTTTAAAAAGGGAAAACGATGGAAAGTCGGAGAACAAACATTTATCGCCAACTTGTTTTTTGAGCCGAGTACGAGGACGAGGTTTAGTTTTGAAGCTGCTGAAAAAAAACTTGGACTTGACATTTTAAATGTGGATGGAGCTTCTTCAAGCATTCAAAAAGGAGAATCGTTGTACGATACTGTAAAAACTTTAGAATCGATCGGTGTCGAGGCGGTCGTCATCCGACATCCCGAGGACCGGTATTTTGACGAGCTTATCGGCCGTGTCCAAGTATCCATATTAAATGCTGGCGATGGGTGCGGACACCATCCAACGCAATGTTTGCTCGATTTGATGACAATTCGTGAAGAGTTTGGGAGTTTTAACGGATTGACGGTTTCCATCATCGGTGACATTCGCCACAGCCGTGTAGCAAGATCTGATGCAGAAGTGCTGACAAGGCTCGGGGCAACCGTATTGTTCTCTGGACCTGAAAAATTTCGGGATGACACCAATCCATACGGTACATACGTATCGATCAATGAAGCAATCGAAATGTCAGATGTTGTGATGCTCTTAAGAATCCAGCATGAACGCCACAGCGAAAAATGGACAGCTGATCAATATTTGGAGCAGTACGGATTGACAAAGGAACGGGAAAAAATGATGAAGGACCATGCGATTATTATGCACCCTGCACCGGTCAACAGAGGAGTTGAAATCGACGGAGATTTAGTAGAGTGCAGCCGGTCGCGAATTTTTAAACAGATGGAAAACGGTGTATTTGTCCGCATGGCAGTTATAAAACAGGCGATTGAAAGTAAAGCACAAGGGGGAGAGAAGAAATATGTCCATTCTATTTAAAAATGCGCAATTGTTAACAGAGGAAGGCGAATTGACAAAACGGGATGTTCTTGTGGAAAACGGAATAGTCAAACAAATATCGGAAGAGATAGCTGATGGAGCGGGAGACGTGATCGATTGCAACGGAAAGCTTCTTTCCCATGGATTTATCGATCTTCACGTTCATCTGCGTGAACCGGGTGGAGAAGCGAAAGAGACGATTGCCACCGGCACGCTGGCTGCAGCGAAGGGCGGCTTTACAACCGTTGCCTCCATGCCTAATACGAAGCCNCCTATTGATACNAAAGAAAAAATGATCAATTTACAAAAGCGAATTAAAGAAACAGCAAAGGTTCGCGTTCTTCCTTATGCAGCGATCACACTTGGGCAAAGCGGAAGCGAATTAACGGATTTTGATGCATTAAAAGAGGAAGGTGCTTTTGCCTTTACGGACGATGGCGTAGGTGTCCAGTCGGCCGGCATGATGTTTCAGGCAATGAAAAAAGCGGCGGAGAAAGGATATTCAATTGTCGCGCATTGTGAAGACAATACCCTTATCAACGGCGGATCCTTCCATGATGGAGTTTTTGCAAAAAATCACGGTATATCCGGCATTCCATCTGTATGTGAATCCGTTCAAATTGCAAGAGATGTTCTGCTGGCAGAAGCTAGCGGCTGCCATTACCACGTGTGCCATATTAGTTCAAAAGAATCCGTCAGAGCCGTCAGAGACGCCAAAAAAGCAGGCATCCGCGTGACATGCGAAGTGACCCCGCATCATCTTCTTTTATGTGATGAAGATATTCCGGAGCTTAATCCGAACTTTAAAATGAATCCGCCGCTTAGAGGCAGAGAAGACAAGAAAGCATTAATCGAAGGGCTGTTGGATGGAACAATCGATTTTATTGCTACGGATCATGCGCCTCATACGATGGAGGAGAAATCTTTAGAGGTCGATAAGGCGCCGTTTGGGATGTCGGGTTGGAAACTGCCTTTCCTCTTTTGTACACATATTTTGTCGAACGGGGCATTTTTACATTGAAACAACTTGTTGATTGGCTGACGGTAAAGCCTGCTAGAGCTTTTAACTTGGATATGGGGGAATTAAAAGAAGGCATTTCTGCAGATTTGACGCTCATTGATTTACAGGAAGAAAAAAGAATAGATGCCTCAACATTTGCATCAAAAGGAAAAAATACGCCGTTTAACGGCTGGCTTGCAAAAGGCTGGCCTGTTTTAACAATGGTGGACGGCAAAATCGTTTGGAAAAGGGGAGAGTAATATGAAACGGCAATTAGTGCTTGAAAACGGCGATGTTTTCATCGGCGATGGCTTTGGAAGCGATCGTGACATCATCGGAGAGGTTGTGTTCACAACCGGAATGACAGGCTATCAAGAAACACTTTCAGATCCTTCATATTGCGGGCAAATCGTAACGTTTACTTATCCATTGATCGGCAATTACGGCATCAACCGAGACGATTTTGAGACGATCCGCCCGTTCGTGAACGGGATGATTGTGAAGGAAGCCTGTGAAGCTCCCTCCAACTGGAGAAGTTTATATTCAATCAATGATTTTCTCATAGAAAACGATATTCCTGGCATCAGTGGAATCGATACAAGAAGGCTGACTAGAATTATCCGCAACTACGGAACGTTAAAAGGTGCAATCTGTTCAGCTGAGGCGGATCCAAAGCAAGTGGCTGAGAAATTAAGAGAAACGGAGCTGCCGCGCAATCAGGTGGAAATTGTATCGACGAAAAGACCATATCAAAGTCCAGGAAGAGGAAAAAGAGTGGTTGTTGTAGATTTTGGCATGAAGCATGGAATCTTAAGAGAATTAAACAGCCGAAATTGCGACTCGATCGTCGTTCCATATGATACATCTGCGGAGGAAATATTGCGATTGAAGCCTGACGGCGTTTTGCTCACAAACGGACCTGGAGATCCGCAAAACGTTCCAGAAGCAATTGAAATGCTGCGCGATCTTATCGGGAAAACCCCTATCTTTGGAATATGTTTAGGGCATCAGCTGCTCGCTTTAGCATGCGGTGCGAAAACAGAAAAATTAAAATTCGGCCACCGCGGCTCAAACCATCCAGTGAAGGATTTAAAAACTGGGAAAGTGTATATGACTTCCCAAAATCACGGCTATGCTGTAAGCATCGAATCCATTAGGAATACAGAGCTTGAAGTAACACATGTTGCACTAAACGACGGAACAGTTGAAGGATTGAGACATCGCGTGCATCCTGCTTTCGCTGTTCAATACCATCCGGAAGCATCACCGGGACCTGAGGATGCCAATCCATTGTTTAATCAATTTATCGAGCTGATGGAAAAGACTGCTCAAAGGGGGAATCTCAATGCCTAAGCGGAAAGATATTCAGAAAATTTTAGTTATCGGATCAGGACCGATTATTATCGGACAAGCGGCGGAGTTTGACTATTCGGGAACACAGGCGTGCTTAGCATTGAAAGAGGAAGGATATGAGGTAGTTCTTGTCAACTCGAACCCAGCGACAATTATGACGGATACGGAAATTGCCGACAAAGTGTATATGGAGCCGCTCACGCCGAGCTTTGTCGCCAAAATCATCCGCAAGGAAAGGCCGGATGCGATCCTGCCGACTCTCGGCGGACAGACTGGACTAAACTTGGCGGTCGAGCTTCATAAAATGGGTGTTTTAGAAGAGTGCGGCGTTGAAATTTTAGGAACTAAGCTTTCAGCCATTCAAAAAGCTGAAGACCGTGAACTGTTCCGCGAGCTTATGAAGGAGCTGAATGAACCGGTGCCGGAAAGCGCCATAATTCATGAGCTTGAAGAAGCGTTTCATTTTGTGGAGCAAGTCGGCTATCCGGTGATCGTCCGGCCTGCATATACACTTGGCGGGACCGGAGGCGGCATTTGTCACGATGAGGAAGAACTGATTGAAATTGTCACAAACGGTTTAAAGCTCAGCCCTGTTCATCAATGTCTGCTCGAAAAAAGCATTGCCGGCTACAAAGAAATCGAATATGAAGTGATGCGGGACTCAAAAGACAATAAAATCGTTGTCTGCAACATGGAAAATATTGACCCCGTCGGCATTCATACAGGCGATTCGATCGTTGTGGCGCCCAGCCAAACGATTTCAGACAGAGAATACCAGCTGCTCAGAAACGTGTCATTAAAAATTATCGGAGCTCTTGGCATCGAAGGCGGCTGCAATGTTCAGCTTGCTCTTGATCCGGATAGTTTTCAATATTACGTTATCGAAGTGAACCCGCGGGTTAGCCGCTCATCCGCCCTTGCATCAAAAGCGACAGGATATCCGATTGCGAAACTCGCAGCGAAAATTGCCGTCGGTTTGACGTTAGATGAAATCATCAATCCAGTGACAGGGAAAACATTTGCTTGCTTTGAACCGGCGCTTGATTATGTTGTCACGAAAATACCGCGATGGCCGTTTGATAAATTTGAATCAGCCAACCGTGTGCTTGGCACTCAAATGAAAGCAACCGGTGAAGTCATGGCGATCGGCCGCACGTTTGAAGAATCGTTGTTAAAAGCTGTTCGTTCTCTCGAAGCAAGCGTCTACCATTTAACATTGAAAGAAAACGATGTCTCAGATGAAATGATTGAAAAGCGAATCAAGAAAGCAGGGGATGAACGAATCTTTTACATCGGCGAAGCGCTGAGAAGGGGTTTTTCCGTTGAGCAAATTCATCAATGGAGCAAAATCGACCGCTTTTTCTTGAATAAGATAAACAACATTATCGAATATGAACGAGAACTGAAAAAATCTCCATTTGATGTAAACGTGTTGAGAAAAGCAAAGCAGCTCGGATTTTCTGATCACTTTATCGCTTCGTTATGGAATACAGATGAATCGGAAGTTTATGAGTTTCGGAAAAAACAAGGAATTGTTCCAGTTTACAAAATGGTTGATACGTGTGCAAGCGAGTTTGAATCCGAGACGCCTTACTTTTACGGCACATATGAAGAAGAAAATGAATCGATTGTGACTGAACGAAAAAGTGTTGTCGTGTTAGGTTCAGGGCCGATTCGAATCGGGCAGGGCATTGAGTTCGATTATGCAACAGTTCACTCTGTTTGGGCGATTCGCGAAGCAGGATATGAAGCAATCATTATCAATAACAATCCAGAAACGGTGTCAACGGATTTCAGCATTTCCGACAAGCTGTATTTTGAACCGCTGACGATCGAAGATGTCATGCATATTATCGACTTGGAGAAGCCGATTGGCGTTGTCGTCCAATTCGGCGGGCAAACGGCAATCAATTTGGCAGGCAAGCTGGCAAAACGAGGTGTCAAAATATTAGGAACAAGCCTGGAAAATTTAGATCGGGCGGAAGACCGCGACAAGTTCGAACAAGTGCTTGAAGCTTTGCAAATACCACAGCCTGTAGGGAAAACGGCTCTATCCGTCGCTGAAGCGGTGGAAATTGCGGAAGAAATCGGCTATCCGGTGCTTGTCCGTCCTTCCTATGTGCTTGGCGGCCGGGCGATGGAAATTGTCTACCATAAAGAAGAATTGCTCCATTATATGGAACATGCAGTAAAAATTAATCCGGAACATCCCGTTTTAATTGATCAATATTTAACCGGAATAGAAGTGGAAGTTGATGCGATTTCAGACGGTAAACATGTGCTCATTCCGGGCATTATGGAGCATATTGAGCGGGCAGGCGTGCACTCAGGGGACTCGATAGCGGTTTACCCGCCGCAAACGTTATCTGATCAGTTGAAAACAGAACTTGTTGATTATACGATTCGTTTGGCAAAAGGGCTGAATATTGTCGGACTGCTAAACATTCAATTTGTAATTGCTGACGGGCGGGTATACGTATTGGAAGTGAACCCAAGATCAAGCAGAACAGTTCCGTTTTTAAGTAAAATTACCGGAATTCCGATGGCTAAGCTTGCGACAAAGGTGATACTCGGTGCTAGCTTGCCGGAACTCGGTGTGAAAACAGGGCTTGCAAAAGAGCCGAAAGGTGTATTTGTGAAGGTGCCGGTATTTTCATTTGCGAAGTTGCGCCGTGTAGACATTACGCTTGGACCAGAAATGAAATCAACTGGGGAAGTAATCGGAAAGGATGCCACCTTTGAAAAGGCTCTTTATAAAGGCTTTGTTGCAGCCGGNACGAATATTTACGAGCACGGATCAGTGCTGCTNACGATTGCTGATAAGGACAAAAACGAGGCTTTAGAAATTGCGGGCAGATTTCGCAATATCGGCTATCAGCTGCTGGCGACGGAAGGAACCGCAAANTTTCTNGAAGAGAACGGCATAAAAGCAAAGGTTGTCAGCAAAATCGGATCACGCGGCGANAACATTTTGGATGTGATNCGCAATGGAAAAGCGCAATTTGTCATCAACACGCTGACGAAAGGAAAGCAGCCTGAGCGNGACGGCTTCAGAATCAGAAGGGAATCGGTTGAAAACGGTGTGCCGTGCCTCACTTCTTTAGACACTGCAAGGGCAATTTTACGCGTGCTTGAATCAATGGCTTTTACGGTTGAAAATCTCTCCGAACATAATAGGTAAAGAAGGTGATCCAATGATCAAAGCTTGGATGGAAATCATCAGCAACAGGCCAATTGCGAAAAACATTTATAAAATGGAATTAAAAGGAGAGCTCGTTCAACGCATTACTCGTCCGGGACAATTTGTTCAAATAAAAGTGGATGACAGTTTTGATCTGTTATTAAGAAGACCGATCAGCATTGCCGAATACAATGCCGAAAAAAACACGATGACATTAATTTATCGGGCAGAAGGCGCCGGCACGAAAAGATTGTCCAGAAAAAAAGAAAATGAGCTTGTTGATGTTTTCGGACCGCTCGGAAACGGTTTTCCGGTTGAAGAAACGAAGAAAAAAGCATTGCTTGTCGGTGGCGGCATTGGCGTTCCCCCTCTTTATGAATTGTCGAAGCAGCTTGTTCAAAATGGAGTGGAAGTTGTCCATGTATTAGGATTTTCAACAAAAGCGGCGGTGTTTTACGAACAAGAGTTTAAGGAGCTGGGCGAAACGTTTGTGGCGACAGTTGACGGCACATTCGGCGCAAAAGGAACCGTTATGGATATCATCAATGAACAACGCTTCACATTTGAAACGCTCTATACATGCGGACCAACTCCAATGTTAAAAGCGATAGAAGAAGCATTTCCGCATAAAAAAGTGTTTTTGTCCCTGGAAGAAAGAATGGGCTGCGGAATCGGCGCTTGCTTTGCCTGTGTCCGCCGTACGAAAACCGATGCAAATGATTCGGGCTATAAGAAAATCTGTACCGACGGGCCTGTTTTTCGAATCGGGGAGGTGATGTTGGAATGTTAACTGTTAAGCTTCCTGGTCTTGAGTTAAAAAATCCGATCATGCCCGCATCAGGATGCTTCGGCTTTGGCCGCGAATTTGCCAAGCTGTACGATTTATCCAAGCTTGGAGCGATCATGATCAAAGCAACAACGCTTGAGCCTAGATTCGGAAATCCAACACCAAGGGTGGCGGAAACGCCGTCGGGAATGCTCAATGCCATCGGGTTGCAAAATCCCGGATTAAAAAAAGTGATGGAGGAAGAGCTTCCTTGGCTTTCTCAATTTGATGTTCCGATCATTGCGAACATTGCCGGCTCGACTGTTGAAGAATATGTGGAAGTGGCAAAAGAAATCAGTAAAGCGCCTAACGTAAAAGCACTTGAACTGAACATTTCCTGTCCGAATGTTAAACAAGGGGGGATCATGTTCGGAACAGTTCCTGAAGTAGCCGGACATTTAACAGAAGCTGTGAAAAACGTTTCTTCAGTTCCGGTTTATGTCAAGCTTTCTCCAAATGTAACAGACATTGTCGCCATGGCAAAAGCGGTGGAAAAAGCGGGAGCAGACGGAATTACGATGATCAACACGCTTCTCGGCATGCGGATCGATGTGAAAACAGGCCGGTCCATTATTGCCAATGGAACAGGCGGGCTTTCTGGACCTGCTGTCAAGCCGATTGCCGTTCGTATGATCTATCAGGTTTCCCAAAGTGTAGAAATCCCGGTCATCGGCATGGGAGGAATTATGAATGTCGATGATTGCATAGAATTTTTGCAGGCAGGTGCAAAGGCAGTCGCAATTGGTACAGCGAATTTTGTCAATCCTTACGTCTGTGTTGAACTTATTGATGCGTTGCCGAATCGGCTGAAAGAATTAGGCTTTGATCATGTGAATGAATGTGTCGGAAGGAGCTGGAAAGATGAAAAATCGTCCTCTAATTCTTGCCCTTGATTTTGATACGAGAGAAAAAGCATTGCAGTTTGTGCAAATATTTGAGGAGCCTTTATTTGTTAAAGTGGGGATGGAACTTTTTTATCAAGAAGGCCCTTCTATCATTGAAGAATTACAGCGAAGCGGTCATCAAATATTTCTTGATTTGAAGCTGCATGATATACCAAATACCGTGAAACAAACGATGAAAGGACTTGCCAAGCTCGGAGTCGATTTGATCACTATTCACGCTGCGGGAGGTAGAGACATGATGGAAGCAGCGATAGAAGGGCTGGAGGCGGGAGCTCAGAGCGGAAATAAGCGTCCAGATGTTGTCGCTGTCACCCAGCTGACAAGCACTTCCAGCGAGATGCTAAAAAATGAACTTCTCATTGAAAAGCCGTTGCTTGAGACGGTTTTACATTATGCGGAAAATGCAAAAAAAAGCGGGATGAGCGGTGTTGTTTGTTCTGTCCATGAAGTAAGCGAAATAAGAAAAACGTGCGGTCCATCTTTTCTGACTGTTACGCCTGGAATTCGTTTAGCAAAAGATAGAGCACAGGATCAAGTCCGCATTGCGACGCCAAAATTTGCAAAGGAACAAGGCGCATCAGCCATTGTTGTCGGCAGGACAATTACAAAAGCAGAGGATCCTGTTGCAGCCTACAATGAGGTAAAAAAAGAATGGGAGGGTAAGGTGGAATGAAAAAGGAAATCGCCAAACATTTGCTAGAAATTGAAGCAGTTACTCTCAGACCAAATGAACCGTTTACGTGGGCAAGCGGAATAAAATCGCCCATTTATTGCGACAATCGTTTGACTCTATCGTATCCGAAGCTCCGCAAAATCATTTACAAAGGACTAGTTCAACTAATCAGTGAGCATTTTTCCGATGCTGAATTAATTGCTGGAACTGCGACAGCCGGTATTCCCCATGCGGCATTAGTTGCTGAAGAGTTGGGATTGCCGATGTGTTATGTGCGCAGCACACCGAAAAAGCATGGGAAGGGAAACCAAATAGAAGGAAAAGTGAGGGAAGGACAAAAAGCGGTTGTAATCGAAGACTTGATTTCAACAGGGGCAAGCTCCTTAAAAGCTGTTGAAGCACTAAGAAATGCTGGCTGTCAAGTACTAGGTGTCGCCGCCATTTTCACCTACGGTCTTCCTCAAGGAAAGCAAAATTTTGCCAATGCTGGCATTCCTGCGATCGCATTAAGCGATTATGACACTTTAATCCAAGTGGCTTTGGAAGTGCAAATGATTTCAAAAGAGGATCTCGACCGCTTGTCATTATGGCGAAAAAATCCTGAAAACGACAGTTGGCTCGAAAAAGTTTAACCGCCTTTCATATAATATTTAATTCCAATCAAAAAACTCGGGTTGACTTTTAGGAAAATTATGATAAAATTTGAAAGCATATAGCACGTTCTTGAAAGGAACACTGTGAATCTGCTAACCTAGTTTTTAAGTACAAAATATCATTTGTACAAATGAAAGAAATAAAAAGCTGTCTAAATAAACCGCTGACTAGACGACTAGAGGCGGTTTTCAATCCTTTTATTGAACGAGCTCTATTCCTTTTCTAATAAGGGGGAAAGGCGAATGCTTACGTACGAAACCTGGGCGGAACCTGATCTCGTGTTTGATGAGACATCGGACACAAAA
>JGI25329J36429_1001086_pt1 | contig 14257 bp, 14 predicted proteins | sample HigsolmetaAR204D_FD_36429 | JGI IMG/M metagenome (IMG submission 36429)
TCGAAGGCGACCACGGTCAGGCACACGCCGTTGACGGCGATGCTCTCGCCGAGGGAGACATGGTCGAACGGGAGGCTGCCGACCTGGAAGGTGAAGCGGACGTCGCCACCGCGCGCCTCGCGCGCGGTCAGGCGGCCGACGCCCTCGATGATGCCGGTGAACATCAGCGCACCTCCCGGGACGGAGGCAGGAAAGCGGTGTTGCAGAAGGAGGGCATGTCGCGTTTCTCGCAGGAGTGGAAGCGAAAAACGCCCCAAGGCACGAGCCGCCGCCGGTCCGCGTGCGGACCGGGTGGTGGCCATCTTCTTCCATCCGGACTGTGGGGCGCGCGGCAGGCCGCGTGCCCGGACCGTCGGCTCCGGCTTTGGACCGGATCTGCTGACCTCCCGCGTAGGGGGAGCGCTCGCGGGCTCGCGCGGGCCGGCGATGCCGGGACCGCGCCTACCGCCGGTGGGGAATTCCACCCCGCCCTGAAGACGTTCGGTTCTGCCGGGAGACCCGGCGGGCGGATTCTACACCGGCGCACCGGCACGTCCGGAACCGTTCATAAAGATCCCGTTAATCTGCGTGCGCACGATCACGGTTGATCGTGCGGCTTCCGCGGAACGGAAGCCATACACGGAACAGGAGACAGAAAATATGCGCAAGCTGGTTGCAGCCCTGATGCTGGCCGCCACGCCCTTCGCCACCGCGGTGGCCGGGGACATGAGCTACACCTACGTCGAAGCCGGTTGGACCGAGGTCAAGATCGACGACGACTGGCTGGACGACCCCAAGGGGGACGGCGCCTACATCCGCGGCTCCTATGCCATTGCCGACCAGGTCTACCTGTTCGGTGGCTACGCCGAGGTGTCCAAGACCTACCGCCTGGCGCCGGGCCGCGTGAAGGTCGAGCTGGCCCAGCCGGAGTTCGGCATCGGCTGGCACCAGGGCTTCACCGACCGCCTGGACTTCACCGCTGACCTGGCCTGGGTGCGCCTGAACGGAAAGGTCCGCCTGTCCGGCATCGCCGACCCGGTCGACCTCGTGGACGAGCACGTCACCGCCGGCCGTGCCACCGTCGGCCTGCGCGGCAAGCCTTCGGCGCACACGGAGCTGTGGGCCAAGGCCGGCTACCTGGACGGCAGCGACCTGGACGGCGAGTGGCTCGGCAGCCTGGGCCTGCAGGTGAACCTCAACCGCACCTGGGGCCTGGTCGGCGAGATCGAGGCCTACGAGGACGTCACCCGCTACAGCCTGGGCGTGCGCGCCAGCTTCTGAGGCCGGCCGCCACCCGCCACCGGACGGGCCCTGCGGGGCCCGTCCGCGTTTTCAGGCCTGCGGCCGCAGCAGCAGTCGCCGGTCCTCGCCCAGACGCGCCTCGTCCATCAGGCGGAAGCGCAGGCGCCCGGCCATGGAGCCGATGCCCAGCCCGGCGAACAGCGGCCGCGCCGCATCGCCCAGCAGCAGCGGCGCCTGGTACAGCAGCAGCTCGTCCACCAGGCCGGCGCGCAGCAGGGCGCCGCACAGCACGGGGCCGGCCTCGACCTGGACCTCGTTGATGCCACGCTCGCCCAGCAGGCGCAGCGCCACCTCCAGGTCCAGATGGCCGTCGCGCAGCGGCACGGCGGCGAACTCCGCCTGCAGCCCGGCCGGCGGCACCACGTCCGGCGCGTGCAGGTACAGGGTGGGCGCGGCGCCGTCGCGCACCCGCGCACGCGCCAGGCTGCGCAGGCGCGAGTCCACCACCACGCGCAGCGGCGGCACCACCTCGGCCTGCACCCGCGCGGTCAGCGCCGGGTCGTCGGCCAGCACGGTGTCCGCGCCGGTGAGGATGGCGCCGCTGCGGGCGCGCCAGTGCTGCACGTCGGCACGGGCCTGCTCGCCGGTGATCCACTTCGACTCGCCGCTGGCCAGGGCGGTGCGCCCGTCCAGGCTGGCCGCCAGCTTCACCCGCAGCCACGGCCGGCCGCGCTGCACCCGCGCCAGGAAGCCGCGGTTGAGCTCGCGCGCCTGCGCCTCCAGCAGGCCGGAGGCCACCTCGACGCCGGCCGCGCGCAGGCGGGCGAACCCGGCCCCGTCCACCTGCGGGAACGGGTCGCGCACGGCCGCCACCACCCGCGCCACGCCGGCCGCGACCAGGGCATCGGCGCACGGCGGGGTGCGGCCGTGGTGGGCGCACGGCTCCAGGGTGACGTAGACGGTGGCGCCCCGCGCGGCCTCGCCGGCCTGGCGCAGGGCGAACACCTCCGCGTGCGGCTCGCCGGCGCGCGGGTGCCAGCCCTCGCCCACCACCCGGCCGTCGCGCGCGATCACGCAGCCGACCGCGGGATTGGGACGGGCGGTGTACAGGCCGCGTTCGGCCAGCTCCAGGGCGCGCGCCATGCAGGCGTGGTCGAAGGCGTCGAAGCTCATGCGTGTTCCAGGCAGTCGGTGGCCAGCACGTGCACCAGCAGCGGCCCGAGCCGCAGCACCTCGTGTTCGCGCCAGCCCAGGCCACGGTACCAGACGGCCATGTCGGAGGCGCAGTACAGGTAGAGGGTCCGCGTCCCCAGGGCGCCGGCCTCGGCCACGGCGCGCGCCACCAGGGCACGGCCGACGCCGCGGCCGCGCGCCTCCGGGCGCACGTACAGACTGGCCAGCCAGGGCGAATACTGCGGGANGTCCGGGTGGTCCTCGGCCAGCAGGCTCACCGAACCGAGCCAGCCGCCGCCCCCGTCCAGCGCCACCAGGGTGGACGGGATCGTCGCCGGGCGGTCGTGCGAGCGCAGCTCGGCCAACGCCTCGGCCACGGTCCAGTCCGGCAGCAGCGCACCGAAGGCCGCGACGTGGGCCCGCGCCAGCGCGGCGGCATGCCGCGGATGCGCGCTGAGCCAGTCGATGCGCACCGGACACTCAGCGTTTGCGCTGGCGCTCGCCGTGCGGCTCCAGCGGCACCACCTCGGCGCCCTGCAGCAGCGGCAGCTGGCCGGCGGCCGGCGGCAGCTCGCGCTCCAGCTTCTCGATCTCCTCGCGGAAGTCGGCCACGTCCTGGAAGCTGCGGTAGACCGAGGCGAAGCGCACGTAGCCCACGTGGTCCAGCTTGCGCAGCTGCTCCATGACGAACTCGCCGATCCGGCGCGAGGGCAGCTCGCGCTCGCCGCTCATGCGCGCGGCGTGCACCACCGCGCGCACCGCCGCCTCGATCTGCTCCTCGGACACCGGCCGCTTCTGCAGCGCGCGGTCGAAGCCCACCCGCACCTTGCGCGCGTCGAAGGCCTCGCGGCTGCCGTCGTTCTTGATGATGGCCGGCAGCTTCAGCTCCACCGTCTCCAGGGTGCTGAAGCGTTCGCCGCAGGCCTCGCACTCGCGGCGGCGGCGGATGGTGGCGCCGTCGTCGGACACGCGCGAGTCGATCACGCGGGTTTCGCTGTGCTGGCAGTAGGGACAATGCATGGCGGCGCTCCGTTTTGCGCTGGCGGCCCGCCGGCCGGCGGCCGGCGGACCTGGCCCGCCGGCGCGTTCCGGCCGCGGTCAGCCGTAGACCGGGTACTTCCGGCACTGCGCGGTGACCTGCTCGCGCACGCGCGCGATCACCGCCTCGTCGTTGGGGTTGTCGAGCACGTCGGCGATCCAGTGGGCCAGCTCGACGCAGTCGGCCTCGGTGTAGCCGCGGGTGGTCACCGCCGGGGTACCCAGGCGCAGGCCCGAGGTCACGAACGGCGAGCGCGGGTCGTTGGGCACCGAGTTCTTGTTGACGGTGATGTGGGCGCGGCCCAGGGCGGCCTCGGCGTCCTTGCCGGACACCTCCCTGCCGATCATGTCCACCAGCATCAGGTGGTTGTCGGTGCCCCCGGAGACGATCCTGTAGCCGCGCTCGACCAGGGTGCGGGCCATGGCCCGGGCGTTCTTCACCACCTGCTGCTGGTAGGCCTTGAACTCCGGCTCCAGCGCCTCCTTGAAGGCCACCGCCTTGGCCGCGATCACATGCATCAGCGGGCCACCCTGGATGCCCGGGAAGACGATGCTCTGCAGCTTCTTCTCGATCTCCTCGAAGGCCTCGCCGGCCCCCTGGCGGCTGACCAGGATGATGCCGCCGCGCGGGCCGCGCAGGGTCTTGTGGGTGGTGGAGGTGACCACGTGGGCGTGCGGCAGCGGGCTCGGGTACACCCCGGCGGCCACCAGGCCGGCCACGTGGGCCATGTCCACGAACAGGTACGCGCCGACCTTGTCGGCGATGGCACGGAAGCGCGCCCAGTCGACCACGCGCGAGTAGGCCGAGAAGCCGGCCACCACCATCTTCGGCTTGTGCTCCACGGCCAGGCGCTCGACCTCGTCGTAGTCGATCAGGCCCTGGTCGTTGACCCCGTACTGGACGGCGTTGAACAGCTTGCCCGAGGCGTTGACCCTGGCACCGTGGGTCAGGTGGCCGCCGTGGGCCAGGGACATGCCCAGGATCGTGTCGCCCGGCTGCAGCAGGGCGAAGTACACGGCCTGGTTGGCCTGGGAGCCGGAGTGCGGCTGCACGTTGGCGTAGTCGGCGCCGAACAGCTGCCTGGCGCGGTCGATGGCCAGCTGCTCGGCCACGTCCACGTACTCGCAGCCGCCGTAGTAGCGCTTGCGCGGGTAGCCCTCGGCGTACTTGTTGGTCAGCACGCTGCCCTGCGCCTCCATCACCCGGGGGCTGGCGTAGTTCTCGCTCGCGATCAGCTCGACGTGGTCCTCCTGGCGGCGCCGCTCGGCGGCGATGGCCTGGGCCAGTTCGGGGTCGTAGGTTTCGATGCGGGCGTCGCGCGGGAACATCGGTCACTCCGGGGAGGATGGGGCAAGCTGCTGATTGTAAGGCCCGGCCCGCCCGGCCGCCGCATCGCCGGGCGGGCCGGGGGCGGCGCCTGAATCCGGGCCGCCCCCGCCCCGCCCGGTGCCCCCGGAAGCCGGGCACCTCCGCGGGAAGGGGCTATAATCGCGGGCTATCCCTCATTCCTACCTTGCCGGCCCGCTGGCACGGGCCGGCCGGACGCGCGCCAGGAGTCTGCCTTGTCCTCGCAATACATCTACACCATGAACCGGGTGTCCAAGGTGATCCCGCCCAAGCGGCAGATCATCAAGGACATCTCGCTGAGCTTCTTCCCGGGCGCCAAGATCGGCCTGCTGGGCCTCAACGGCGCCGGCAAGTCCACCGTGCTGCGGATCATGGCCGGCGTGGACACCGACTACGAAGGCGAGGCCCGCCCGCAGCCCGGCATCAAGATCGGCTACCTGCCGCAGGAGCCGCAGCTCAACCCCGAGCACACCGTGCGCCAGGCGGTGGAGGAAGGCGTGGGCGAGATCCTGCAGGCGCAGAAGCGCCTGGAGGAGGTCTACGCCGCCTACGCCGAGGAAGGCGCCGACTTCGACGCCCTGGCCAGGGAGCAGGAGCGCCTGGAGGCGATCCTGGCCTCCGGCGACGCCCACACCCTCGAGCAGCAGCTGGAGGTCGCCGCCGACGCCCTGCGCCTGCCGCCGTGGGACGCGAAGATCGCCCACCTGTCCGGCGGCGAGAAGCGCCGCGTGGCGCTGTGCCGCCTGCTGCTGTCCAAGCCGGACATGCTGCTGCTGGACGAGCCGACCAACCACCTGGACGCCGAGTCGGTGGAGTGGCTGGAGCAGTTCCTGCAGCGCTACCCGGGCACCGTGGTGGCCGTGACCCACGACCGCTACTTCCTGGACAACGCCGCCGAGTGGATCCTGGAGCTGGACCGCGGCCGCGGCATCCCCTGGAAGGGCAACTACACCGAGTGGCTCAAGCAGAAGGAAGAGCGCCTGCGCCAGGAGGAGAACCAGGAGAAGGCGCGCCAGAAGGCCATCGCCCGCGAGCTGGAGTGGGCCCGGCAGAACGCCAAGGGCGGCCGCTCCAAGGGCAAGGCGCGCCTGGCCCGCCTGGAGGAGCTGCAGAGCATCGAGTACCAGAAGCGCAACGAGACCAACGAGATCTTCATCCCGCCCGGCGAGCGCCTGGGCAACAACGTGATCGAGTTCCGCAATGTCTCCAAGCGCTTCGGCGACCGCCTGCTGATCGACGACCTGAGCTTCATCGTGCCGCCGGGCGCGATCGTCGGCATCATCGGCCCGAACGGCGCCGGCAAGTCCACGCTGTTCAAGATGATCACCGGCCAGGAAAAGCCGGACTCGGGCGAGATCATCATCGGCCCGACGGTGAAGCTGGCCTACGTGGACCAGAGCCGCGACGCGCTGGACCCGGACAAGACCGTGTTCGAGGAGGTGTCCGGCGGCCTGGACATCCTCAACATCAACGGCATCGAGATCCAATCGCGCGCCTACATCGGCCGCTTCAACTTCAAGGGCCCGGACCAGCAGAAGCGCGTCGGCTCGCTGTCCGGCGGCGAGCGCGGCCGCCTGCATATGGCCAAGACCCTGCTGCAGGGNGGCAACGTGCTGCTGCTGGACGAGCCGTCCAACGACCTGGACGTGGAGACCCTGCGCGCCCTGGAGGACGCCCTGCTGGAGTTCCCGGGCAACGCCTTCGTGATCTCCCACGACCGCTGGTTCCTGGACCGCATCGCCACGCACATCCTCGCCTTCGAGGGCGACTCGCACGTGGAGTTCTTCCAGGGCAACTACCGCGAGTACGAGGAGGACAAGAAGCGCCGCCTCGGCGACGACGCCGGTCCCAAGCGCCTGCGCTTCAAGGCCCTGAAGTAAGCTGCCACCGGCCGCCCCGCGCGGCCGGTGCCTTTTCCAGCCCCCGCCGCGTCCGGAGGCCGCCATGTCCCTGCCCGAACGCCTGTTCAAGCTGCGCGAGCACGGCACCAGCGTGCGCACCGAGCTGCTGGCAGGCCTGACCACCTTCCTGACGATGTCCTACATCGTCTTCGTCAATCCGGCGATCCTGGCCACCACCGGCATGGACGCCGGCGCGGTGTTCGTCGCCACCTGCCTGGCCGCGGCGCTGGGCTCGGCGGTGATGGGGCTGGCGGCCAACTTCCCGGTGGGCATGGCCCCCGGCATGGGCCTCAACGCCTTCTTCGCCTTCACCGTGGTCGGCGCCGCCGGCCTGCCCTGGGAACAGGCGCTGGCCGCGGTGCTGCTGTCGGGCGTCGTGTTCCTGCTGCTGACCGTGACCGGTGTGCGGCGCTGGCTGGTGGACGGCATCCCGGCCTCGCTGCGCAGCGCCATCGTCGCCGGCATCGGCCTGTTCCTGGCCATCATCGCCCTGCAGAAGTCCGGGGTGGTGGTCGCCGACCCGGACACCCTGGTGCGCCTGGGCGCGATGACCGCGCCCGAGCCGCTGCTGGCCCTCGGCGGCTTCCTGCTGATCGCCATCCTCGAGGCGCGCGGCGTGCGCGGCGCGATCCTGGCGGGCATCCTCGCGGTCACCGCCCTGGCCTGGGCGCTGGGACTGGTGCAGTGGAACGGCCTGGTCTCGCTGCCGCCCAGCCTNGCCCCCACCTTCCTCAAGCTGGACCTGCCCGGCCTGCTGCACTGGGAGGAGGGCTCCGGCTGGTCGGTGCTGCTGCACGTGGTGCTGGTGTTCGTGCTGGTGGAGGTGTTCGACGCCACCGGCACCCTGTACGGCGTGGCCGGCCGCGCCGGCCTGCTGCGGCTGCCGGACGGCCGCCGGCGCTTCGGCCGCGCCCTGCTGGCCGACAGCACCGCGATCCTGGCCGGCTCGCTGCTGGGCACCAGCTCCACCACCGCCTACGCCGAGAGCGCCTCCGGCGTGCAGGCCGGCGGCCGCACCGGCCTGGTCGCGCTGGTGGTGGCCGCGCTGTTCCTGGCCGCGCTGCTGTTCTCGCCGCTGGCGGCGATGGTGCCGGCCTACGCCACCGCGCCGGCGCTGCTGTACGTGGCCGGGCTGATGCTGCGCGAGCTGGTGGAGGTGCAGTGGAGCGAGCTGACCGAGGCGGTGCCGGCGGCGCTGTGCGCCCTGGCCATGCCCTTCACCTACTCCATCGCCAACGGCCTNGCCTTCGGCTTCATCGCCTACGCGGTGCTCAAGGCCGGCACCGGCCGCTGGCGGCAGGTGCACCCGGCGGTGTGGCTGGTGGCCGGGCTGTTCGCGCTGCGCTACGCCCTGGCCTGAGGCCGGGACACGCCCGCGCCTAGTCCTCCAGCGCCAGCGGGCGCACGTGCTCCAGCAGGCTGACCAGGGTCTTGCCCGGCTCCTCCCACGGGATCATGTGCGCCGAGTGCTCGAACCACACCCCGCGCTTGTACGGCGCGCGCACCTGCTCCAGCCAGCGCGCGGTCGGCCCGGANGGCGTGGTGTAGTCGTGCCGGCCCATGAACATCACNACCGGCACCGGGAACTCCTGCACGCCGGTGAAATCCACCTGCAGGAACTCCGGCAGCAGCCGGTCCAGGGTGAACAGGCTGCCGGCGTCGATGGCCCGGGCCGCGGCCGCGTCGTACTCGGGCGAGAGCCGCCAGGCGCCGAAGTAGTACAGCGAGCTTTCGCGGAAGGCGCTCAGGCCACCGTAGAACTGCGGCCACTTGCGCGCGACGACGATGCGCTCGCGGGTGATCGGCGCATCACCCGGGTACGGAGCGATGGACTCCAGCTCGGCGAGGGCCTCGGTGTTGCCGTGCAGGTGCGCCTGCCGCAGGCCGTACTCGAAGCTCAGGCGCTCGTTTTCGCGGGTGTTGATCACCTGGCCGATGCCCACGTAGGCGTGGAACAGGTCCGGGCGCCGCAGCGCCGCGTGCATGCCCACCACCGTGCCCCAGCTGTGCCCGACCAGGACCAGCTTGCGCTTTCCGTAGCGCTGGCGCAGGTGCTCGGCCACCTCGATGGCGTCGTCCACGTAGCGCTGGATGCGGATGCTGTCGGCCACCGCGTCCGGATCGTTGTCCAGGAAGGTGCGGCCGGCGCCGCGCTGGTCCCACTGCACGACGGTGAAGTACTCCTCCAGCGGGCGCTGGAACTGCCACAGGCTGGGCGCGGCCGGCGAGGCCGGGCCGCCGTGCACGAACAGCAGCAGCGGGTTGGCGCGGTCCTGCCCGCGCACGTACAGCCACTGCTCGATGCCGCCGATGCGCACCTTGTACGACTCCTGCACGCCGTCCGGGCTGGTGATGCGCATCAGGTCGGCGACCACGGCGCGGGCGCGCAGGCAGTCGTCCGCCGGCGCAGGCGCCTGCGCCTGCACGGACAGGGCCGGGGCGAGCAGCAGGCACAGGCAGGCAAGCACTCTTCTCATGCGTTCTCCTCGGAATGGGAAGGGGAAACGCCAGCGTCGCGGCGTGGCGGAGGCCGCCTCAGCGGCGGTCGGCCAGCTCCGGGAACAGCACGTCGGTGAAGCCGAAGCTGGTGAAGTCGCGCATGCGCATCGGGTACAGGATGCCGTCCAGGTGGTCCACCTCGTGCTGCACCACGCGGGCGTGGAAGCCCTCGGCCACCCGCTCGATGCGGCGGCCCTCCACGTCGTAGCCGCTGTAGCGGATGCGGCGGATGCGTGGCACCTTCGCGCGCAGCCCGGGNATGGACAGGCAGCCTTCCCAGTCCTCCTCGACCTCGCCGGTCAGCGGCTCGATCGCCGGGTTGACCAGCACCGTGGGAGGCACCGGCGGGGCATGCGGATAGCGGCTGCTGTGCTCGAAGCCGAACACGATCACGCGCAGGCCGACGGCCACCTGCGGCGCGGCCAGGCCGACTCCGCCGGCCTGCTCCATGGTCTGCCACATGTCCTCGGCCAGGTCGCGCAGCTCGCCGGTGCCCATGTGCTCCACCGGCTCGGCCGCGCGCACCAGCACCGGCTCGCCCATCCTCACGATCTGGCGGATCACCGCATCCTCTCCCGTGCCCGTGTGCCCGGGCCAACGATAGCGCAAGCGGGCGCGGCGGTTCAGTCGAGCACGTCAATGAACGCGTTGACCGACAACCGCCCGGCCAGCGGGTCGGGCGGCGGCACGTTGCGGTTGTCGATGGTGGCCGAGTGCAGGCAGTTGCGCGGGTAGATGACGATGCGGTTGAACGCCGCCTCCACCTGGCCGATGCGCTCGAACATCGGCGTGTCCTCGCCGATGTAGCCCGGCCCCGGCGCGTCCGGCCCCTGCGCCTCGCGCTCCAGCTGGCCGAAGTAGGCNTCGTAGCGCTCCACGTCCACGTACTCGAAGCCGGTGGCGCGNTGCCGGTAGAAGGCGGTGCCGCCCCACGGGCCGCGGAACAGGTAGTGGACCGAGGCCAGGCCCTGGCGGGTGGTGGAGTCGATGTGCGGGATGCGCTGCAGGAAGGCCAGCTGCTCCGGCGGCCGGGTCACCAGCGAGTAGTGGCACATCGGGAAGGCGAAGCGGCCCGGCCGCAGGCCGAAGAAGTCCACCAGGTACGGCCGGACCAGCTTCTCCAGGAACACCTCGTACGAGGCCGGGGCGCGGGCGCGGATGCCGGGGAACATCGCCCCCTGCGGGGTGAACCGGCTGCGCGCGGCCTTGCGCACCAGCCGCTCCGGTTCCAGCACCGGCCCGTCGATGACCAGCAGCGGCGTGCCTTCCCGTCCGATCGACAGGCGCTGCACGCGCATCCGCGGGTTCAGGTCGATGATCACCCCTAGCCCACCGTGGACTTGCCGCGCATTTCCCAAACCGACGGGTCGGCCGGGCAGTAGCTGCGCAGGAACTCGTGGTGCGGCGGCATGGCCGCCACGAGCTGCTCGATCGGGCGGCGGATGGCCTCGAACAGCTTGCGCATGTCGGCGTCGGCCAGGCCGCGGGCCAGCGGGTGGTGGTTCTTCGGCACCACCCCCTGCCCGAGCATGCAGTGCGTCCAGGAGTCCAGGCGGAACAGCTCGTCCTCGCCCTGCCAGGCGTAGGCGGTGTCGCGGAACACCTGGATGCGGTTGGCGAGCGCATCGGGGATGCGCATGTTGCGGCAGGCCTGCCACAGCGGCTCGTCGCGCTGGTTGAGGTGGTAGTGCAGGATGATGAAGTCGCGCACGTGCTCCAGCTCGGCCCGGCTGACCTGGTTGTAGCGCGCCACCACCGACTCGTCGATGCCGGTGTGCGGGAACATCTGCACCAGGCGGGTCACCGCGCTGAGGGTCAGGTGGATGCTGGTGGACTCCAGCGGCTCGATGAAGCTGGANGCCAGNCCCAGGGCCACCACGTTCTTGTTCCACACCTGCAGGCGGCGGCCGGTGCGGAAGCGCACCACCCAGGGCTCGCGCACCAGGCGTGTGCCCGGATAGGCCGCCTTGAGCCTGGCCGCGGCCTCGTCGTCGGACATGTGCGCGCTGGAGAACACCCAGCCGCAGCCGACCCGGTGCTGCAGGGCGATGTGCCAGCGCCAGCCGGCCTGGTGGGCCACCGCTCGGGTATACGGCACCGGCGGGTCGTCCGTCTCCACCTGCATGGCCACCGCACGGTCGCAGGGCAGCCAGTTGTTCCAGTCCTCGTAGCCGGTGCCCAGGGCCTGGCCGATCAGCAGGGCGCGGAAGCCGGTGCAGTCGATGAACAGGTCCCCCTCCACGACCTGGCCGTCCTCCAGGACCAGGGCGCGGACGAAGCCGTTCTCCGGATCCTTGCGCACCTCGCGGATCTTGCCCTCGATGCGCACCAGGCCACGGCCCTCGCACTTGCGGCGCATGAAGGCGGCGTACAGCGCCGCATCGAAGTGGTAGGCGTAGCTGAGGTCCGAGCGCTCGAACGAGGTCGCCGGNCGGGTCCAGCGCATGGACCACTGCTGGGCGGCACCGCCGGGCGGCCCGAACAGGGCGAACCGGTCCTGGCGCGAGGCCACCGTTTCCAGGCAGTAGTCGCCCAGCTCCGACTTCACACCGCGGCGCAGGCTTTCCAGCCAGAACTGGTGGAAGTCGCACGACCAGGTGTTCATGCCGGTGGTGCCGAACGGGTGGAAGTAGCGGTCACCCGGCCGCTTCCAGTTCTCGAAGGAGATCGACAGCTTGAAGCTGCCGGCCACCGCGCTCATGAACTCGCGCTCGTCGATCTGCAGCAGGCGGTGGAAGGTGCGGATGGTGGGATGGTGGATTCGCCCACGCCCACCGTACCGATCTCCTCCGACTCCACCAGCACCACCTCCAGCAGGTCGCGGAACTGGTGGGTCAGCGCGCAGGCGGTGACCCAGCCGGCGGTGCCGCCGCCGGCGATGACGACCTTGCGGATCCTCCCGTTTGCGTTCTCCAAGTCGGTTCCTCCCCTGGCCCCGGCGTACGCCGGACTGGACCTCCGCCGCGCCGGCCGGCGCGGCGCCCCTCAACGGTTGAGCTTCTGGATGAGCATGGCCCGCAGCTGGCGCGCACGGACCTCGTCGATCGGCCCGAGCAGGCCGCGCGCCTGCTCCGGCAGGTGCTCGCCGGCGCGCCCGGACGGGCCGAACACGTAGTACTCGAACACCTCGCGCCAGGCGCGCTTCTCGCGCTCGGGCCGGTCGCGGATGGCCCACATGGCGTGGTAGAGCGCGTGCATCGGCGTGGGGATCCAGGCCGGCATGCTGCCCCACCAGTAGTTCACCAGCACGGTGAACGGGGTCAGCCCCTGGACGTGGTGCCACCACATGCTGGGGATGAAGATGGCATCCCCCGGCTCCAGCTCCACGCTCTGCCCCGCCTCCAGCGCCTGGGCAAAGCGCGGGTAGCGGACCAGGTCCGGATGTTCGAAGTCCACCACGCTGATCGCCTGTCCGCCCGGCGTGGGATCCAGTGGGCCGGGGTAGAGGTTGGCGATCTGCTCCGGCGGGAACAGGGTGAAGCGGCGCCGTCCCACCGCGCAGCAGGCGATGTTGTCCGGCGCGTCGTAGTGGCACGAGGCGGTGACCCGGTTGCCGATCCAGATGGCCGGCGGCGCGTTCACGCCGTGCGCGGCCAGGTCCAGGTCGCTGTCGGCGCGCAGCCCGGGCAGGCAGTAGTCCACCGGCAGCGAGGCCACGTAGTAGGTGGGCGGGTTCGGTTCGTCCAGCAGCGCGGCCAGCTCGTCCAGCACCTGCTCCAGGCTGCCGCGCCGCACCTGGCAGTTCAGCGCGGTGAAGTCCTCGTTGTAGAACGGGCGGCCGGCGGTGGCCGGTTCGCCCCAGTTGTACTGCACCGGTCGGCCGTTGTAGTGGCGGCGCAGGTGGTCCATCGCCGCCTGCGGCGAGCGCAGGCCGGCCTGCACCAGGCCCCAGTCGCGCACCAGGCCCTTGAGCACGGTGGGCACGCCTTCCTCGAGCAGGCGCCGCAGCGGCAGCGTCTCCGGCCGGCAGCCCTCCAGCACGCGGACGGGGGCGAAACGCGCGTCCATGGTCCTCAGGCCACCAGGCCCTCCACCGGCAGGCCCGCCTCCTCGCGCAGGCGCCGCTGCTTCTCGGCGATCAGGTGACGCATGTTGTGCAGCGAGGCCAGCACCAGGTAGGCGCCCTCCAGCCAGCCGTCGCGGTGCAGGGCGTGCAGCCGGGCCGCGTCCAGCGCGGCCAGGCGCTCGCGATCGATGCCGTACAGCCCCTCCAGGCGCACGGCGTGGTCGTCGTCGAAGCGCACCTCCAGCGCCAACGGCTGGATCAGTTCGTGTTCCTGCAGCGCCGCGCACATCGCCGCGCCGGCCTGGACACCGGTGTGGATGCCGCGCAGCACGGTGATCACCCGCTCCAGGTAGGGGCTGTACCCGCCCTGCGGCAGGAACAGCGGATGGCCGTCGCCGTCGCGCAGGCGCGGGTGCTCCATGTCGATGTGGACCACCGGCTCGCTGTGCAGCTCGCCGGCCACCATCTGCTCCTGGAAGCCGATCAGGAACGGCCCGCGCGCGATCGCGCCGGGCAGGTAGCGCGCGTTCCAGCGGCCGTCGCGCAGGAACAGGTTCTCGCGCGGCGAGAAGCCCAGCAGCGCCACGGCGTGGAAGCTGCCATCCTCGCCCTTGCGGAAGAAGATCGGATATTCGCGTTGCAGCTCGGCGAATTCGGTCGGGAACGCCTGCACCAGCCCCACGTCGTCGCCGTACTCCGGCCCGAACCGGGCGGACACCCGCAGGTCCTTGTGGGCGATGTTGTCGAGCATCTCGTAGCGGGGCATGGCGGTTCCGTGTGGTCGTCGTCCCCGGGGGAGGACACAGGCGGGTTGCGCGCCGCCTCCGTCCGACGGCCCGACCATATCGGCAGGCCGCGCCTTCGGCAAGCGGGGCCTCCCCGGGCCCTGGAAAAAAAGGGGCCGCCGCCGGCGCGGCGGCCCCCTCCGGTCATGACACCCGGCGCAGGGCGTCAGAACTCGTAGCGCAGACCCAGCATGTAGCGCGGCTCCTGGTCCACCAGGCGCACCATCTGGTTCTTCGAGCGGGCGTGCCAGCGGATGTCCTCGCCGGTCAGGTTGATCACCTCCAG
>JGI25329J36429_1001088_pt1 | contig 14223 bp, 10 predicted proteins | sample HigsolmetaAR204D_FD_36429 | JGI IMG/M metagenome (IMG submission 36429)
TTTTTTGTATCAGTTCATGAAAATGCCATTTCATGAACTGATAATATGCTTCTTTTCAACCATGTACGCTGTATCTATTCCTATGCCATGTCCATGCGTTCTTTGAACCAATAAAAACGGAACGAATGAAAAACGCAGGTACGCCTTACTGGGTACCTGCGTATTCACACGACTCGATTTTTGTATTCCTATTTTATTCCGTTTTATTCCGGCTGTACGACTTTTTGCGGAGCTCCNCCCTGCTGCTGTTTGAGCAGCGGTAGAATCACCGCCACCCCAATGAAGAACAGCGCGGTAGCCACCTCGAACATCGTCACCAGCGAGAATGTGGCTTTCAACCATCCGGTGATGCTCATCATCAGCACCATCGCGCCCATGAACAGCGGGCTTAGAATGCCGTTGACACGCCCGACAAACGATGCTTCGGTGTTTTGCAGAATCAACGTGTTGATTCCGATATGGATGCACGGTATGACCAGACCGTTGATGAATTGGGCCGTCAGCGTCAGCCACAGTTCAGTCGACAGTCCCATCACCAGGAAACCGCAGGCGCTCACGGTCATCCCCAGCATGAGGAGCTTTTGCGGGGCAATTTTTTTCGCCAGGCCCATCATCACTCCTCCACCGAGGATCATGGCGACGCCGTTGACGGCCATCAGCCATTGCAGGTTCTCCTTCGGCAGTCCGAGACGTTCGGTGACGAGGAATACCACCAACGGCTGCGTCAGACCAATCGCAAACCCCGCTGCAGCAAAACAGCCGCCGAGGAGGGTCAACGTCCGGTTCCCCTGCACATAGCGCAAGCCTGCCTTCATCTCCTGCCAGAAGGTGGTGTTCTCATCCTGCTTCTCCACGTCGCGATCAGGCGGCAGCATCACAAGCACGACAGCGGACAGCAGGAAGGCTGCACCCGTGATTGCGATTGCGGCGCCGACGCCGTAATGCTGATACACAAATGTACCGACAACCGGTCCCAGGATCATGAACAGTGCAATCAGCGTCTGGTACATGGACATCCCCATCTGAATGAGCTGTTCCGGCACGTGCAGTTTGAACAACTTCATGCCGGACGGCTGCGAAAACTGCGACAGCACAGACGAGACCAGTGTCGCGAAAAAGATGGCTTTCCAACTGCCGAACACCAGCGTAAGCAGCACGACAAACATGGAAAGCGAACTGAGCAGGTCACACCAGATCATTGTTCGCTTGGGGCGCCAGCGGTCGGCAAACGTGCCCCCGATAAAGGAAAACAGAAAAATCGGCGCAAATTCAGCCACGGAGATGAGCGATACGGCAATCGGGTCCCCATTCGTCTGCTCCATCACGTACAGCAAAATAGCGTAGTTGCGGACCCAGATGCCGATCTGCAAAAATAACGCCGACAGCAGAATGGTCCGTACCACCCGGTTGCGGAACAAATTTCCCGCCGAATTGTTAGCAGTCGTTTGAGCTGTCATACCATCCCTCTTTCTTTTGTTTTTGTGTTTTTGTCATGTACATGTAAATGTCTGATAATAAGTCCAGCCGCATGTTTTGGCGATCACTCCTCTGTGGTCCGGTTGCGTCCCGGTCCGGTATTCAGCTGCCCATTCTCCACACTCCTGTTGCGTTGATCGGGCAACCCTCCACTGATTCGATTGCAGCGCACAGATTTACGTAATATGTGACAGCGGTTTTACCATGCATGAATGGCGGGTGTCCGGCACCTCGTCAAGCGCAAAAAGACGCCGGGCGTTTCCGACGTCTCACGCTGTGCACGAAGACGCGGGAACATTAATCATTCCGGCGTCTCGCGCTGCGCACAAAGAGGCCGGCACATATCTCCAGCGTCTCGCAAACACAAAAAGACGCCAGGTTGTTATCTGACGCCTCGTGCGGATTACGAAGACGCCGGGCTTTCCCCGCCATCTCGCAAACGCAAAAAGACGTCATGGTTCTTCCCGACGTCTGTGTTCATGCATGTATGGTTCCGGCTGTGCCGCTCGCCTTTCGCAATCCCTGATCCCATGGAACGGAAAGGGAACGCGAAAGAAACCTACGCTGCAATCGAACGATCGGGAAGTGTTTTCGTTTTGGCTGTTTGTACGAATTCACTTACCATGATCGTTCTTGCCTCCTTACGCAAAGTTTCCCTGTTACAGGATTCCAGGCACAAACCGTTTTGCCTGACATGGAAAAAGTATAGTATGGGTATTGGCAACTGTCAAGCAGTTTTTTTGAAATATTTTCGAAGAGTGGTACGCCCTAATTTCATTTCCGAAACAATTCAATGTAATTTCTCAATTAGTCATTTTTGTCAGTCAATGTTAAAATGATCGCATCACGCAACTCTTCTTTCCACAAAGGTTGTGACGACAGATGACGTTTTCCTGGAAGCGAAATCTCGTTGTGCTATGGATCGGGGTGTTTTTTTGCAGCACGGCGTACTCCATCTCCATACCGTTTCTGCCCCTCTTCCTCCACACGTCTCTTGGCGTCGATGAACATCTGGAGGCGTGGTCGGGCATTTCGTTTGGCATTACCTTCCTGGTGAGCGCCTTGATCTCTCCCTACTGGGGATCGCTCGCCGACAAGTACGGACGGAAACCGATGCTGATGCGGTCAGGGTTTAGCTTGGCCGTGTTGTACTTTTTGAACTATTTCGTCACCGATCCGTATACATTTCTGCTGCTTCGGGTACTGCAGGGGCTGCTGGCCGGTTTTGTCCCGGCATCCATCGCCCTGGTGGCGACGAACACACCGGAAAAACACGTGGGCTACGCGCTCGGCATCATGTCGACGGCCGGCGCCACCGGAGGGATTGTCGGACCGCTCGTGGGCGGCTTTGTCAGCCATTTGTGGGGCACCCGGGAAGCGTTTCTCTTCTCCGGGTACGTCGTGTTGGTGGCGGCGCTGATCGCCACGTTTTTCGCAAAAGAGACCAATGTAAACCGTTCCGCTGAGCGTTCCAACATACGCGACGACCTGCGCACCGCTCTGGGCAACCGCCCGTTTGTTGCCGTTCTGGGATTGTCGATGATCGTTACCGTGTCCGTCATGCTGCTGGAACCGCTGCTGACCGTGTACGTATTGCAGCTTGGAACGTCCCGGCAGGATGCGTCGCTCAGCGCGGGCATCATCTTTTCCGCCGTAGGCATCGCTACGGTGCTGGCCGCGCCTCGGTGGGGAGCGGCAGGGACTCGGCTCGGTTATACCAGGATTTTGTTTATCGGCCTGGTGGGCGGGGCNATTGGCAATCTCCTGCAGTTTTTCTTCACTCATCTGTACGGCTTCGGCGTGCTGCGGTTTGTGTACGGGCTCTTTTTTGCAGCCGTCTATCCGTCGATCAACGCGCTGATCGTCAGCGTCACCGCACCGGAGTTTCGCGGCAGAGCGTTCAGTCTCAATCAGTCCGTCACACAGTTGGCCACCATGATCGGCCCCGTGATGGGCGGCTTTTTGGGCGGACTGATTCCGATTCGCGCGGTGTTTCTCATCAATGGTGCGGCGCTGCTGGTCACGGCTGCACTGGTCAGATCAGGCAAACTGATCGGGAACGACCGCAGACAAGAGCGGCGTGCATCTGAAGGACACGTCCCAATCCAGGGGTAACGATAAACGCAAAAAAGAGGGGGAACTCCCCCTCATTTTTTATGACTGTCGCTAGCGGATAGCCGCCGGCTGCGGGCAAGCGTTTTGCGCCGTAAAAAACTCCTGGTAGAGCGCCAGCACCGCCCTGTCGGCATCGTCCNCCTTGACGCCAAAGATCATGCTCACTTCGGACGATCCCTGATTGATCATCTCCAGGTTGACCCGCGCGTTTGCCAGGGCAGTGGTGGCTCGCGCGCACACCCCGACGGAACGCCTCATCCCCTCTCCGACGATCATGACGAGCGCCAGATTTCGTTCGACGGAGACTTCATCCACATGCAGTTCGTCCATGATCCGCTTGATGACGCGCGACTCCGTCTCCTCGTCAAAAAACCGTTCCCGCAAGATGACGGAGATGTTGTCTATACCGGACGGCGTGTGTTCGTACGAAATGCCTTCTTCTTCCAGAATTTGCAGCAGTCTGCGGCCAAAGCCGATCTCCCGGTTCATCAGGTATTTGCTCACGTAGATGCTGCAAAAGCCTTTGTCGCTGGCGATACCGGCCACCGGCGCGTCTTTCGTTTCCCTGCCGGAGACGATCTTGGTCCCCGGCGCGGCGGGATTGTTCGTATTTTTGATGCAGACCGGTATGCCGGCGCGAAATGCGGGCAGCAGCGCCTCTTCGTGGAAAACGGTAAAGCCGGAATAGGCCAGCTCGCGCATTTCCCTGTAGGTGACGACGCGGATTTCTTTTGGATTGGCGATCAGGTTGGGGTTTACCGCGTAGACCGAATCCACGTCGGTAAAGTTCTCGTACAGGTCAGCCTTCACGGCGGCAGCCAGGATGGAACCTGTTATGTCCGAACCGCCACGNGAAAACGTGACAAGAACCCCGTCCGGCGTATACCCGAAGAACCCGGGGAACACGACGATGCCCTGCCGCTGGCCAAGAGACTGCAGCCGGTCGTACGCCTCCGGGAGCACCTGTGCGTTGCCGGCTTCATCCGTTACGTACAGTCCGGCTTCCCGTGGATTGACGTACTCCGCCTGCTCGCCAAGCTGGCGCAGATACGCCGCAACCAACTTGGCGCAGGTGTCTTCACCCGATGCTTTGACGGCGTCCACAAAGCGTTCGGGCTGATCGACGGGCGCCGCAGCCAGGCTCTCCTCCAGTGCGGCCACGATCTCGCGGGAAAGCTGTGCAGGAAACGCCAATCCCTCCATAATCTCCACAAACCGGTCGATGACGGCCTGCTTCTCGCTTTCCGCTTCGCCTTCGTTCAGGCGGCGTTGGGCATAAGCGATCAACAGGTCCGTCACCTTCGTATCCGCTGGATGCCGTTTTCCCGGCGCCGAGACGATCACGATCCGCCGCTCCTGGTCCGCTCTCACAATCTGGCACACTTTTTTGATCTGCTCGGCACTGGCCAGCGAAGTTCCCCCGAATTTTGCTACCTTCATCTCCTGATCCTCCTATCCCTCTAGTGAGGTGATCTCTCCTGGTTTTATCTTTCTTCTCTTCTTTTCATGGCATGTTTCCGCGGTCCCGACGCCGGCCGTGAAAGAGGAAGCCACCCTTTCGCCTTTGCGCGATGGCGGCTGATGCCGCGGCCGGACGATTGGCCCTGATGTCAATTCTTAGCTTACGCCATTTACGTCAAAAAGACAACTGTCTATTCCACNTGGACATAGAGTAACACGGTTTGGCCGCAAACCATACGCAAACCATTGTAAAAACGCCTGCCATACCGGCAAGCGTTTCCTGGAACCTCTATTCACCTTTTGGCACCTCACATGCTGTTTTCCACTCCCCCGCTATCTCGTACAGCAACCGGTCAACGGTAACGTCAATGCGCTTGGAAGCCTGCACAAATGCTGCGCCCAAAAACATGTGATAGGTGTTCTCACCGCTGCCGCTCTGCCCGTATTCACCGGGCTCGCCCCGCTCGTTTGTCGCCGTTACCGTCAGCGGCAGTTTCCGATTGGTCCCCACTTCAGCATCGTTGGGCTTTCCGACAATCAGATGCATTCGAGGCAGTTTCTCCGCTTCCTGATGCTCATAGCGAATGGAAAAGGAAATGCCCCTGTCGTCGTAGTACAGTTCATCCAGATAGACATCGGTGTTTTTGATCGTGGCGAGGTGCTTCGCTACTTTTTCACGGTAGGAGTCTGTTTCATTGTTCAGGTGGCGGTCGTATGATTCAGAATCAATCGAAAAATGGATTTGGTCGTCTCCCGCGAGCCAAAGCGAATGCAGGATCAGTTCCAACTTTGCCGGCCGTTTGTCAAACGGTTCAAATTCGACGTAATGCTGCCCGTTTGGCCCTGTTTCGATCCGGCTCAGGTTGGAGTCGCGCACCTCTCCCGCTTCGGAATGCAGGGTAAAGGACACATGGCTCAACTGTTCGTGTGGTTCCGGGGAACGGAAGCGAAAGTACAGCCGATTGACCGTCGTGCCCAGTTCCAGGGACTCCAGGGTGATCGTGCGGTCCATCGNGTGCAGTTCCTGCTTCAACGGTACCGAGACCGTCACCTCCTGGCGAACGTCAAAACGAATGGGGAGAGTAATATCAGGCAGCGGAATGGTTTGTCCCCCGATGCTCACAGATACATCCCGCAGTACGATCTCGTCGACCTTGGACAAAATGTCGGTCATGCCATCCTTGTAAAGCGGGTTGGTGGTCGCGCGGTTGTAAAACCGCCCGTCGTAAATGACACCTTCATTTGGTTCCCAGTTCAAGGTAAAGAGCGGATGGCCCGGTCCATCCTGCTGATCCCCCGGCAGCCCCATCACAAACGAGACAATCGGCACCTCCCTCTCATTGGGGAGAGCCCCCAGAAATCCGGAAGGTACGTCAATGCTGGTAAAGAAAAAAACATGGTTGCTGTTGTACCAGATCTCGTCGATCGACAATGTGCGGCCGGTACCGGGTACAGGGATCTTCATGTCAAAGGTACGGACAAGATCCAATTCTTCCGCCCGTTTCAGTCCAGGGGTCTTGGTATATTGATACTGCTTGACTTCCTCCCACCTGTCGACTTTGATCACCTTCTGATCGACTGGTTGGTCCCATCGTTTCACAGCAAACAGGACTAGAAGCAAAACGACCAGAAGGATGACTCCTGTTCGTCTGTTACCGTACACCTTTTCCATTCCCCCCTGGATTGCAACAAGCGTGCTCANCATTTCGCGAAACACCCATATTATACCAACGGGAACGAAATTGATCTAGGAGCGAACTCTTTCCACGTGAAAAAGCCCGACTCGACAAGCGAATCGGGCCATTCGTCCGAACCGGAGATTTACCTANNGTATCCCAGACCGTNACCAAACGGGTACAGGGTACCGCCTTTCCCGTCCGGAATGCTGACCGGCAGTGTTCCCGTCGGCTCGTTTTGACCGAAGATCGTCTCTGCTGTCGCGTGAAAGCTGGCGGTGCGAAAGCCGTATTGGGCCAGGTAGGCATCCACTTCCGGGTACGCCATGATGTCGTACGGATTGCGGATGCCCACGCCGATCACGGGGGTGTCCGCTTGCTGGCTGATCTCCCGGTAGAGTTTCATCAACGGGTTGTCCGAGGAACGTCCCTTTACGTCAAACGTGTAGGAACCGATAATGACCGCGTCTGCCTCCTCCACCTGCTTTCGCTGTTCGTCAGTCAGGGTGTTGTTTGTCACCTTGATCGTGACGGTGTTGGCATGATGTTTCCTGATGGCATCAGCCAGTTCGTCGACATACGTGGTGCCCACCACCGCAATGGTCGCTTTTTCGTCCATGTTGAGCGGCAGTACCCCGTCGTTTTTAACCAGGGTCACAGAACGAGCGGCTGCTTCCGCTTCCACCCGCTTGTGCTCCGCCGAGCCGACCACCTCGAGGGCACGGGCGATCTGGTCCTGTACATCAGCGGGCTGCTCGGCTTTAAAAATTCCCCGTTTTACTTTCAACGTCATAATCCGGCGGACGGACTGGTCGATCCGTTCTTCGCTGATTGTGCCGTCGCTGACGGCTTTCAGGACACCGTTTGTCACTTCTTCCAGTCCAACCGGCATCAGCACGATGTCCACGCCCGCCTGTATCGCGCGAATGGCAGCGTCCACCGGACCAAAGTGGTCGGCGATCGCCTGCATGTCCATCGCATCGGTGGAGACCACGCCGTCAAAGCCCAGTTCGTCGCGGATCAACCCGGTGATCACTTTGGGAGACAGGGTGGCAGGCAGTGAGATTTCCGTTCCGTCTTTGCGGGAGACGACTTTGGTGTCGTCGATTTTCGGGAAGGTAACATGGGCCGTCATAATTGCGTCCACCCCCGCTTCCATCGCCTGCTTGAACGGGTACAGCTCCACATTCATCAGCCGTTCCTTGTCGTGGGGAATTTCCGGCAGTCCCAAATGAGAATCGACAGCCGTATCACCGTGGCCGGGGAAGTGTTTGGCCGTAGCAGCTACGCCGTATTCCTGCAGTCCTTTGATGTAGGCCTCACCCATCTCGGCCACGAGCTTGGGATCTTCACCAAATGACCGCACGCCGATCACCGGGTTGTCCGGGTTGTTGTTGACGTCCATGACCGGGGCAAAGTTGGTGTTGATGCCCAGGACNGAAAGCTCCCTGCCGATCACCTTGCCCACCTGATGGGCCAGTTCCGTGGAACGGGTGGCTCCGAGGGCCATGTTCCCCGGTGTGTCGGTGCCCTGCTGCAGCCGGGTCACGATGCCTCCCTCCTGGTCGATCGTCACGAGCAGNCCGTATTTTTCCGCCGCCTGCTGGTAGTCGTGGACGAGACGGACCGTTTGCGCGGTNTCCACCACGTTTTCCCTGAACAAAATGACNCCGCCGATGTGGTACTTCTTCACCAGCTCTTCAATTTCCGGAAGCATGCGGGTCACATCGGTGCCGTTCCACTTGCGGAAGTCGGGCATCATCATCTGGCCTACTTTTTCTTCCAGCGTCATGCCGGCGATCGCTTTGCCGATGATGTCGTACCGCTTCCCTTTCTGCTTGACGATCTGTACCTGCGGCTCCCCTTTTTCCTTGTAGTCAATGGCGATGCGATCCTCAAATTTGCCGTCCGTTACGGAGATGAAGGTTCTGCCGTTGTGTCCGGTAATCGTGACGGTGCCCTGCGCATCGACACTGGCCACATTTTTGTTGGAGGAGTGCCATCTCAGCTTGCGCGACGTCTGCTCAAAATGGCCGTCCGCGTACAGATGCAGCGCCTGAAGCTGCAGCGTCATGCCCGACACGACCGCATCTGCCTCGGGGATGTTCAGGCTGATGATCAAATCGGTGACGCCGACCTTGTCTCCTTCTGGAGTCACAGGCGCTGCGTCTGCGCCAATCACTGCCGGGCAGAACATCAGCAGCAGCGCGAAGAAAATTGCCAGCCCTGCATGCTTTTTGTGCTTCACGATTATCTCCCCCTGTTTTTGCCTTCGTATGTCCAGCCTAGCGGGTTCCAGACGGTTTTAACCGGCTTGCCGGACGGGTCGGTAATGGTCGGGTTCAGCACATACCAGCCCCGGCCGTTCACGCTGGGATCAGTAGCGTAGCGGAACCGGACCTGTTGTGTACCAGCAGGAAGCTGCCACGCAACCGTCTGCCAGTCGCCTTCACCGGTAAGCGCAGTCCCCACCTCTGTCCATTGTTCGCCGTCTACAGACGCTTCCACATGGCCGAAGTCGCTCTCGTTTTCAATCCGGTACCAGGTGTCAAATGTGAGGAGTCCCCCTTCTGGNAGATCGGCCGTTGCCGTCAATGTGTTGTCCAGCTCATCGCCTGTCCCCGCAAACCAGGCACCGTCCTTTCCGGGCAGGTCCACCGGGATCGCCAGTGCGGCCAGACGAGCGACTCCCCGGCGAACCGGGTTGGTGGAGACGGTGTTGCGGGTGGGATGGACGCGGTTGGTCAGCACGATGCAGATCGTGTCGTTGTTGGGACTGACGACGATCGACGTGCCGGTGTAGCCGGTATGCCCCATGGTCCGGNTGTCGCCCAGCGCGTCCATGTACCAGCCCTGGTTCAGCTCCCANCCAAGCCCATGGTCGTCCCCAGGGAATTCCGGGATCTGGTTTTCCATCATCAGCTTCACCGATTGTTTGGACAAAATCCGCTTTCCGGCGTAGGTGCCGCCGTTGAGCATCATCTGTGCAAAGACAGCCAAATCGCGGGCAGTGCTGAACACCCCGGCATGCCCGGCGACGCCGTCCAGCGCCCATGCATTCTCATCATGCACCTGGCCCCAGACCAGCTCCCGGTTTGTCCAGGGCTGGTACTCCGTCGCCGCCGTCCGTTTCTGCAAGCGCTCAGGCGGATTGTACATCGTATCCGTCATGCGCAGGGGCTTGGTGATGTGCTCACGGACGTATTCGTCCAGGCGCTGGCCGCTCAGTTTCTCCACCAGCACCCCCAGTGCAATCAGGTTGAGGTCGCTGTATACGTACGCACTGCCAGGCTTGTTGACAAGGGGATGGCGAACAGCGATCTCCAGCCGCTCCTCCCGGCTGTTCCCCATCTTGTACAGGGGAATGAATGGTTCAAAGCCGGAGGTGTGGGTCAAGAGCTGTCGAATGGTCACGTCCTCCTTGCCGTTTTCCGCAAACGCCGGGATGTACCTGGCCACCGGATCATCCAGTTGGAACAGCCCTTGCTCGTGAAGCTGCATGACGGNGGTGGAGGTAAACAGCTTGCTGATTGACGCCAGGTCAAAGATNGTGTCGGTCCGCATTGCGACTGGTTGGTCCAGCAAAGTCCCCTGGTCGTCGGCGAAGCGGGCGGCATGGCCATACGCCTGTTCCTTGACAATCACCCCGCGTCTGGCGATCAGCACGACCGCACCCGGCATCACGCCGTCCTGGATTGCCGTTTCAATGAATGAGTCGATTTCTCGCAACGGTGCAGGCGTCATCCCTGCGGCGGCAGGTGCTCCCGGATGCAGGATGGCGGAGGAGGGGCCGGGTTTGTCCCAGGGATGAGACAGCGGGTGCTTGACAGGCTTTGTCTTTTTTTCCTGCGCTTCCAATGCCGAGTGCGCCTCTTCGCCGTGCTTGGCGGCAACTGTCGGCAGTATGAACGCTCCCCATGACAAGCAGACGCACAGTCCAATCATTGCGGCGCGTTTGTTCATCGTCTACTCCTCCCTAGTGGTACAGCAGATAGGACTTGCGCAGTTTCTTGAATGCGTCCAATTCNCCCCGCCACGATTTGACGATCTCCTCGACAGGCGTGCCTGCGTCCATCGCCTTGCGGACCTTGTCCGATCCGGTCAACTTGTCGATCCAGTTGTCGGCTCTCCAGGCGAAGTCGTCCGGATACAGGTCTTTGACTTCCTCGATGATGGCGAGAGCTGTGTGAATCGGATCGTACTTGTTCCGGTCGGTCACGTATACCTGCAGCCCGCCGACATTCACGCCCGCGTGCTTGGAAAACGTCGGATTGAAATACGCCTCGCGGAAGCTGACGCCAGGCAGTCGGCGCGCATTCATCCGATCGGCCAGCTCCCACGCCTTGATGTACGGTGCACCGATCAGTTCAAAGGGCCGCGTCGTTCCCCGGCCTTCGGACAGGTTGGTCGCTTCAAACAGACAGTTGCCCGGATAGACCGTCGCTGTCTCCAACGTCGGCATGTTGGGGGAAGGCAGCACCCAGGGAAGACCCGTTTCATCATACCACATGTCCCGCTTCCAGCCTTTCATCTTCACGACCGTGAGATCCGCTTTTTTCCCGATCTCCTTTTCCAGATACTGATCGTTAAACAGCATGGCCAGTTCACCCACGGTCATACCGTGGCGAATCGGGATGGGGTAAATTCCGACAAACGACTCGTAACCGGGCTCGAGAACGGGGCCCTCCACTTTTTCCCCGCCGATCGGGTTGGGTCTGTCCAACACAATAAACGGTNTGTCCTCCAATGCGGCCGCTTTCATCGCGTACGCCATCGTTGATATGTAGGTATAGAATCGGGAACCGACATCCTGGATGTCAAACAACACGACATCCACATCCCGAAACAGCGGCGCGATCTCTTCCGGCGACTTGTTGTACAGATTGTAAAACGGCAGCCCCGTTTTCGGGTCTTCGTAGGTGCCAGGCGCCGAACCGGCCTGTTCTGTTCCGCGAATACCGTGCTCCGGTCCGTAGACGGCCACCAGGTTCACTTTTTTGGCCAGCANGGCATCGACNNCGTGCGTCAGATCACTGGTAACACCGGTCGGGTTGGTGATCAACCCCACTCTTTTCCCTTTGACCAGATCCGGTTTGTCAAGCAGCACCTCGATGCCCGTCTGGACGCTGCGGCCGTTTGGCTTATCCTTGGCCAATCCGGGNGCGGCCGCACCCGCCATGCTTATCGTACCCAGCAGTGCCAGTGACAGAAGAAGCATCGACCAGCGGATGAGTTTCAACAGGATCACCTCGTGTGTGAACATAGTCGACTGCAAATGGAAAAAGCCGCGACATTCCCTTTCACCTTGTCGAGAAAACCCGCTTGACTCCTGCACCCTCCTCTCTGGAATGGAGATTTCTTTGACAGAAAATTCTGTAAGTATATCCTAATCATATAGGCTGTCCAGTCTTTTTTCTTGGGAATGATTACCTATATTTATGTATTTTCTTCAAATATTTCCCTTACTATACACCTAGTTCCTTTTGACTAGAGAGATTGGCAGGAAACGTACGCGGCCAGCGCTCTACTTTCATACGAAAAATAGCCGCGCCCACATCCGGACTGGATGCAGACGCGGCCGCATGCTCCTGGTGGGCAACAATTACGGGGAGCCCACGGGCGTTCTCCGGGACACCGACGAACGGGCAAACCATCGTGCGTCGGACTGGATATCCCGGTCAAATACGAACACCGTGATCGCGACATCGCTTGCGAGATTGATGTCCGCAAACAGCGTAACAAGTTTCGCGTGGACCAGTTTTTCCAGTTTCTCAACCACCTCGGCATGTTTGTAAATGTCTTTGACCATTTTCGTTCTCGTCTCATGGATGATGCGCCGGCCCTCTTCCGAATCAATCATCCACTTTTCCACGTCGGTCAAGTTGCCAGTCATCTCGGTGATGGCCCACGGGCCCACGAATCGCGTCCGGATCTGCTGCGGGCCGCAGCCCACGTATTCCTTGCGAATCTCGCGTACGAGCTTGCTGAATTCATGTTCCACACGTCTGGACATCCAATCACCACATCTCATGCCAACATTTACTCTTTCAATCCCTGCCCCATGCCTTTCAACAGGTTGAGGCCGAAGCTGATCGCCCGGTTAATGTCAGGGTCCTGCAGCGCTCTGACCAGGTCAAACAGGCCCACTTTGCTGTCCTGTTCGAGCCCTGCTTTGGCCTGCTGCAGCCCTTGGACCAGACTGCCGACCAGCTTTTTGGTCATGTCCGGCTCGATTTCCGCCAGAGCTTCGGCCGCTGCCATCGCGTTGTTGATCGAGTTGGTGACAGGCGGGCGAAGCAGTTGGCCCACGGCGATCTTGGCCACCTTTTCCTTTGCTTCGATGAGCGACTTCAGCGCCTCCAGAATGCCGCTGTCATGCAATTCCTGCAGCAGTTTCAGCGCTTCGCGGATGCCTTCCGCGTGCTGCGCCGCATCTTGTTTCACCTGCTCCAGCGCCTGCGCCTGCTTTTCTGCTTCGGTGAGCACAGGCCGCACGATTTTCGTCGTCGGTTTTGCCATTATTGCGCACCTCCTGCCGCGTTGACATCTGCGATGGGCTCGTAGTCGCTGCGCGCCCATTTGCGTTCCACCTGCACGCCCAATTGCGGGTTGCGCTTGGCGTAGCGCGGATTGTATCTCGGCAGCGGATTTTCCCCGTCCCGTTCGAGGATTTCCATGCGTACCTTGGCCTGCTTGTAGGCCGGGGTCTGCGTCCGCACGTCCACGGCGTTGCCGGTCAGGATGTTGATCGCGTTTTCGTGGCTGGCGGAGTGCATCGGGACAAACAGTTCCTTGCCGTGGACGCGATTGGTGACCACCGCCCGCAGCTTGATTGCGCCGTACGGGGACACCAGGCGGACCAGCGTGCCGTCCTGAATGCCGCGTTCGCGGGCCAGCTCCGGCGACACTTCGACGAAGACGTCCGGCACCTTGTAGGTAATACCTGAAGATTTGCCGGTCAGATTGCCCTCGTGGAAATGTTCCAGCATCCGGCCGTTGTTGACGACGAGGTCAAATTCCGCCGGATATTCGACCGGCGGCACGTAATCCACCAGCGACAAGCGCGCCCGNCCGTCCGGGAAGTTGAAGCGCTCCTTGTAGAGAAGCGGTTCATCCGTGCCATCCGGGTGAACCGGCCACACCAGGCTGTTCCAGCCTTCCAGACGATCGTAGGAGACGCCGGCAAAAAACGGCGTGAGCGAAGCAATTTCATCCATGATCTCGCTCGGGTGGCTGTAGTTCCAGTCGTAGCCCATGCGTCTGGCGACTTGCTGAATGATCCACCAGTCCGGCTTGGAATCCCCAAGCGGTTCAAACACCTGGTACAGACGCTGAATGCGCCGCTCCGTATTGGTAAACGTCCCTTCCTTTTCGAGAGACGGCGCGGCCGGCAAAATCACGTCGGCAAACTGGGCCGTCTTGGTGAAAAAGACGTCCTGCACGACGAAGAATTCCAGCTGGCTTAACATCTCATGGACGTGGTTGGAGTTGGAAT
>JGI25329J36429_1001089_pt1 | contig 14220 bp, 15 predicted proteins | sample HigsolmetaAR204D_FD_36429 | JGI IMG/M metagenome (IMG submission 36429)
AGGGATCCGCTTTCGAATGAACGTTATCATATAATGATAGAGCTTAATTGTGATCTTGAAGGGGGATGAACCGACAATGAGCACAGAGTTTTTAGATGCTCTTGTTATTTTGGAAAAAGAAAAAGGGATTTCAAGAGAAGTGATTGTCGATGCCATTGAAGCCGCGCTTGTTTCGGCTTATAAACGGAACTTTAACCAAGCCCAAAACGTTCGTGTCGACTTAAATGTAGAAACGGGAACGATGAGAGTTTTTGCCAGAAAAGAAGTGGTNGAAGAAGTATTTGATTCTCGTTTGGAAATTTCTCTGGACGAGGCTAAAAAAATAAACCCGTCCTATGAAATCGGCGATATTGTAGAATTGGAAGTTACACCGAAAAACTTTGGAAGAATTGCGGCACAAACCGCGAAGCAAGTAGTGACGCAAAGAGTTCGGGAAGCGGAAAGAGGAATTATTTATTCCGAGTTTATTGACCGTGAAGAAGATATCATGACGGGGATTGTGCAGCGGCAAGATTCTCGTTTTATCTATGTCAGTCTAGGGAAGATTGAAGCGCTCCTTCCGCAAAACGAGCAAATGCCGAATGAAACGTACAAGCCGCATGATCGNATTAAAGTCTATATTACGAAAGTAGAAAAAACGACAAAAGGACCGCAAATCTATGTATCGCGTACTCATCCTGGCTTGCTGAAAAGATTATTTGAAATTGAAGTTCCTGAAATTTTTGATGGCACCGTTGAAATTAAGTCGGTCGCTCGTGAAGCGGGAGATCGTTCTAAAATTTCGGTGTATGCGGAAAATCCGGACGTCGATCCTGTCGGTGCTTGTGTCGGTCCTAAAGGCGCCCGTGTTCAGGCGGTTGTAAACGAACTAAAAGGAGAAAAAATCGATATTGTCAAATGGTCCGACGATCCTGTAGTGTTCGTGGCCAATGCGTTAAGCCCTTCCAAAGTGTTGGATGTTCAGGTGAATGAGGAAGGAAAAGCGACGACTGTCGTTGTTCCTGATTATCAACTTTCGCTGGCTATTGGCAAAAGAGGTCAAAATGCTCGGCTTGCGGCTAAACTAACCGGATGGAAAATTGATATTAAAAGTGAATCGGAAGCGAGAAAACTTGGAATCTATCCTCGGGCTGCTGCAAACTCGGAAGAAGAAATAAACGAGAGTGATGAATCTGAAACGACGGAAGAAATGATACAGCTTGAGGAAGTGGAGAATTCACAAGAAACGGGTACAGAAGCAACTGATTTTTCATCTGAAAAAATCGAATAGGGGTGGAGAATCATGGCTGTTCAGAAAAAAATACCATTGCGTAAATGTGTTGCAACGGGTGAAATGAAACCTAAAAAAGAAATGATTCGCATCGTCCGTTCGAAAGAAGGAACGGTTTCGATTGATCCAACCGGCAAAAAATCCGGAAGAGGAGCCTATTTGTCAAAAGATAAAGAAGCGGTCCTTCTGGCCAAAAAAACCAATGCGCTTTCCAGACATTTAAATGTTCAGATCGACGATTCTTTATACTCAGAACTAATCGAGTATATCGAAAAGGAGAAAAAGTAAGTGAAACAGGAAAAGTGGGTTTCACTTCTTGGATTGGCCAATAGAGCGGGGAAAATTATTTCCGGAGAAGAATTGGCAGTGAAAGAAATTCGAACGGGTCGAGCAAAGCTCGTCCTTTTGTCGAAAGACGCCTCGGAAAACACCATAAAAAAAATAAAAGATAAATGCCTTTATTACCAAGTTCCTGTAAAAGAAGTTTCCAACCGGTATTTGTTGGGACAATCGATCGGAAAAAAGGAAAGAGTCGTGGTGGCTGTGCTGGACGAAGGCTTTGCGAAAAAGCTGCATTTTCTGCTCGACGAAACTATACGGGGGTGAACATATGAGTAAAATGAGAATATATGAGTATGCCAAGACCAAGCATGTGTCTAGCAAAGAGGTGATTTCTAAGCTTCAGGAATTAGATATTGATGTTTCCAACCATATGACGACCATCAATGATGAAACCATTCAAAAACTGGACAAAGCGTTCGATCAATTACAAAAAGAAAAAGAACATGGTCATCGCCATGAGAAGAATCCGGAAAGGTCAAACAAGCCGCAATCGAAAGCTTCTCCTCAGTTCAAGCAGTCGAATGAGGAAAACGCAAAAGAAAATCGTGTTAAATCACAGCCAAGATCGGGATCAAAAGGCGGAGAAGGCAAAAAACATGATCATCATGATCACCGTCCGAAAGAAACTGCTGCCTTCGACCGTAAAGGAAACAAGCCAAAAAACAACAAGCATAAAAATCAAAAAGGAAAGAAAGCGCATCAACCATCCAATGCCCAACAGCCTTCTGCCAAGAAAAGAGAACTTCCTGAAAAAATAACATTCTCAGGATCTATGACAGTTGCTGAATTTGCCAAAAAATTGCATGTTGAGCCGTCCGAAATCATTAAAAAATTATTTATGCTAGGAATTATGGCCACGATCAACCAAGAATTGGATAAAGATGCCATTGAGTTGATTGCGGACGAATACGGTGTGGCAGTAGAAGAAGAAGTCCAAATTGATGAAACCGATCTGGAAGTGTACTTTACGGAAGATCAACCGGAAGATTTAGTAGAGCGGCCATCTGTTGTGACGATTATGGGGCATGTTGACCACGGGAAAACGACATTGCTGGATTCGATCCGTCATACAAAAGTGACGGAAGGAGAAGCAGGAGGAATTACCCAACATATTGGTGCTTACCAAGTTGAAGTGAACGGAAAGAAAATCACGTTTTTGGATACGCCGGGCCATGCTGCTTTTACAACGATGCGGGCGTGGGGCACAAGTGACGGACATCACTGTGCTGGTTGTCGCTGCCGATGACGGGGTAATGCCGCAAACGGTTGAAGCCATCAATCATGCGAAAGCGGCTAATGTACCGATCATTGTAGCGGTCAATAAGATTGATAAACCATCTGCCAATCCGGATCGTGTCATGCAAGAATTGACGGAATACGGATTGGTTCCAGAGGATTGGGGCGGCGATACGATCTTTGTTCCAATATCGGCCTTAACCGGAGAAGGCATCGATAATTTATTGGAAATGATCCTGTTGGTCAGCGAAGTAGAGGAGTTAAAAGCGAATCCGAATCGACTGGCGCTCGGAACGGTGATTGAAGCTCAGCTGGATAAAGGCCGTGGCCCTGTTGCCACATTGCTTGTTCAAAACGGTACTCTTCATGTGGGAGATCCGATTGTAGTAGGAAATACTTACGGTCGGGTTCGTGCGATGGTAAACGATCTAGGGCGTCGTGTCAAAACGGCTGGACCGTCTACTCCGGTAGAAATTACTGGTTTAAACGACGTTCCTCAGGCTGGTGACCGTTTTGTTGTATTTGAAGATGAGAAAAAAGCCCGTCAAATTGGCGAGGCAAGGGCTCAACAAGCACTGGCGGCACAACGAAGCGAAAAAGCCAAGATCAGCCTCGACAATTTGTTTGAACATATGAAACAAGGGGAAATGAAAGAGTTAAATATCATTTTAAAAGCCGACGTGCAAGGATCGGTTGAGGCACTGGCTGCTGCTTTACAAAAAATTGATGTAGAAGGCGTAAATGTAAAAATTATTCATACGGGTGTTGGAGCGATTACGGAATCAGATATTATTTTAGCAAGTGCTTCCAATGCCATCGTTATAGGTTTTAATGTTCGTCCGGATGTAAATGCTAAACGTGCGGCTGAGACGGAAAAAGTCGATATCCGTCTGCACCGTATTATTTACAAAGCGATTGAAGAAATTGAATCCGCAATGAAAGGAATGCTTGATCCGGAATACGAAGAAAAAATTATTGGTCAAGCAGAGGTTCGACAAACGTTTAAAGTTTCTAAAATTGGTACCATTGCCGGTTCTTATGTAACGGAAGGAAAAATTACCCGTGATAGCGGAGTTCGGCTCATTCGTGACGGCATCGTCATCTTTGAAGGCGAGATTGATACTTTGAAACGTTTTAAAGACGATGTAAAAGAAGTCCATCAAGGATATGAATGCGGAATTACCATTAAAAACTTTAATGACATTAAAGAAGGAGATGTCATTGAAGCATTTGTCATGAAAGAAGTGGAACGTTAATGACGATCGGCAGCCTGGAAGTTGAATTTTTCATCCAGGATGCCCGGTCATTAAAAGAAAAACGGGCTGTACTTCAGCGTGTGTTAACACGTTTGAAGCAAAAAATGAATGTTTCCGTGGCTGAAATCGACCATCAAGATGTCTGGCAACGTACAAGAATTGCGGTTGTGACGGTAGCATCGTCACGACAAGCTTGTGAACGCCAATTGGAGAATGCCCTCCGTTATTTGGATTCATTTCCTGAGTGGGAAAGGTTAAGCGCATCTTATGAATGGTTATAGAGATAGAGGTGATAAATGTGAACCTTCGTGCAAACCGAGTCGGAGAACAAATGAAAAAAGAGCTGTCGGATATCATCGGCAGAAAAATTAAAGATCCGCGTATTGGTTTTGTCACTGTGACGGATGTGCAATTGACAGGCGACTTGCAGCAGGCAAAAGTATATATTTCCGTGTTAGGCGATGAAAAACAAAAAAAGGATACATTAAAAGCTCTTGCCAAAGCGAAAGGATTCATTCGTTCTGAAATCGGCCAACGAATTCGCCTGCGGAAAACGCCCGATCTTCTTTTTGAATTTGATGAATCCATTGATTATGGCAATCGCATTGAAACGCTGCTGAAAGAAATCAGCAGCAATGAATCCAATCAGGAGAATTAAAGGAAGGGGATAGACCCACAAGTCTATCCTTTTTCTTTAAGGGTTCTGTACGATCTTAAAAAAGGTTCATGTTATGTAATGACCATTCAAACGAAGGAAATCGATATTTCTATTGTATTGGTCTGTAATCAGCNCTTTTTCTATATAGAGCTTTTCGTAAAAAATCATTTTCATAATGATAATGAAACCGTCTAGTGACAGAAAAAAAGGATGTGAATCGATGGACGGTATTGTAGCACTTTGGAAAGAACGAGGAATGACATCGCATGACTGCGTTTTTCAAATCCGAAAATTGTTTAAAACAAAACGAGTCGGCCATACAGGTACGCTGGATCCGAATGTGTCCGGTGTTTTACCTATCTGTATAGGCAAAGCGACTAAAATCGCCGAATACATGACGAATGCAGGAAAGACATATGAAGGAGAGGTAACGATCGGACTTTCCACGACAACGGAGGACGCTGACGGAGAAACCGTAGAAGTAAAAAAGGTAGATAAAACCTTTTCTCGGAAAGAAATTTTGGATGTGTTCGAGCGGTTGACGGGTACCATTGAACAAACGCCGCCCATGTTTTCGGCAGTGAAAGTGAATGGAAAGCGACTATACGAATATGCAAGACAAGGGTTGGAAGTGGAAAGACCTAAAAGAACGGTCACCATTTATGAACTGGAGTTATTGGATGACCGTGAATGGTTCTCTGGAGAATTTGTCTCCATTCCATTTAGAGTCGTTTGCAGCAAAGGAACATACATTCGTACTCTTGCTGTCATGATTGGTCAAGAGCTCGGATATCCTGCCCATATGTCCAAATTAACGAGAACAGCGTCGGGTGGTTTTTCCAAAACAGATTGCGTCACGCTTTCAGATTTATCCAAGCTGGCTGAAAAAAATCAGCTGGAAACAATCCTTTTTCCATTGGAACAAGGTGTGTCCCATTTGCCGAAATGGAATATTAGTGATAAAGTAGCGGAGAAAGTAAAAAACGGAGCAATATTGGAAAAACCTATTGATTGGCCGGAAAATGACGGAAAAGTGGCGGTTTTTTACAAAAATCGTCTGATGGCCATCTATCAAACACATCCTACGAAACAGCTATACATAAAACCAGTGAAAGTTTTGACTGAATGAGATAACGGACAGATGTCAGACTCTATTGTCGGCAAGGGCTGGACAGACTGTTTCGCGTCTGTTCAATTCCGCGAAGAGANAAGCGGAAGAAAGAGGGATAGGTGAGGATAATGAAAGTAACGATGTTGAATCACCCGCACTCCATCCAAAAAGAGGAACTGCCCCCGATGGCAATGGCATTAGGATTTTTTGACGGGGTGCATGCGGGGCACCAGCGAGTCATTGAGACAGCAAAAAACATTGCGAACGAGCGAAACTGGAAAAGCGCAGTGATGACGTTTGATCCCCATCCTTCCGTCGTGTTGGGGAAAAAACATGAAAAGATTCAGTATATCACTCCCCTTGAGGAAAAGATTCGAATGATAGAACAGTTAGGTATCGATCACTTGTTTGTCATTCGATTTACTTCTGATTTTGCCCGCTTGGAGCCGCAGCAATTTATAGATCAATATATTATTGGTTTAAATGTCCAACATGTTGTGGCAGGCTATGATTTTACATACGGCCGGTGCGGAAATGGAACGATGGACACGCTTCCAGAGCATTCTCGTGGTTTATTTACGATCACGAAAGTGGATAAGCTTGCTTACGACGGAGAAAAAGTCAGCTCCACTAAAATTCGCCGCTTACTAACGGAAGGGCAAATCGAAGAAGCCAATCGTCTTTTAGGGCGACCTTATCGAATTACCGGGACGGTGGTCCACGGTGACCAACGGGGTAGAGAAATTGGATTCCCGACAGCTAATGTGGAATGTGATGACGACTATTATCTGCCGAAAACGGGAGTATATGCGGTGAAAATGAAAGTGAAAGACAAATGGGTGAATGGTGTATGCAATATTGGGTATAGACCTACTTTTAAACACCGGATGAACGTTTCATGTCGATTGAGGTTCATTTGTTTGAATTTGACCACTCCATCTATGGCGAAGAAGTGACAGTAGAATGGTACAAGCACATTCGCCAAGAACGCAAATTCAACGGTGTTCAAGAATTGGTCGCTCAAATTGAAAAAGATAAACAATCGACCATCAAATATTTTCAAAATGAAGCCGAATAGACTTGCTTTTTGTTTGAAAAAATAGTATTCTAATTATCGTATGAAAAAGAACCATTACTTGGCATGACGTTGCTCCGGCGCTTGCTCAGTAATTGGGGATCGAAAAGAAAATGGAGGTGAAAAGGATGGCTTTATCACAAGAACGCAAAAACGAGATCATCAATCAATTCAAAACACACGAGAATGACACTGGTTCTCCAGAAGTTCAAATCGCTGTCCTGACTGAACAAATCAATGTATTGAATGATCATTTACGTGTTCATAAAAAAGACCACCATTCACGTCGCGGTCTTATGAAAATGGTAGGGAAACGCCGCAATTTATTGACGTACCTACGCAAAAAAGACGTGCAACGTTACCGTGAATTGATTCAAAAACTTGGTTTGCGCCGATAATCAGCAAAAAGCGGGATTTTTCCCGCTTTTTTGTTAGCAGAAAAATAAGTGGCTTTTAGTGCGTGATATAAGCAAGTCGACCGCGCTGAGCCTGTATGTTCCAGGATGACAGATGTTAAATTCGGTAAAAATACATAATACAGAGTTTTGTTCTAATGGGTCTTCCATTTACGACACCCTTAGTTTGTCCGTTTCGTGTTTCATGGCTCGATGGAAAAGCATGGAGATTATTTTTTGTCTATACTTTTCCTGAAAGCAATGATATTCTTGAAGGCAAGAGTGCGTCATTAGGAACTATGTGATTGAATAGAGAGGAGTTCATTTATGGAGCAAGAGAAACAAACATTTTCTATAGATTGGGCTGGACGCAAACTGACGGTGGAAATTGGACAGGTTGCCAAACAAGCGAACGGCGCTGCGCTCGTGTATTATGGTGATACGGTAGTTTTAAGTACGGCAACCGCTTCAAAAGAACCAAAGTCAGTGGACTTTTTTCCGCTTACCGTCAATTATGAAGAAAGATTGTATGCGGTTGGCAAAATCCCGGGCGGATTTATTAAAAGGGAAGGCCGGCCCAGCGAAAAAGCCATTCTTGCAAGTCGTTTAATAGACCGCCCGATTCGTCCGTTATTTGCGGAAGGATTTCGAAATGAAGTTCAAGTCGTAAGTATGGTGATGAGCGTTGACCAAAACTGTTCATCGGAAATGGCAGCGATGCTTGGTTCATCACTTGCGCTCAGCATTTCGGATATTCCGTTTGAAGGACCGATTGCCGGGGTCATTGTCGGGCGCGTTGACGGTGAATTTGTCATTAACCCAACAGTGNAACAAATGGAAAAAAGCGATATTCATTTAACCGTTGCCGGTACAAAAGATGCCATTAATATGGTGGAAGCCGGAGCGAATGAAGTACCAGAAGAAACCATGTTGGAAGCGATAATGTTCGGTCATGAAGAAATCAAACGATTGATCGCTTTCCAAGAAGAAATCGTCAAATTAGTTGGCAAAGAAAAAATGGAAGTTCAGCTGTATGAAATTGATCCTGAATTGGAAAAACAAGTTCGTTCCATGTGCGAACAAGAAATGTTGGCTGCCATTCAAGTAAAAGAAAAGCATGCCAGGGATGACGCCATCCAAGAGATAAAANACCGAGTAGTTGCGGAATTTGAAGAGAAAGAAGATATTGAGGAAGAAACGATTAAACAAGTGAAAGAAATACTGGATAAAATCGTGAAAGAAGAAGTCCGTCGTTTGATTACAGTCGAAAAAATTCGCCCGGACGGACGAAAAATCGATGAAATTCGTCCGCTTTCTTCTGCTGTTGGCTTATTGCCGCGTACACATGGTTCCGCATTGTTTACTCGTGGACAAACGCAGGCTTTAAGCGTATGTACGTTAGGAGCGCTTGGTGATGTTCAAATCTTGGACGGTCTCGGTATTGAAGAATCGAAACGTTTTATGCATCATTATAATTTTCCTCCTTTTAGTGTAGGGGAAACTGGACCAATGAGAGGACCGGGACGCCGGGAAATTGGGCATGGTGCATTGGGAGAAAGAGCTCTGGAACCTGTTGTTCCGAATGAGAAAGAATTCCCTTATACCATTCGTCTTGTTTCTGAAGTTTTGGAATCAAACGGATCGACATCTCAGGCTAGTATTTGTGCTAGTACGCTGGCGATGATGGACGCCGGTGTGCCCATTAAAGCGCCGGTTGCGGGAATTGCAATGGGATTAGTGAAATCCGGAGAACATTATACGGTCTTAACGGACATTCAAGGAATGGAAGATCATCTTGGCGATATGGACTTTAAAGTTGCCGGTACAGAAAAAGGCGTTACCGCTCTGCAAATGGATATTAAAATAAAAGGACTAAATCGTGAAATCTTGGAAGAAGCACTCCAACAAGCTAGACGGGGAAGATTGAAAATCCTTGAACATATGATGAGCACCATTTCAAAACCACGCACCCATTTATCGATGTATGCTCCTAAAATTTTGTCGATGACCATTAATCCGGATAAAATCCGCGATGTCATCGGACCAAGCGGAAAACAAATCAATAAAATCATCGAAGAAACAGGAGTTAAAATCGATATTGAACAAGATGGAACGATCTTTATTTCTTCTGTAGATGAAGAAATGAATAATAAAGCCAAAAAGATCATTGAAGATATCGTTCGAGAAGTTGAACCAGGGCAAATCTATCTTGGGACTGTTAAACGGATTGAAAAATTCGGTGCTTTCGTGGAAATTTTCAACGGAAAAGACGGCTTAGTCCACATTTCTGAATTGGCGGAAGAAAGAATTCGAAAAGTAGAAGATGTCGTGTCGATAGGAGACCAAATATTAGTGAAAGTCATCAATATTGATGAACATGGTCGGATCAATTTATCGCGAAAAGCGGTGTTAAGAGATCAAAAGAATAAAAATGAACAAGCATAATTTTCATCTAGCCATTGAAACGGATTTTCATCCTATGTTATAAATAATGAGTAAAGAGGTCAGGGGTTCCCTGGCTTTTTTGTTGCATGAACGCTTTCAAGAAACGCGGTTCTAACTGTCCCCCTTTTTTCATATGGTAATGTAGGGGGAGGGAAAACCGTGGCTAAGTTAAGACGAATCTTTGGTATTCTGTTTTTGTGTATGCTATCCTTTTTCATTGTGGATAACCCGATGACGACCCAATATTTATCTTCTTTGAAAACAGAATCGNTTTCTGCAGATGCCAAAGTTGAGCCATCTTTGTATAACCAAATTAAAGCAGCTGATCATAAATATTCCCGAAAAGCTCAAGATGCCGTGATTGATCGGGTTTGGAAGAAAATCCCCGGTTATAATGGNATAAAAGTGGATGTGAAACGTTCTTACGAAAGAATGAAAAAAGACGGAAAGTTTAATGAGGATAAACTTGTTTTTCATCAAACGAAACCCCAAGTTCATTTACATAATCTTCCTCCCGCTCCCATATACCGCGGTCATCCCGATAAGCCGATGGTTAGTTTTGCGGTGAACGTGGCGTGGGGAAATGAGTATTTGCCCAAAATCCTTTCTGTCTTAAAAAAACATCATATTCATGTCACTTTTTTTCTGGAGGGGAGATGGGTAAAGAAAAATCCGGATTTAGCCAAAATGATTGTGGACGGTGGACATGAAGTGGGGAATCATTCCTTCACACATCCTGACATGAAAACCCTCTCGTCCGACCGAATCAGGGAAGAGATGATCAAAACGAATCAAGTGATAGAGGCGACGACAGGAAAAAACGTTTCGCTCTTTGCGCCTCCAAGCGGAAGCTATCGCGATGAAGTTGTCAAAATTGCNGACAGTCTAGGGATGGAAACAATCATGTGGACGGTTGATACCATTGATTGGAGAAATCCTGCCCCAGATGAATTGGTTAATANGGTCATTTCCAATGTCGGACCGGGGTCGATTGTTCTCATGCATCCGACAAAAAGCACCGCAGCTTCTTTGGAACGATTAATCACAAAAATTCAAAAAAAGAATTTGAAGATCAACACGGTGTCGCAGTTATTAGACGAAGAACGCATTTTTCCAATAGAAGATGAGAAAAATGACTAATAATGGAAGCAGCAAGATAGGAGGATGCAATTTGATCAAAACATATACTTGTCAGAATGGAGTAAGAATCGTATTAGAAACTATTCCTACGGTCCGCTCCGTTGCCATCGGAATATGGGTAGGAACCGGTTCGAGGGATGAATCCCCTGAAAACAATGGCATTTCCCACTTTTTAGAGCATATGTTTTTTAAAGGGACAGAATCCAAGAATGCAAAGGAAATTGCTGAGAGTTTTGATAGCATAGGCGGACAAGTCAATGCGTTCACATCGAAAGAATACACGTGCTATTATGCAAAAGTTCTTGATAATCATGCCTCATATGCATTAGAACTGTTAGCCGATATGTTTTTCCATTCCACATTTGAGGAAGAGGAATTAAAAAAAGAAAAAAATGTCGTTTTAGAAGAAATTAAAATGTATGAAGACACTCCTGACGATCTTGTACACGACTTGTTAAGCAAAGCAGCATACGGACGGCATCCTTTAGGATATCCTATCCTNGGAACGGAAGAGACTTTGGAGAGCTTTACTAGCCAAAAATTAAAAGAATATATGCATCAAATGTATACTCCGGATCGTGTTGTGATCTCTATCGCAGGAAACGTCGATGAAACGTTTATAAAAGAAGTGGAAAAACGATTTGGCTCTTATGAAGGTGGAAAACGTGATCGGGGATCCATTCAACCCACATTCCATGCTGACCGGATTTCAAAAACAAAAGACACCGAACAAGCCCATTTATGTATCGGTTTCAAAGGATTGGAAGTTGGGCATGAAGATAGTTATAATCTCATCATTTTAAACAATGTGCTGGGCGGCAGCATGTCTTCAAGACTGTTCCAAGAAGTCAGAGAGCAAAGAGGGCTTGCTTATTCCGTCTTTTCGTATCATTCATCCTACCGTGACAACGGGATGATCGCCATCTACGGCGGTACAGGGGCCGATCAGCTGGATCAACTTTCTGAAACGATTTTTCAAACGCTGGAACACTTAAAGCAACAGGGTATCACGGAGAAAGAGCTACATAACAGTAAAGAACAACTAAAGGGCAATTTAATGCTAGGGCTGGAAAGCACAAACAGTCGTATGAGCCGAAACGGCAAAAACGAATTATTGCTGAAAAGACATCGCACTTTGGATGAAATGATTCAATTAATCGATCAAGTGAATATTCAGTCCGTCAATGAAATGGCGCAAGAACTTTTTTCGAAACCATATGCCCTTTCGTTGATCAGCCCTGATGGGAAANTGCCGTCATCCCTTATATAATCATCTCCATTCCAGCGGTTGNCCGCGGGTGGAAGACGCTGATTAAAAAGAAGAGCTGTAGCCACACAGAACCAGTTCTCTACGTTTATTTTAATGAAAAAGTTGATGCACTGGATCTTTAATTTTTAAAAAAGATTTTTGGATTTTCACATTGAATGGATTTTTTGATGCATAAAAAAGGAATCTGATCCCCTTATAGTAGATAAAATCTGCTATAAGGGGTTTTTGTTTGGCTAGAAATGAGTGGTTCACCTTTTGATCTTGTGCAAAGTATGAGTGAGTTTTAGACGAAAAAAGGCTGCCCATGTTCATCCAAATTAGATCAATAAAACATATGGATTGCAAGCTNAAATTTTTTTGANAGGAACANATAGGTTAAATTCAAAGAAATATCCTGNTTTTTATGTCAACTATTTATTTGATAGGTTGACAATCAAAAATGGAAAGATTATGCTATTTGGTAGAGACAGAAAGGGGAGAGGGTGTTGAAACCAAGAAATATAAAGGCGATTGATTTGACGATGATGGCGTTGTTTGCTGCATTGATGATGATCGGGGCAAATATTACTTCTTTTGCACCTTTTATGGTCATTAATGGGGTNCCCATTACGTTGCAGACGGTCTTTGCCGTTCTGGCTGGTGCGGTTCTCGGCAAACGACTAGGGGCTATCTCCATGACTGTTTATGCCCTTATCGGAATAATCGGTGTACCGGTTTTTGCCCAATTTAAAGGAGGTTTNGAAACGATTTTTAGCCCGACATTTGGGTTTATATTGTCTTTTATTTTGGCTGCGTACATAACAGGATGGATAATCGAAAAAAAGAAAACGCAGACTGCCTACGTAATAGCCTCATTAGCCGGTATGGCAGCCAATTATCTTTTCGGAACAAACTGGATGTATATGGCGATGAAATTATGGGCAGATGCCCCGCCGGCTTTTTCTTATAAAGCCGCTTGGCTGACGATGTTAGTCCCGCTTCCGAAAGATATCCTTTTATCTGTTTTTGCCGGATTTCTTGCTTATCGGTTAGAACGTACTGTACTTTCCAAAAGCAAATTGCGTAATCAAAATGTATAGAAAGAAGGGAAAAAATGTCTAGATGGATCGAACTNGCTGAAAGCGTTTTAAATGGTTATGAAATAAGCGATTTGGAAGCGATGAATATTTTGAATTGCCCCGATGCAGAATTGCTTGAACTGCTTCAGGGAGCCTATCGGATACGGCACCACTATTACGGCAACAAGGTAAAATTAAATATGATTTTAAATACAAAATCAGGACTCTGTCCNGAAAACTGCAGCTACTGCTCTCAATCCGTCATATCCACAGCACCGATTGAAAAATATCGGATGATGGATAAAGAAACGATTTTAAAAGGAGCAGAAAGGGCGCGGCAATTAAATGCCGGAACATTCTGCATCGTGGCGAGCGGAAGAGGACCTAGCAATAAAGAAGTGGAACACATTGCTGCCGCCGTGGAAGAAATTAAAGAGCGATATCAAATGAAAATATGTGCTTGCTTGGGGATATTGAAGCCGGAACAAGCCAAGCGGTTGAAAGAAGCGGGGGTAGACCGTTACAACCATAATATCAATACATCGGAGCGCCACTATGAAAACATCACGACAACGCATACGTACGAGGATCGCGTAGAAACCATTGAAACGGTGAAAGAAAGCGGAATTTCCCCTTGTTCGGGTGTCATAGTCGGAATGAAGGAAACGAAAGAAGATGTCATCCATATGGCCCGCAGTTTGCATATTTTAGATGCAGACTCGATACCGGTGAACTTTTTAAATCCGATAGAGGGAACGCCGCTCGAAGGAGTAAGGGAGTTGAACCCGCTCTATTGTTTAAAAGTTCTATGTTTATTCCGTTATATCAATCCGTCAAAGGAAATTCGCATCGCCGGCGGAAGAGAAGTGAACTTGCGCAGTTTGCAGCCATTTGGACTCTATCCGGCCAATTCGATTTTTATCGGAGACTATTTGACAACGGAAGGCCAGGAAACAACCGCAGA
>JGI25329J36429_1001098_pt1 | contig 14143 bp, 8 predicted proteins | sample HigsolmetaAR204D_FD_36429 | JGI IMG/M metagenome (IMG submission 36429)
GCGGCACCACGCCGATCGGGTCGCGGGCGATGATCGCCCGGCCCTGCGCCCTGTCCCACAGGGCGAAGGCGAAGATGCCGTTGAGCCGGTTGAGGAAGGAGACCGGCGCGTCCTCGCGGTACAGCGCGTTGATAACCTCGCAGTCCGAACCGGTCCGGAAGGCGTAGGGCTGGCGCAGCTGCGCGCGCAGCTGGCGGTGGTTGTAGATCTCGCCGTTGACCGCCAGCGCCAGCCGGCCGTCGTCGGACAGCAGCGGCTGCGAACCGCCGGCCGGGTCGACGATGGCCAGGCGCTCGTGGACGAGGATCGCGCCCTCGTCCAGGTACACGCCGCTCCAGTCCGGGCCGCGATGGCGCTGGCGCTGGGACAGGTCCAGCGACTCCCGTCGCAGGGCCTGCAGGTCGTCGCCGGGCTGCAGGCCGAAGATGCCGAAGATCGAACACATGGTCGGTTCCCCTGGTGGTGGTGGTCGGATCGCGGCGGCGGTGCGGGCACAAAAAAACCCGCATCGGCCGATGCGGGTTTTCGTGGTGACCTGGCGCCTTCCGTCTCTATGCCTGGTCGTCGCGCACCCGCATCGGCCGCGCACGGTTGCCCGCCGCGTTGTCGTTGCGGTTGGTCGCGTTGGCGTTGGCATGGAACGGAGGCATGCNCCGACCGTAGCGCGGCCCCGGCCGCTCCGCAACCGTTGCTTCGGCAACTGACGTCGCGCTCACGCCCGGCCGCCAATACTCATCCGGCTAGCCGGGCCCGTGGCCCGAGGGGAGACTCGCTTGAACGACACCACCCAACGCCTTGCCCGTACCGCACAGGTGGTCAAGCGGCTGGCGCGGCACCGCCGCGTGCTGACCGGCCTGGACTGGACCCAGGCCCCGCCGGCCGACACCGCCCTGGCCCCGGCGTCCGGCACCGCGGCCGCCGAGGCGTTCGCCGCCGACCTGGAGGCGCTGGGCCCGGCCTTCATCAAGCTGGGCCAGTCGCTGTCCACCCGCCCCGACCTGGTGCCGCCGGCCTACATCGAGGCCCTGGACCGCATGCAGGACGAGGTCGCACCGGTGGAGACGGCGGTGATCGAGAAGGTCATCGAGGAGGAACTGGGCGTGCGCCCCTCGCGCCTGTTCCTGCACTTCGACCCGGTGCCGCTGGCCGCCGCCTCGCTGGCGCAGGTGCACCGCGCGGTGCTGCGCGACGGGCGCGAGGTCGCGGTCAAGGTGCAGCGCCCGGGCGTGGACGCGTCCATCCGCCTGGACCTGGAGGTGCTGGCCGGGCTGGCCGTCACCGCCGACACTCTGACCCAGACCGGCCGCCGCCTGCACTTCGCCGACTGGATCGCCGAGTTCCGCAAGGTGCTGCTGCTGGAGCTGGACTACTGCCGCGAAGCGGAGAACCTGGACCGCTTCCGCGGGAACCTGGCCCGGTACGGCCACCTGCGCGTGCCACGGCCGCTGTGGGGCATGGTCAGCCCGCGCGTGCTGACCATGGAGCTGGTCCACGGCACCAAGGTCACCGCCATCTCCGGCCTGCGCCGCACCGAGATGGACCTGGCCACGCCGGCCGCCGAGCTGATGCGCGCCTACCTGGACCAGGTGTTCGTCAACGGCGACATCCACGCCGACCCGCANCCCGGCAACGTGCTGCTGTGCGACGACGGGTGCCTGGCCCTGCTCGACCTGGGCATGGTCACGCAGATCCCCCCGCGCATGCGNGAGCGCCTGCTCAAGCTGCTGTTCGCCGCGGTGGACGGCCGCGGCGAGGACGTGGCGCGCGAGCTGGTGGCCATCGGCGTGCGCCTGGAGGACTTCGACGCGGCCGCGTTCTGCCGCGACACCGGCCAGCTGGTGGCGCGCTACGCCACCAGCGGCCGCGCAACCTCCGAGGGCCGGCTGCTGCTGGAGCTGGTCGGCTGCGCCGCCGAGCACAGCCTGCGCGTGCCGCCGGAGATCAGCCTGCTGGGCAAGACCCTGCTCAACCTTGAGCGGGTGGCCGACGCGCTGGACCCGCACATGGACGTGCGCCGCCTGGTGGAGTCGCATCTGCAATCCATCATGCGCGCGCAGCTGCGCCGCGCCTTCTCCGCCCCGGTGGTCGCCAGCGAGCTGCTGGAGGTGCAGGGCCTGCTGCGCGACGCGCCGCGCAAGCTTTCGGACACGCTCTCGCTGCTGGCCGAGAACCGTCTGCAGGTGCGCCTGGCCGGGCTGGAAAACTCGCCGCTGATGGAGAACCTGCAGAAGATCGCCAACCGCATCGCCGCGGCGGTGGTCACCGCGGCGCTGCTGCTGTCCTCGGCGATGCTGATGCGGGTGGAGACCCAGGCGCGGCTGTTCGGCTACCCGGCACTGGCGGTGCTGCTGTTCCTGGTCGCCGCCGGGCTGGGCCTGACCATCGCCATCAGCGCCCTGCTGCGCGACCGCCGCGCCCGGCCGGACGAACAATCCGGGCCCAACTAGGCCGCTCCGCCGCTGGCCACGCACACGCGGTTGCGTCCCTCGCGCTTGGCCCGGTACAGGGCGCCGTCGGCCGCACCGAGCAGCCCGGCCACGTCGCCCGCCGGCGGCCAGGCCACCGCCACGCCCATGCTGAGGGTGCAGGCCGGCCCGCCGCCCGCCGCGCTGCGCTCCACCTCCCCGCGCACCGCCTCGGCCCGCGCCACCGCCTCGTCCAGGCCGACGCCGGGCAGGACCAGCACGAACTCCTCGCCGCCGTAGCGCGCGGCCATCTCGTCCACCCCGTGCACGGCGGCAGTCAGGATCGCCGCCACCCGGCGCAGCAGCGCGTCGCCGGCCTGGTGGCCGAGGCCGTCGTTGTAGCGCTTGAAGTGGTCCACGTCGACCATCACCAGCGCCAGCGGTTCGCGGTGCACGGCGCAGCGCTGCCAGCCGCGCGCCAGCGCGCGCTCCAGTGCGCGGCGGTTGGGCACGCCGGTCAGCCCGTCGATCACCGCCAGCTCGGCCAGCTTGCGGTTGGCCTGTTCCAGTTCGGCGGTGCGCTCGGCGATCCTGCGCTCCAGCTCGCGGTTGCGCTCGTTGACCCGGTGCACGCGCAGCCGCACCAGCGCGGCGGCCGCGGCCAGCACCGCCAGCAGGAACAGCAGCCGCACCGGCCAGCGCTCGTACCAGAACGGCTGGAAGCGGAACGCCAGCCGCTCCGGCCCGGCCTCCACGCCGCCGCGCACGCGGCCCTGGTATTCCAGCGTGTGGTCGCCCGGCGGCAGGTGCTGCAGCAGCAGGTCGCGGTCGCCGCTCCACTCCGACCAGCGCGCCTGGTAGCCCGGGATCCGGTAGCGGAACTCGAATTCGCTCTCCATCGCCGACAGGCCCAGGCGCAGGCCCACGGCCGCGCCAGGCGGCACCGGCAGTGGGGCGGCGGGCTGCCGGGGCAGCAGCTCCAGGCTGCCGTCGGCGTGGCGCAGCTGGATGCGGTCGATGCGGCTGCGCGGCCGCCACGCCGGCCCGGCGTCGAAGGCCGGGTCGAACTGCAGCACCTGCGCGCGCGCCAGCACGCGCAACCGGCCGTCCTCCTGCAGCTCCACCTTGCGGTAGCCGGGGACACGGCCGCCGCCGGTGCGCAGCAGCCGGAAGGCATGCTCGCCCGGCGGGCGCCACCATATCCGCTGCGAGGTCCAGACGAAGGTGCCGGCGGCGTTGCGCGCCGCCGCCAGCTCCCAGGGCCGCTCCAGGCCCGGCAGCTCCGGCAGCCGCGCGGGGACGAAGCGTCCGGCGCGCAGCCGCTGCACGCGCGTGCCGGAGATGGCGAACACGGTGTCGTCCAGCAGCAGCAGGCGGGTGCCCAGTTCCGGGTCGGTCTCCAGGCCCGCCTCACTGCCCAGGTGTTCCTGCTCCAGCAACCGCCCGCTGTCCGCTTCGAAGCGCCAGCGGTGCACGCCGCCCAGCGGGTCGCCCAGCCAGGCCTCGTCGCGCGCCAGCTGGACCAGGCCGTTGTGTCCGCCCACCGGCGTCCTCCACTGCGCCTGCACCCGCCAGGCGCCGTCGCGACGCACCAGCCACATCGCGCTGCCGCCGCCGACCGCCAGCACCCGGTCCGGATCGAACGGCGATGGCTCCAGCAGGCGGATGGCGATTCCGGGATCGGGGCCGAGCAGCCAGCGCGGCGAGCGCATGCCGGGCGCCAGCAGGGCCAGGCCGCGGCGGTTGCCGATCAGCAGCCCCTCGGGCGTGGCCAGCAGCGCCAGCACCTCGTAGCGGTACCGGGGCCAGGGCAGCGGCTCGAAGACCGGCACGCCGCCATCGGCCGCCGGCCGGGCACGCAGCACGCCGGTGGAGGCCACCCACAGCGCGCCGTCGAAGTAGGCGAAGTCGAACAGGCGCCGCTCCAGGCCGTGGCGCTGGTCGTACACGGTCCAGGGCGCGGGCAGGCGCAGGCGGACCAGCTCGGCCTCGGTCACCACCCACAGCCAGCCCTCCGGATCGGTGGTGAAGTCGAACGCCACGTCCCTGCCCACCGGGTAGATCCGACCATGGGCCAGGTCGGCGGACACGTGGAGCAGACTGCCGTCGTCGGCGCTGAGCGCCAGCGAGCCGTCGCGCAGGCGCGTGCCGGAATACGGGCGGTGGCGCTGCAGCAGCGCATCGGCCGGCACGCCCAGGCGGTGCACCCCGCCTGCGTCCACCCGGTGGAAGCCCTGCCCGGAGGCGACCAGCAGGCCGTCCCGGTGCGGCCACACCCCCGCCACGCCGACGTCGGCCAGGGCCTCGCCGCCGCGCACCGGCTCGAAGCGCCCATCCACCAGCCGGCACAGCCCGGCCCCGGCCAGCATCCCGTACAGGCGTCCACCGGCACTGAACAGGCGGCTGCCCAGGCCGTCCGGCAGCGGCGTCCGCCACAGGCTGCCATCGGGCCCGATGCGGAACAGGGTGGCGTCGTTGCGGACGTACACGTCCCCCGCAGCCTCCACCAGGTCGTAGAAGGCGTGGCCACGCACGCCCGGCGGTATCGCGCCCAGGCGGCCGATCAGGTCCTCGAAGCGGAAGCGCCCGTCGGGCAGCTGGTGCAGGCGCCCGAACACGCCCACGCCGGCCACGAACACCCGGTCGCCCGGAGCCACCAGCAGCGAATAGACCCCGGTCCTGCGCGGCAGCGCGACCAGCTCCCAGTCGCCGCTGCGGTAGACCATCACCCCGTCGCTGCTGCCCACGTACAGGGTGCCCTCCGAGTCCACGCCCGCCGCCGAATAGCTGGGTGCTCCCGGCAGCTGGCCCTGGCCGAAGCGCTGCAGCAGCGGCAGGCCGTCCAGCCGCGCGGACGCGGCCAGGGCGGGCAGCGCGGGGGCCAGCCACAGCAGCACGGCGGCCAGCGCCGCCACCACGGACGCGGCCGGCCGCCACCGCGTCCCGCCCCTGCCCCCGGCCCCCGCCATCGTCACCCCAGCAGGCTGGCGACCAGGCGCAGGTACAGTTCCGGCAGCGCCTCCAGGTCGGCCACGCGCACGTGCTCGTCGACCTGGTGGATGCTGGCGTTGACCGGCCCGACCTCGATGCACTGCGCGCCCAGGGGGGCGATGAAGCGCGCGTCCGAGGTGCCGCCGCCGGTGCTCTCCTCCGGCGGTGCGCCGGCAAAGCCGGCCAGCACCTCGCGCGCGACGCGGCGCAGACGCCCTTCCGGCGTGTGGAACGGCTCGCCGCTGCGGTGCCAGCGCAGTTCGCAGTCCAGCCCGTGGCGGTCCAGCAGCGCGGCGATCTCCGCCTCCAGGCGCGGCGCGTCCCAGTGCGGGTTGTAGCGCAGGTTGAACTGCACCTGCAGGTGCCCGGGGATGACGTTGCCGGCGCCGGTGCCGGCATGGATGTTGCTGATCTGCAGACTGGTCGGCGGGAAGCTTTCGTAGCCATCGTCCCAGCGCCGGGCGACCAGCTCGGCCAGCGCCGGCGCGGCCTGGTGCACGGGATTGCGCGCCTTCTCCGGATAGGCCACGTGTCCCTGCACGCCGCGCACCGTGAGCGTGGCCGACAGCGAGCCGCGCCGGCCCACCCGCAGCAGGTCGCCCAGCCGGCGGGTCGAGGAAGGCTCGCCGGTGATGCACCAGTCGATGCGCTGGCCGCGCTGGCGGAACAGCTCGGCCACGCGGCGCACCCCGTCGATGGCCTCGCCCTCCTCGTCGGAGGTCAGCAGCAGGGCCAGCGTGCCCGGATGGTCGGGATGCTCGGCGACGAAGCGCTCGGCGGCGATGACGAAGGCGGCCACGCTGCCCTTCATGTCGGCGGCGCCGCGGCCGTACAGCACGCCGTCGCGCACCTCCGGCGTGAACGGGTCGCTGGTCCAGGCCTCGCGCGGGCCGGGCGGCACCACGTCGGTGTGGCCNAGCAGCACCAGCACCGGGCCCTCGCCGCCGCCGTGCGTGGCCCACAGGTTGTCCACCGCGCCGAAGCGCAGCCGCTCGCAGGCGAAGCCCGCGCGGCGCAGGCGCGCGGCGACCAGGTCCTGGCAGCCGGCGTCGTCCGGCGTGACGGAGGGGCGCGCGATCAGCTCGCACGCCAGGGCAAGCACATCGCTCATGGTGGCGTCCCGGCAGATGCGCCGATTGTAGCGGCAGCCCACCGGCGCCCCTTGAGGCGCGGCCCGGCGACGGCGCCCGCGGCCGCCGCCGGCGCGCCGCATCCGNCCCCCTCACGGGGTCAGAGGAACAGCTTCTTGAAGCCGTTGTCGGAGAAGCCCTGGCTGAAGCTCCCGTCCTCGCCGACCACCACCGGACGGCGGATCAGCTGCGGGTACTCGCGCAGCAGCAGCTTCCACTCGGCCTCGCTGCCGGGCGCCTTGCGGTTGGGCGGCAGCTGCCGCCAGGTGGTGGAGGACTTGTTGACCAGGGCGTCCCAGCCGCCGGCCTTGCCCGCCCACTCCACCAGGGTCTCCGGCGCGGGCTTGTTCTCGCGGTAGTCGACGAAGGTGTAGGCGATGCCGAAGCGGTCCAACCACTTCGTCGCCTTCTTGCAGGTGTCGCAGTTCTTNAGTCCGTAGATCGTCGTGGTCATGCCTGGGCTTCCGGGACCGTGGCCGCGCTCAGCGCGCGACCACGGGCAGTTCGATGTAGCTGGCGGCACCGGCCGAGTGGTGCACCGCGTTCTCCGCCACCGCCGGCGTGGACTCGGTCTCGTTCGGGCCGCCGGTGTTGAGGTTGCGGGCGAACTTCGGGAAGTTCGAGCTGGTCACCTCCACACGGATGCGGTGGCCCTTGCCGAACTGGATCGAGGTGGCGATCGGCGTGGGCCGGAGCGTGTACACCCGGCCCGGCTCCATCGGGGCGGGCGTTTCGTAGCCGTCGCGGTAGCGCGCGCGCAGGATGGTGTCGCCGACGATCCAGGCGGTGCCGTCCGGGGCCACGTCCACCAGCTTGACCGCGAAGTCGGTGTCCGGCGCGCTGGAGGACACGTTCAGCACCGCCTCGACGAAGCCGGTCACCTCCAGCGGCTCCTCCAGCGGGTCGCTGGTGTAGACCAGGACGTCGTGGCGGGCCTCCACCGGGCGCTGGTCGAAGGCGCCGGGGACGACCAGGCCACCGTTGCAGCAGTCGCCGCCGCCGATGGTCTGCACCGGGTTGGCCGGGTCATAGGTGTAGCGGTCGGCGGGCTCGTCGCCGGGAGGATCGGACGCCAGGCGGCCGTCGCCGTACAGCGAGTTGGCCCGCCCGCCCGAACGCAGGTACAGGCGCACCGGCCGCGCCGCCTTCGGCGGCCACTGCTCGTCGGCCTGCCACTTGTCCAGGCCGATGGTGAAGTAGCGCACCTTCGGGGTGCTGGACGGGAACGCCTTCCTGTCGCCCTTCAGCCAGCGGTCGAAGAACGCCCAGACCTGCTCGCTGACCGGGAAGCTGGCGTCGCCGACCTTGCGCGCGCCGACCGTGTAGTCGGGGCCGAGCTGCCAGAACTGGCAGTGCGGGTTCGGGCCTATCACCACGTACTGGTGGGCGGAAGCCTCGGCGTCGGTGCCGGCGTTGCGCGCATGGTTGAACAGTTCCAGGTTCGGGCCGATGGACACGTCGTACCAGCTGTTGAACCACAGCGCCGGTACGCCCCAGCCCATGTCGTCGTGGTACAGCCCGCCTTCGCGCCAGGCTGGATCGGCCGGCGTGCGCGCGATGAACTGCTCGAAGGTGCCCGGCGGCTCGCCCAGCGAGGACAGCAGCTCCGCGTACGGCAGGTGCCGGATGTGCGTCTGCCACTCGACCTTGGGCTTGGTCGCGTGCAGGTCGTTGTACTGCGCCACCCGCGCGCGCATCGGGCCGGCGAGGTCCTGCGGCAGCTGCGCACGCAGCGGGTTGTCCACCCCGTACATCCACACCGCGAAAAGGGTCCGCGGCACACCGCCGGTGTAGAAGTTGCCCTGCTCCTGGAACCGGCCGACCTTGCCGATGCCGGCACCTGCGGCCATCGGCACCATCGCCGCGTGCGCCGGGTGGCTCATCGCCGCCAGCGCCAGCTGCCACTCGGCCGAGGACGAGCAGCCGAGCGTGCCGACCTTGCCGTTGGACCAGGGCTGGGCGGCGATCCAGTCCAGCGTGTCCCAGCCGTCGGTCTGCGGGTGGCCGAGGATCTGGTACTCGCCCTGGCTGAAGTAGCGCCCGCGCTCGCTCTGCACCACGAAGGCATAGCCGCGGCGCACGGCCTCGATCGCCAGCTGCGCCGCACGGCCACGCAGGTTGTGCTCGTTGTACGGCGTCTTCCACAGCACCGTCGGCAACCTGCCGGTGGCGCCCTTCGGCCGCCAGATGTTGGTGGACAGGCCGACGCCGTCGCGCATCGGCACCAGCACCGCGGTCTCGGCCTCGGCGATCCCGGCCAGCTCGGCGCGCAGGCCGTCCTCGCTGTAGCGGGCCAGGTTCTCCGCCGGGGCCGCCGGCACCACCGCCGCCAGCAGCAGCGCCAGCCGCGCCAACCGCTTCCCCTTGCTGCCAACCATCCTCACCTCCCCTCGTGGAACGGAACGGTCACTCCGCCAGGCCGCGCAACAGCTCGTTGATGCTGGTCTTGGCCCGGGTCTTCGCATCCACCTGCTTGACGATCACCGCGCAGTACAGCGAGTGGCTGCCGTCGGCGGCCGGCAGCGCGCCCGACACCACCACGCTGTAGGGCGGCACGTAGCCGTAGGTGATCTCGCCGGTGGCGCGGTTGTAGATGCGGGTGGACTGGCCGAGGAACACGCCCATGCCGATCACGCTGTGGTGGCCCACCACCACGCCCTCCACGATCTCCGAGCGCGCGCCGATGAAGCAGTGGTCCTCGATGATGGTCGGACTGGCCTGCAGCGGCTCCAGCACGCCGCCGATGCCGGCGCCGCCGGAGATGTGGCAGTGCCTGCCGACCTGGGCGCACGAGCCGACCGTGGCCCAGGTGTCCACCATGGTGCCCTCGCCGACGTAGGCGCCGATGTTGATGAAGCTGGGCATCAGCACCACGTCCTTGCCCAGGTAGNCGCCGCGGCGGGCGATGGTGCCGGGCACCACGCGCACGCCCAGGCGGCGGAACTCGGCCTCGCCGTAGCCGCCGAAGCGGGCCGGCACCTTGTCCCAGAACGGGGCCGGCGCGCCCTCCATCACGGCCATGTCGTTGACCCGGAAGTACAGCAGCACNGCCTTCTTCAGCCATTCGTTGACCTGCCAGCCGCCCTTGCCGTCCGGCTCGGCGACGCGGAACTCGCCACGCTCCAGGCCCTCGATCACCCGCTCCACCAGCGGCCGGGTCGAGCCCTCGATCTCGTCCAGGGTCAGCGAGGCGCGACGCTCGAACGCGCTTTCGATGGAGAACTTCAGCTCGGCCAGCCCGGGGGCGGCCGCGGCGGCGGCGCGCGTGCGCGCGCTTCGGCGGGTGGTCGTCTTNTTGGGGGTCTGTGCCATCAGCGTGGGGCTCCTGACGGTGGGGTCTGGCTGTCGGGGTCCAGCCGCTCGCGCAGCGCCGCGCGCAGGGCCTCCTGCGCGGCCTCGTCCAGCGGCCGGTCGTTCTCGTCGGTGATCTGGAACACGTCCTCGGCGCGCTCGCCGAAGGTGGCGATGCGCGCGTCGTGCACGCGCAGNCGGCAGGCGCGCAGCGCCTGGGCCACGTCGGACAGCAGGCCGGGACGGTCCGGGCAGACCAGGCTCAGCAGGCTGCGGCGGCCGTCGCCGGTGGTGCTGAACTCGATCCGCGGCGGGAAGCGGAAATGNCGCAACTGGCGCGGCGCGACCCGGCGCGGCGCGCGCACCTGGTCCAGCGCACCGGACAGGGCCTGGCGCAGCGCCGCCTCCAGCTGCGCCGGATCGCGGCTGGCGAAGGTGTCGGCCGGCAGCACCTCGAANGTGTCGAACACGGTGCCGTGCGGGCCCATCAGCACGCGCGCCTGGTGCACGCCGTAGCCGTGCCGGTCCAGGGTGGCGACGATGGCCGCGAACAGGCCGTCGCGGTCGGGCGAGTGCACGAACNCCTCCAGCGCGCCGCCGCTGGCGCTGCCGCCGATCGGCCGCACCGCGACCTGGGTCTGGCCGTGGAACACCTCCACCAGCGAGGCGGCCTGCCAGGCCAGCTGCTCGGGGCGGAAGCGCAGGAAGCTCTCCTCCGGCATCTCCGCGAACTGGCGGTCGATGGTGGCGTCGTCGTAGCCCCGCCCGCGCATCAGCGCGCGGGTGGCCTCACGCGCCTCGGCCACGCGCGCGTCCACGTCCACCGGCACCTCCAGGCCCTCGCGCAGCACGCGCCGGGTGGACAGGTACAGGTCGGCCAGCAGGCGGTCCTTCCAGGCGTTCCACAGGTTGGGGCTGGTGCCGGCGATGTCGGCGCAGGTCAGCAGGTACAGGTAGTCCAGGCGCTCGCGGTCNCCGACCAGACGGGCGAAGGCGCGCACCACCTCCGGGTCGGAGATGTCCTGCTTCTGCGCGGTGACCGACATGCGCAGGTGCTGCTCCACCAGCCAGGCCACCAGCCCGGTGTCGGCCTCGCTCAGGCCGTGCGCGGCGCAGAACCGGCGCGCGTCCACCGCGCCCAGCTCGGAATGGTCGCCGCCGCGGCCCTTGGCGATGTCGTGGAACAGGCCGGCCAGCAGCAGCAGCTCAGGCTTGCGCAGGCGCGGCCAGACCTCATGGGCGATGGCGAAGCGCTCGTCCGGCCCCTCGGCGAAGCCGGCGATGTTCCGCAGCACCATCAGCGTGTGCTGGTCCACGGTGTAGGCGTGGAACAGGTCGAACTGCATGCGCCCGGACACCTGGGCGAAGGCCGGCAGGTACTGGCCCAGCACGCCCAGGCGCGCCATCCGGGTCAACGTCTCCACCGGCTGCGGGCCGCGCAGCAGGGCCATGAAGCGCCCGCGCGCGGCCGGGCCGGTGCGTTCGTAGGACGGCAGGTGCGGCAGGGTCTCGGCCAGCGCGCGGGCGGTGCGCGAGTGCAGGCCGCGGATGCGCGGATGCGCCGCCCAGGTGGAGAACAGCGCCAGCACCTGGCGCAGGTCGCCCTCCGGCCAGTACGGCCCGGACGCGGCCAGGTAGCCGCGCAGCAGGACGAAGTCGCCCTCCAGCGGCTCGGGCACGGCCTCGCCCTCGAAGGTCTCCTCGAAGCGCTGCAGGAGCCGGTCGCTGATCCGCCGCACGACCGCCGCGGCGCGGTAGAAGCCCTGCATCATCTTCTCCACGGCCAGGCTGTGCGCGTCGTCGGCCAGGCCCAGGCGCTGCGCCAGCGCCTTCTGGTAGTCGAAGCGCAGCCGTTCCTCGGCGCGGCCGGCCACCAGGTGCAGACCGAAGCGCAGCCGCGCCAGGGTGCGGCGCTCGCGCGCCAGGGTCGCCGCCTCGTCCTGGCCGACGTGGCCGAGGGCGACCACCGCCTGCAGGTCACGCACGCCGAAGGCGCGCTGCGCCATCCAGCCCAGGGTGTGCAGGTCGCGCAGGCCGCCGGGGCCGTCCTTGATGTGCGGCTCGAGGTTGTCGGAGGTGTCGCCGTGGCGCAGGTGGCGCGCGCGCAGCTCCTCGCGCTTGGCACGGAAGAACTCCGGCGCCGGCCAGACCCGGGTGGTGGCGATGGCGTCCGACAGCGCCGCCTGCGCGCCGCTGTCGGCCACCAGCGGGCGCGATTCCAGCAGCGCGGTCAGGATGGTCTGGTCGCCGGCCGCGGCGGTGGTGCACTCCTGCGCCGACCGCACCGCGTGGCCGACCGGCAGGCCGGCGTCCCACAGCAGGGCGAAGAAGCGCGCCANGTCGGCCTCGTGGGCGCGCTGGGCATCGGCCTCGGCCAGCACCAGCACGTCGATGTCCGAGCGCGGGAACAGCTCGCCGCGGCCGTAGCCGCCGACCGCGAACAGCGCCAGCGGCGCCCCTTCCGGGATGCAGCGCNCCCAGGCCTGGCGCAGGATCCGGTCCACCGCGCGGGCGCGCAGCGCCAGCANGCGGTCGATGTCCGCGTCCGGACCGTAGCGCCGGGCCAGGCCCGCGTCGGTGCGCGCCAGCTCCTCGCGGGCGCGTGCCGCCCAGGCGGCATCGCCGCCGGGCGCCCCCTCCGCAGCCTGAGGTCCGGCGCCCACACCCATGCTCAGACCTCGTCGGGCGGCAGCTGGCCCGGGAGCAGCGTCAACACCTCCACGCCGTCCTCGGTGACCGCCACGGTGTGCTCCCACTGCGCCGAGAGCTTGCGGTCCTTGGTGACCACGGTCCAGCCGTCGGGCAGCACGCGGGTATGGCGGGTGCCCTCGTTGATCATCGGCTCGATGGTGAAGGTCATGCCCGGCTTGAGCACCAGGCCCTCGCCCGGCCGGCCGTAGTGCAGGACCTGCGGCTCGTCGTGGTAGACCTTGCCGATGCCGTGGCCGCAGTACTCGCGCACCACCGAGAAGCGCTCGGACTCGGCGTAGCTCTGGATGGCGTGGCCGATGTCGCCCAGGGTCGCNCCCGGCTTCACCGCGCGGATGCCGCGCCACATGGCCCGGTAGGTGGTCTCCACCAGGCGCCGCGCCATCACCGAGGGGGTGCCGACGTAGTACATGCGGCTGGTGTCGCCGTACCAGCCGTCCTTGATGACGGTGACGTCGATGTTGAGGATGTCACCGTCCTTCAGCACCTTGGCCTCGCTGGGGATGCCGTGGCAGATGACGTTGTTGACCGAGGTGCACACGGTCTTGGGGAAGCCGCGGTAGCCCAGGTTGGCCGGGATCGCGCCCTGCACGTTCACGATGTGGTCGTGGCAGATGCGGTCCAGTTCCGCGGTGCTGACCCCCGGCTTCACATACGGGGCGATCATTTCCAGCACCTCGGCGGCCAGGCGGCCGGCGACGCGCATCTTCTCGATTTCTTCGGGGGTTTTCAGGTGCAGGTTCATCAGGGGATTATCCCCCAAGTTGGCCCCGCCTGAACGCGGGCCGCCTCGCCCGGCGGCCGCCGGCGCCGCCCCATTCAGCTTCGCCCGGCCCGGCCGCCCCGCCCCGTCCGTCGCCCGGTTTGCCGCTAAGCGGCCGTGGCAGCTATACTTTCCCGGCTCTGTCCGCCCCCGTCCACGGGGCCGCCCACGCCGGGCGCAGGGTTCCGGGCGCCGTCCCGGCCGGCGAATACACACCTGCCGCCACCCTTCGTGCCGGGGTGCCCGCCGGTGGAGCCAAGGCTCCGCCCCGGGTTCGGACACGGAAGCGGCAGGGAGGCCCAACCCCGGAATCGACGCGCGGCCGCCCGGCCGCGCACCCAGCGTGGCTCAAACCCGAGTCCCGAGTCCATGCCGCGCGGGGCGATTCCACGTCCAAGGAGTCAAAGCAATGCCCCAGATCACCATGCGCCAGATGCTGGAAGCCGGCGTGCACTTCGGCCACCAGACCCGTTACTGGAACCCGAAGATGGCGCCGTACATCTTCGGCGCGCGCGGCAAGATCCACATCATCAACCTCGAGAAGACGGTTCCGCTGTTCAACGACGCGATGAACTTCATCTCGGGCATCGCGCAGAAGCGCGGCACCATCCTCTTCATCGGCACCAAGCGCAGCGCGCGCGACGCCATCAAGGAAGAGGCCGAGCGCTGCGGCATGCCGTACATGACCCAGCGCTGGCTGGGCGGCACCCTGACCAACTTCCGCACCGTGAAGCAGTCGGTGGCCCGCCTGAAGGAGCTGGAGGCCGCCGAGACCGACGGCACCTTCGACCGCCTGGTCAAGCACGAGGTGCTGGCCCTGCGCCGCGAGCGCGAGAAGCTGGAAGCCTCGCTGG
>JGI25329J36429_1001121_pt1 | contig 13906 bp, 14 predicted proteins | sample HigsolmetaAR204D_FD_36429 | JGI IMG/M metagenome (IMG submission 36429)
TTTCTTTATGTTTTAAAAAATGTCAAATGATAATTTTGTACTTCCAAAACCCATTTACATCAAGCATTTAAACAAGATTTTGGACTGCGAAAGTTGAGTTAGTAATATGTATTTGAATAACAAATGAAAATTCGGTAGCGAAGTGAGTAAACGGTCGTTTTTTTTTCGTTCGTTGGCAAATTTAATCAATACAGAAAAAGAGTGGTCTATAGGCAGTAAAGGTGTTTGAGAATTGAAAGAGCATATGGAGAAAAATGTGCATCTTTTTTAATGAACTAGACAAACCTTATTCGAAAAGCAGAAAGAACCAGATTTTTATGAAAAATATGGTAGTACCATTACCCTATATGATTTACGTCATTTTTATCATACTTTTGCAATTACCCAATGGAGTTAGCTGGAAATTGATCCTCCACATCCATCAATAAAAAGAAGAAAAGAGAAGGCAAGTACCCTCTAAAAAGTTCCACTGTACATTTAACAGCAGCGCTAATATAATAGAATCTTGCGTAACAATGAGATAAACCTTTCAACAACGACTCTTTCTTCTTACTGAAAAGTGTACCTGATTCGTCATTCATGGACGGATTTACCGAAAAGGGAGTTCCAATAAATAATATCAACAAAAAATAGCAAAAGTTTTTCATTCATATCTCATGCTTATAAAAAGATAATGGGTATCGTTCGATTCAATTTAAGTGAAACCTATCTCATTCAAAGGTGCAAACTTAAGAAAAGTAGGTGACCTCTTTGTTTTACTACAACCAGTTGAAAATACTCAATCAAAAGAAGGGGGATTATGGGGACATGATCGTAATAGATGGAGTGGTAGGTGTTGGAAAGAGTACATTGATGGAAATTCTGGAGAAAAACGGGTACATAGCTTTTAAAGAGCCTGTCACTAATAATCCCATTTTGGATAAATTTTATTATGACAGAGAAAGATATAGCTTTCCCTTGCAAATTTATTTTTTAAATGAAAGGTTTAAACAAATTAAAAAAGCGTCTCAATATCCAAATTCGGTTTTAGACCGAAGTATATATGGCGACGTCATTTTTGCCAAAATGTTGCGCGACAATGGTGAAATGAGCGAGGTTGAATTTCAAATATACTTAGATTTATTCGGAAATATGATGGAGCATTTAAAAGCGCCTAAACTCTTGGTATACTTAGAAATTTCAACGGATGAAGCCATAAAGAGGATTAAAAAAAGAGGGAGAGAGTATGAACAAGTAGTAGAAAGAGAATATTGGGAAAGACTCAATCAAAATTATCGTGAGTATTTTGAGCAATATTCGTTTTCTCCTGTTTTAAAAATCAATGTGGATCAAATCGATTTTGAAAATAATCTTGAAGATAGAGAATATGTATTGAATTTAATTGAGAAATCATTACATACTGAATGATTGAAGATATGGATAAAAATCGCCGGAACATTATTGCATCTTATATTGTATATGTATTTGGAAATACGTTTTGAGCCATGGATGTGCTCCTTCTCATTATTGTAAAAGGATTATTTTACAAAGAGGAAGCAGCATACGGCTCTTTTTTTATTACGTAATCATAAGGACAATGATGAATAAAGTGAAGGAATTGCGAGCGGTTCTTACAAGGGAAGCAAACACTTTTTTGCTTTCTTTTGTTTTTGGTGTTGTTTGCCTCGGGAGATGTTGCGGTGAGCCGTACCATAAATATATTAGCTTCTTGATAGAGTCTCGGATCCGCATCGATTCATAGTTAATATTTGTTGAGTCAGAAAAACGTACAATCTTGTTTTTGTTCAATGCTGATTTATAGATGCAACGGGGGTTGCGGTGCTTTGCAACTACGGCTATCTTTACTTTTTAAATCTAATGTATTATTAAGTAAGGATTAGGAGAATTTATTTCTATCGTTGGATCTTCTGATTGTGGTAAGTCCGCTTTTGCTCAATTTAATAGAATGATGATTTTGAAAAAAGTAAGCATCAAGGTACTTTTTATAGTTTTCGATTTACATCATCATCTTATGACTGAGCTTTAGTAAGAGGGTGACCATATGAACATTATTCAACTGTTGAATTGCTTTTATAGAGAAGATGTGGTTACGGATCTGATGGCAAATTTAATCAATACAGAAAAGAAGTTTGCGAACTGGTTTGTGGAACATGTATGTCAGGTTTCTGGTTCATATAGGGTGGTGAACGCACATACGCGTGTGGGATTAGGAAAGGGCATTGGAACTCCGGATTTAATTATTGAATTGAAAAATGATTCAGCAGCTGAAAAGATTTTGGTTATTGAAAATAAACTAGGTGCTTTAGAAGGCTATGAGCAAACAAATCGGTATGCATCCGACCAGGGAAAGGAAAAGCTTTTTAAAGCTCTTAAGATTTCCCCAGTTCCTATTGAGTTTTTCTTTCTTACTTTAGATCCTTTTACGCTGCCAAAGAATACGCAATTTCATAAAAGAGATTATCAACATTTTGTTGACATGAAATGGGATACACTGATCCAAGATCCGACAGCTGTTCTAGTCATGAAAGATTTTTCTTCTTACTTAAAATCGTTTTATGCCCCTATTTTAAATGTAGACTTAAAAGATCAGATTGAAAAAGCGACGACTGGCTTAGATTCTTTGCAAAGAAAACTTTTATGGATACAAGTTTTTCAACAAAGTCAAAGTCAGCTTCCTGAATCGTTAAAAATGCATTTCGGAGAAGTAGAAGGATATGGAAGGAATTCTGCTGTGTTTTTATTTCAAAAAGAAGAATGGAAGCAAAATGAATTTAACGGAAAAGAGCTCCAAGCAAACTCAATCAATATTCATTTCGAAGTTACGGTCANTTTGGTAGGAAGTTCGCCCGGTAAAGTATCTAGCTTTTCGGTCCATTATGAACCCAATCCATANAAATCGAAAAANANNTATGAAGGTATTCCCGGTTATGAAAAATACGNCATGCTCCGGTCAAAACGTACAAAAGCTTTTCATCAATCCGTGTTGAATTCGNATTTTTCGAATGAAGTATCANTGCGAAATGGCAGTAATTCGATTTTATTTGTTCCGTTAAATGACCATACNACGTTTGAAGGATTAATAGAAGAATTGCTGCAAAAAATGAAAAATATTGAACCATATATAGATCNTATGTTGCAAATAAAATGAAACAAGCAGAAACACTTTTCTTTTCTGCTTGTTNTATGCAAGTAGAACACGTTGAGATGGGTTGATACACCTGCTGATTAAATTTGCGGTGTATAGTGGTATAAAAGAAAAATGATTTTATTGGTAGACATTATAATTCATTAAAATACCTTTTTAGTTCATAGGTTTACAAATTTCGAGTTTGGATGAATTCTTCTAGTTCCTGTTTTAAACGATCTATATTTTCCTTCAGGTGGATTTCATCTTGCAGATTATAATGGCTGATGATCTTTCTTACGTCGGAATTCAATAAAAATAAAGGCCCATGGTGTTCTCGCAAGTTATGGAACCATAATTGTTGTTTCAGTATTTTTATATTCTGATTCGTTCTTCTTTGTTTTTTTTGAAGGTATTGAAGTTATACATAACCAAACGATGATATCGAAGAATGCAGCAATCAAAAGAAAGCCCCTTTTTTATTTTTCGCTTCAAAAGAAGAATTGGAAAAAAGCATATAAAAAGAAAGCACCGCACTCTTATGATTGAAAAAATTGGACATATTCGTAAAAATTCAGTACGTGACATGGCCTTATCTTAGTGCTAAAATTCATACGAAGGATGCTAGCCAATCTCTGTACAGGATGATTTAATATAATGATATTGGAAGATTTAGCCTTGTTTTCATCTCTATGTAACGAGGCTTTTTCCTTTTTTGAAGTTTTTGGAGTGCATCTTTGCAAAAAGTTTTAAGCGACGGTGTCAAAAGCGTAAAGGATTCCATAAAACTCCATGAGTAGGAGAAAATTTTGTTCTTCACAATAAACATGTGTTGGGAAATGGAGTTTCTTTATGGAATTTTTATAATGGGTTTTGAATTTTAGATTTTGAATTTATGACAACAAGGAGTTTGGCTTATGTACTGGTCAGATCGAAAAGGAAACGTCATTTATTTTTTGCTGGCCCTGATTTTGTTATCTGTTGCTTGCTATAATATCTTTTTCAATTTAGGTAAATTTCCTATTTATAGTTGGGATGAAGCAAGACACGGAGTAAATGCTTATGAGATGTTAAGACAAGGAAATTTTATCGTCAATACTTATCGTTATAAGATGGATTATTGGAATTTAAAACCGCCTCTTAGTTATTGGGCCATCATGCTTGGCTATAAAACGGCGGGATTCAATGCTTTAGGATTACGATTAATCTCAGGCATTTGTGCTATGTTGACGATTATCATCGTAGGCATTTTTGTGAAAAAGAATTTCGGAAATGCAGCTTCCTTATTATCGATGCTAACATTGTCGACAAGCACTCAATTTTTAATCAATCATAGTGCACGAACCGGTGACGCAGATTCTCTTTATGTCTTTTTATTTACAGTGGCTATTCTGTCTTTGCTGCTTAGTGAGAAAAAGGATTATTGGCTGTATGTATCGGGACTAGCCTTTGCTTTGGCTTTTTTAACAAAAAGTTGGCATGCAGGGAATATAGCCGTCATTATGGGATTGTACCTCTTTATTACTGGAAAATACAAAAAATTATCCTTTAAAAAATGGATGATTTTATGTTTGTGCATGATCGTGCCCATTTTGATTTGGGCAGTTATGCGATATCAATATGACGGCTTTGCTTTTTTCCAAAATATGATTTCGTATGACTTACTGCATAGATCAACAGTTCCCATTGAAGGTCATGTAGGCGATGAGTCTTACTATGGAGTCATATTATCCCATTTTTACTTTTTGTGGTTCGCTGTTTTATTGGGAATGATTTTAGTCTATCATTTTCATCAAAATCTTTCGATTAATCTATCCAAGCATGAAAAACGATCTTATTTAATAGGGCTCTGTTTATGGGTGATTGTTCCTTTCATCCTGTATACGTTAGCTAAAACGAAGATAAGATGGTATATTTTGCCGGTTTATCCTCCGCTAGCCATCATGATAGGGATTTTGGCCAGCAGAATTTTGTTGAAAGGTAAATGGTTGGTCAAAATAGTTCTTTTATCGACCATTCTTTTTGTTGCTCATTATTATGAAGGGGAAATTCTAATGTATGTCAACAACCCCATACCGAATGATCAATTAAGTTTGATTGAAAAAACGAAGTCATTGGATGGAGTAAGGGGNTANAGCTTATTTAAATACCATCCAAAAAGACATAAGGCGGTATGGGCTCAAAGTGCGGTTCTAACGGCTGAATTAGTGAATGATTTGAAAGTGCAAGGCGGAGATTTTCATGCCTTCTTAAAAAATGATAGAGCCTTGCTTTTAGTGAAAAAAAGGTTTTATACAAAACAATTGGCCGCTTCGAATCATTTAAACATCGTCGCCTCCAATCACTGGGGCTACATTCTTAGTAAAGAGAAGATTCGGATGAAACATCAATTGAATTGAATCAGAGAATGACACATGTGGGATTGGACACCATTTATCGAAGGAGCAGGCAAGAATTTATGGATTCATTCTTGCCTGCTCTTGTTCAATTCAAAAGTGATTGGTGACAAATATTTTCTATTCTTTAGGTCTTTAAAATGCCGAAATGCCCCATATATTGTTCGCATGTCCTTTTTCAATACTTATATCTGCACTCTCTAATCCCCAAATCTTCCATTTCAAACGTTGTGAAAAAACAAAGTTCCATTATTTCCTCTATAATCCTATTTCTTTATTCATTGTTAAAAAATTTAACATATCGTGTTAAGAACATAATGTCAAAACCATCGAAAATGGGAGAAATAATCTGAAGTACAGATTTATATTTCAGAAAATTTAGTATTGACAAAAAATTAAGTTATATTTTATATTTATTTTGTGTTAAGTTATATAACATTTGTTTGAATTCTAACATTACCATCATATTAAAGGAGGGATAGAATGTTATCATCGAGTGTCGGGTATCTCATATTGCTTATCTTTGGAATTGTTTTTACAGTGATTACAGTTTTGATCCAACGTCGTCAAGGAGAAGTCATGACGGCAGAACAATTTAGCACCGCAGGCAGGAGTGTCGGGGTGGGTTTAGCGAGTGCTTCCATTATTGCCGCTTGGACATGGGCAGCGACATTAATGATGTCTTCTTCTACCGGATATCAATATGGAATTAGTGGCCCTTATTGGTATGCTGCTGGCGCTACTATTCAAATTTTACTATTTGCGATAGTGGCCATTCATTTGAAACGGAAAGCACCGAATGCTCATACATTTTTAGAATTTATCGCTCAGCGATTTGATAAGAAAAATCACCGATTGATGCTCGTATTCGCTTTAATGACCAATATCATCGTAACGGCAATGGTCATTTTGGGTGGAGCGGTTTCTTTACACTCTTTAACGGGAATGAATGTATATATTGCAGCGCTTTTAATTCCTATCACTTTCACGATTTTCACGGTGATCGGTGGATTAAAAGCTTCCTTTATTGCAGACTACTTAAATACAGTTATTATCTTTGCCATTCTTGCTATTTTTGCAGCGGCTGTTTATTACAAATTCGATGTTACGGATATTTATGAAGGATTACGTAAAATCCCTGAATCCAAACAAATGATCACAATGGCTTCGATACCGGGACTGTTTTTTGGAATGATCAATATTATTGGCAATTTTGGAACCGTATTTGTGGATCAATCTTATTGGCAGCGCGCCATTGCAAGTACAGAAAGAGCGGCAGCGAAAGCCTATATTTATGGAGGGATTGCTTGGTTTTCAATTCCGTTTACCATAGCCACTTTTCTAGGTGTGGGTGCAGCCGGGTTAGGAATTTCTGTTGACTCGCCGGACTCTGTTGCCCCTATTATGGCGGCCCACGTCATGGGGACTGTTGGATCTATCTTATTTTTAATTATGCTTTTTATGGCTGTGATGTCTACGGGTGTTGCGGAACTGACGGCTATTACAAACATCATCGTTACGGACATTTACCTTCACTCCATCCATCCACAAGCAAACAGTCAAAAAATATTAAGTGTTTCCCGCCAAGTAACCTTATGTGCCGGATTGGCAATGGGGCTATTGTCCATTTTGCTTTTTAAAGTAGGGATAAGCCTTAGTTTCGTTTATATGGCAATGGGAATTTTTATAAGCAGTGCCGTGATTCCTGTTACCCTTGGGTTGTTATGGAAACGGGCAACGAATGAAGGATCTTTTTATGGAGCTTTATTGGGAATGATCAGCGGACTCATCGCATGGGTTTCATCTGCCTATGCCACATCAGGAGAAATTACGATCGAATCGTTAGGCGGGCTTTATCCTATGTTGATTGGAAATTTAACGGTTTTTGTTATTAGTGGTGCTATTTCCATTGGTCATGGATTGCTGTCCAGCCAGGAATTTGATTTTGATTCTTTAAAAGATAAGTTTAAAAGCTACGATGATGACTTATCTGAATATGGAAAGGAAGTTAGCTATGGAGAAACAGCCAATAAATAAAGACGCAAAGTTGTGCATACAGTGGGCTATTGGGTTAACCGTTATTTTGATATTTGTGTGGCCCGGGATTATGTTTATCACAGGATATCAGTATAGTTTATCGTTTTTTAAAGGTTGGACTGTACTTGCTTTCGTATGGTTAATGGTAGCCGGTATTTTTATCACGATCAGACCGTTGATGGAGCTTTTTAAGAAAGATCAATAATATATCACAAAAAAAATGCTGTTGCTGGCGGGTTTGTAAAATGAGTGAGAATCTATTGGATGTATTAGAAGGAAATTTGATATAATTTTTTAGATAGAAAATTCTAAATATTCAATCTTGTAAATGGAGATTTATAAGATCAATTTCATAGTTTGGAACAACCACTTAAAATAGGAGGTTATCCATGAAACTGACTTCACGTGAAATGGAAAAGCTCATGATTGTTGTGGCGGCTGACTTGGCCCGTCGTCGTAAAGAGCGGGGCTTAAAATTAAATTATCCTGAAGCTGTCGCGATGATTACATATGAAGTGCTGGAGGGGGCGCGGGATGGAAAAACGGTAGCTCAGTTAATGCAATACGGTGCAACGATTCTTACAAAAGAAGATGTAATGGAAGGGGTTGCCGAAATGATCCCGGATATTCAAATTGAGGCAACCTTTCCTGATGGAACAAAGCTTGTCACGGTTCATGACCCGATNCGTTAAATGAGGAGGACNTACGNTGATACCAGGGGAGTATGTATTNAAAAAAGAACCTATTTTATGCAATCAAAATAAGCAGAGCATCAAGATTCGCGTGTTAAACCGGGGTGATCGACCTGTTCAGGTTGGTTCCCATTTTCATTTTTTTGAAGTGAATCAATCGCTTCAATTTCATCGTGAAAAAGCATTTGGCATGCATTTGAATATTCCGGCTGGAACGGCGGTTCGCTTCGAGCCCGGAGATGCGAAAGAAGTAGAAATAATTCCATTTTCAGGTGAACGCAAAGTGTATGGTTTAAATAATTTAACGAATGGATCAGTTGAAATGGGGAAAAGAAAATGAGTTTTTCGATGTCTCGAAAGCAATATGCGGATATGTTTGGACCAACTGTCGGCGACGCCATTCGTTTGGCAGATTCAGAATTGTTTATCGAAATTGAAAAGGACTATACAACCTATGGAGATGAAGTAAAGTTTGGCGGCGGCAAGGTGATCCGAGACGGAATGGGGCAGCATCCTTTGGCGACAAGCGATGAATGCGTCGATCTCGTATTAACAAACGCGATTATTGTTGACTATACAGGTATTTACAAAGCGGATATCGGCATAAAAGATGGAATGATTGCCTCCATAGGCAAAGCGGGGAACCCGCTGTTAATGGATGGGGTCGATATGGTGATTGGAGCGGCAACGGAAGTCATAGCCGCAGAAGGGATGATTGTGACAGCCGGAGGAATAGATGCTCATATTCACTTTATTTGCCCTCAGCAAATCGAAACCGCTCTTGCATCGGGTGTGACCACCATGATTGGCGGAGGAACAGGACCCGCTACAGGCACAAATGCCACTACTTGTACACCGGGGCCTTGGAATATCCATCGTATGCTTCAAGCAGCCGAAGAGTTCCCGATGAACTTGGGCTTTTTAGGAAAGGGAAACTGTTCAGATGAGGCTCCTTTAAAGGAACAAATAGAAGCGGGAGCAGTGGGATTAAAGCTTCACGAAGATTGGGGATCGACAGCGGCGGCTATTGATACATGTTTGAAAGTGGCGGATCTATATGATGTGCAAGTAGCGATTCATACCGACACTTTAAATGAAGGTGGATTTGTCGAGGATACATTGAAAGCCATAGACGGTCGAGTGATTCATACCTATCATACAGAAGGAGCTGGAGGCGGGCATGCTCCGGATATTATAAAAGCGGCCGGCTTCCCGAATATTTTGCCTTCTTCCACGAATCCAACTCGACCTTATACTATCAATACTTTGGAAGAGCATTTAGATATGTTAATGGTTTGCCACCACCTAGACGCCAATATTCCGGAGGATATTGCCTTTGCCGATTCACGCATTCGGAAAGAAACCATCGCGGCGGAAGATATTTTACATGATTTAGGCGTATTCAGCATGATTTCGTCCGATTCACAAGCGATGGGGCGCGTAGGAGAAGTGATCATTCGTACGTGGCAAACGGCTGACAAGATGAAAAAGCAAAGAGGGAAGTTACAAGAAGACAAAGGTGTGGGAGACAACTTTCGCGTGAAACGTTATATTGCCAAATATACGATCAATCCAGCCATTGCTCATGGTATTGCGGATTATGTGGGTTCTGTTGAAGAGGGAAAATTAGCTGATTTAGTGGTGTGGAATCCTGCTTTTTTTGGTGTGAAACCTGAACTGGTCTTAAAAGGAGGAATGATTGCTTACAGCACTATGGGAGATCCCAATGCCAGCATTCCGACACCGCAGCCGGTTTTATATCGTCCGATGTTTGCAGCGAAAGGAGATGCCAAATATCAAACGTCTATCACCTTTGTTTCNAANGCAGCGTATGAAAAAGGCATTCATGAACAGTTGGGTTTGAAGAAAAAGGTGAAACCAGTCCATGGAATTCGAAAATTGACGAAAAAAGATTTAATTTTGAATGATAAAACCCCAAAAATTGACGTCGATCCTCAAACATATGAAGTGAGGGTAGACGGTCAATTAGTGACATGTGAACCGGCAGAAATCGTCCCGATGGCACAACGGTATTTCTTATTTTGAGGTGAGAAAAACATGATGGTTGAAAAAGTAGTCGGAAACATCACGACATTAGAGAAAAGAGTTCCACATATAGAACGGGTTTATATGCGAAGCGATGATTTAGTCAAACGGGTGAAACGGGTTGTGACAGATCATGGCAAAGAGATTGGCATTCGCTTAAAAGAACATCAGGAATTACAAGATGGAGATATTTTATACATGGACGATCACAATATGATTGTGATATCGGTCTTAGAAGATGATGTATTAACGATCAAACCAACATCCATGCAGCAAATGGGGGAAATTGCGCATCAACTTGGCAATCGACATCTGCCGGCGCAGTTTGAAGGAAATGAAATGATTGTGCAATATGACTATTTAGTAGAAGAACTGCTTCAGAAGCTATCGATTCCATTTACACGTGAAAACAGAAAAATGAAACAAGCATTTCGCCCAATAGGACATCGTCATGAATAGATTATTTTCGCTTTTTCAGTTGTGTGATTCCAATTTTCCATCGGGATCGTTTTCTCACTCTTTTGGATTGGAAACATACATTCAAGAAAAAGTGATCACGGATAAAGAAAGCTTTAAGAATGCTATTTCCGTTTATATTCGGAAACAGCTGTTTTTCACAGAAGGCCTTGCTTGCAGACTTGCTTATGAAGCAATGGAACAAAATGAACCATCCACATTGGAGGAGCTTGATCATATTTTATTTGCATCGAACGTTGCGCAAGAAACAAGAAGCGGGAATCAAAGGATAGGGGAACGGATGGCCAAGCTATGTGTGGACCTGTATCCATCTCCTATTTTAATAGAATATACAAACCGGATAAAAGAAAAGAAAGCGTATGGTCATTCTGCCATAGTGTTTGCGATTGTCGCTTACCACTTAAAGGTGACAAAGGAAACGGCAGTTGGAGCCTATTTATTTGCCAATGTATCTGCTCTTGTGCAAAATGCGGTGCGTGGAATTCCGATTGGTCAAACAGACGGTCAAAGGATCTTAGTTGAAATTCAACCTCTTTTAGAGGAAGGGGTAAGAACGATTTCACAATTGCCTAAAGAGGATTTAGGAGCGGTAAGTCCCGGGATGGAAATTGCTCAAATGCGCCATGAACGTTTAAATGTGCGNTTATTTATGTCTTAAAATTCGNAATATAAGGAGTGAGAAACGTGGAACCAATACGTATTGGAATCGGAGGGCCTGTTGGAGCGGGAAAAACGATGCTTGTGGAAAAATTGACGAGAGCCATGCATAAAGAATTGAGCATCGCCGTTGTGACAAATGATATCTATACGAAAGAAGATGCTCAATTTCTTCTGAAGCATGGTGTGCTGCCGGCAGATCGCGTCATTGGTGTGGAAACAGGAGGGTGTCCGCATACAGCTATTCGTGAAGATGCATCCATGAATTTTGCCGCCATTGATGAACTAAAAGAAAGGCATCCCGATCTTGAGTTGATATTTATCGAAAGCGGCGGGGATAATCTAGCCGCTACATTCAGCCCGGAACTAGTCGATTTCTCTATTTACATTATTGATGTAGCGCAAGGGGAAAAAATTCCGCGTAAAGGTGGACAAGGGATGATTAAATCGGATCTTTTTATCATCAATAAAATTGATCTCGCTCCGTATGTCGGAGCCAGTTTAGAGGTTATGGAGCGCGATACTCTGGCAGCGAGAGGGGATAAGCCATATATTTTTACCAATTTAAAAGATGAAATCGGTCTTGCAGAAGTATTGGAATGGATCAAAACCAATGCACTTTTGTACGGATTGGAATCATGAAATATACAGGAGTATTACAGCTATCTGCCGCCAAAAAACGGCAAAAAACCATTATCTCATCTTGCTATCATGAAGGGGCCTTAAAAGTGAGCCGTCCTATTTATCTTGAAAAGGATCTACCTTTCTTATATCTCATTCATGTTGGCGGAGGTTATGTAGACGGGGATGTTTATTTAACCAATCTCAACGTGGAAGAAGAAGCTGAGCTGGCGGTTACAACGCAATCCGCCACAAAAGTATATAAAACACCAAAGAAGCCTGTTGTTCAGAAAACGAACATTCACTTAAAAAAAGGAAGCGTTCTTGAATACTTGCCGGATTCTTTAATTGCTTATAAAGAAGCACGTTTTATACAAGAAACGACCGTTCATATAGAAGAGGATTCCGGTTTTTTTTACAGCGATGTCATTACACCGGGTTGGGCGGAAGATGGGAGTTTGTTTCCTTATGATTGGATTCGTTCGAAATTAAAAGTATATAAAAAGGACCGGCTTGTGTTGTTTGATCATTTACGGCTTGAGCCGGATGAAGATATGTCCGGAATGCTGCAAATGGACGGATATACTCATATCGGCACTTTTTTGATCTTTCATCAGAAAGCAGATAAAACATTTCTTGACCGTTTATATGATGAAATGGAGGCTTTTGATTCCGACGTTCGATTTGGTATGACATCATTGCCGGAGAGCGGCATTATTTTACGTATACTTGCACGTAGTACGGGGATCATTGAGAACATGATTTCTCGCGCTCATTCATTTGCCAGACGAGAGTTATTAGGCAAGAATGGTGTCGCTTGGCGAAAGTATTGAAGATAGGGTGAGGAATAAACGATATTAGGAGGCTTATAGATGGACCAAGTAGACTTGCTTTCCGTTTTAACTTTAGGATTCGTTCTTGGAATAAAACATGCTATGGAGCCGGATCATGTGATAGCTGTATCAACGATTGTTTGTCAAAGCAAAAAACTTTGGAGATCCTCTTTAGCCGGAGTCTTTTGGGGGATCGGGCATACATCCACATTACTTATATTTGGAATGACTATTATTTTGATGAAGAAAAAAATTTCACAAGAATGGTCGATGTCATTAGAGTTTTTAGTCGGAATCATACTCGTTTATTTTGGAATTTCAGCCATTCTTTCTCTTAAGAAAACGCATGAACATTCCCATTCACGTCTTCATCTTCATACAGATCATCCTATTTATACATATAAAGGGATTCCCTATGTTAAATCTCTTTTTATTGGGATCATTCATGGACTTGCCGGAAGTGCAGCCATGGTATTGTTGACAATGAGTACAGTAGAAAAGGCATGGGAAGGTCTTCTTTATATTCTGTTTTTTGGCGCCGGAACGGTTTTGGGCATGCTTTGCTTTACGACTTTAATTGGGATCCCATTNACACTGAGTGCCAGAAAGATTCGTATTCACAATGCCTTCATTCAAATAACNGGCTTTATCAGCACGGTATTCGGAATTCATTATNTGTATAATTTAGGTGTAACCGAAGGCTTATTTAAACTTTGGATAAGGTAAATGGGAACAAGATAATGTTTTTTGCCGCATCATGATAAGATCATTTGTTCCATCATAATGGCGAACGGTATTAAAAACTATTGGCAGGATGATGGGCGGTTTGACAGATGCTCGGAGATCTTTTTTGTCTTAGCCAAAAGCAAGAACGGGGCCTTTACCGTTTTTGATTAGGAAATAAAAAAACAAGGGAATCGTTATTAGACGAAAGATTCCCCTGTTTTCATTTCTGCGCTTGCTAAGTGTTCCTAAACTCTTTTCTTTTGAAAGGCTGCAATACTTTCATATTCTTCTTTTAAC
>JGI25329J36429_1001171_pt1 | contig 13387 bp, 10 predicted proteins | sample HigsolmetaAR204D_FD_36429 | JGI IMG/M metagenome (IMG submission 36429)
TGTACGAAAAATCGTACAAAACCGCTGTGCTGGCGGTTAGAGACGGCCTGATTGTACGAAAAATCGTACAAAAACGGCGGAATGGCCGCCGGAAGCAACAGCCAAGTATGGTTTTATCTCCTCATATGCCGTTCCTTCCCGCCTGTCAGACACATATCCTCTAAAGAAGGGCATGGGAGGCAGTGCCTGCCCAGCTTGCTAAACAACTTGTCTGGCTATCGTGCCAGCCGGATGTGGAGAGAGATTGCGAAGACAAGAAGGAGAGTCATGCATGATTGAATTGGTACATGTACAGCGGCAGTTTCAAGCGATGAAGGCTCGCATCCTGGAGCAGCTTGCGGATGTCATCGATTCCGGAGCCTATATCCTCGGACCGAATGTAGAGCGGTTCGAGGCGGAGGCGGCGGCCTATCTTGGAGTGAAGCATGCGATTGGCGTCGCGAATGGTACGGATGCGTTGGTTCTTGCGCTCGATGCAAACGGCATCGGCCCAGGGGATGAAGTAATCACGACGCCATATACCTTCTTCGCCAGTGCGGAAGCTGTCTCACGAGTTGGGGCGAAGCCGGTGTTCGTCGATATCGATCCAGTGACATACAACCTGCGTCCTGAACTGGTCGAGCAGGCGATCACCCCTGCAACGAAAGCGATCATCCCGGTCCATCTGTTCGGCCAGCCGGCTGATATGGCCGAGATCATGGGGATCGCCGACCGTCACGGTCTGATCGTCATCGAAGACGCCTGCCAGGCGTTTGGCGCGGAATATGGCGGGAAGCGAGTTGGAAGCTTCGGCCATGCCGCTTGCTTCTCATTCTTCCCGACAAAGAACCTGTCAACGCTCGGCGACGGCGGTCTGATCACGACATCGGATGATCAGCTTGCTGCGCGCATCAGGCAGCTCAGGCATCACGGCAGCAAGGTCAAGTATATCCATGAGCGCATCGGCTACAACAGCCGTTTAGATGAGATGCATGCGGTCATCCTCAGGATCGGCCTTGAGCACATCGATGAATGGAACGCGACGCGCAGGAAGCTGGCGGAACGCTACCGTGAGCATCTGAAGGGTCATCCCCTTCTCTCCCTGCCGCAGCAAGCGGAGGGTCGCACGCACATCTACCATCTGTTCTGCCTGGAGTCGGAGAAGCGGGAGGAGATCGTGCAGGGGCTTAAGCAAGCGGGCGTGCAGAGCGGCGTCTATTACCCGTTGCCGCTTCATCTGCAGGAGGCGTATCGCCATCTGGGCGGCAAACTTGGGGATTGCCCCGTCGCTGAGGCGAAGTCGAAGATGATGTTCGCTATTCCGATGAGTCCGTATCTGACCCTGGAAGAACAGGATCAGGTCATCGCAGCGCTGTGGCGGCTAGCCGGAGGTGCTCGTGAATGATCGGTTTCGGCCTGATCGGCTGCGGACGTATCGCGGATAAGCATATCACATCGCTCGCGGCATGCGGTGATGCAGAGCTTGTCGCCGTGTGCGACATCCTGCCGGAGCGGATGCAGGCGGCGGTGGAGGCGTATCGCAACCGTTCCGGCAGCAAGGCGCTTATTGCTGCATATGATGATGTGAATCATCTGCTTGCGGATGAACGAGTGCAGGCGGTGGTGATCAGCACGCACTCGGCATTGCATGCGGAGCTGGCCATCCGCGCGCTTCGCGCGGGCAAACACATCGTGGTGGAGAAGCCGCTGGCGCTGGACACAGCAGATGTCCGAACCATCGCGGAGCTGGCGGAAGAGAAAGGGCGGTGCGTACAGGTATGCCACCAGTTACGCTATCGTCCGCTGTTGCTTCGCATCAAGCAGTTGATCGATCAGGGGTCGCTCGGCAAGCTCTATCTGGGAGCAGCGACGATCCGCTTGCAGCGATCACGCCAGTATTACGAGGAGGCGCGCTGGCGCGGTACGTGGACCCAAGATGGAGGCATGCTGCTGAATCAAGGCATCCATCTCGTGGATCTCCTGCAATGGTTCCTCGGCGATGCGGCCAGCGTATTCGGCCGTATGGCGCGAACGGATATGCCGAAGCAGACGGAGGATGTGGCTGCGGGCGTGATCGGCTTCGTCGGCGGGGCGATAGGTGTCATCGAGGCGAATACGATCTCTCAGCCGAACAACTTCGACAACGCGATCACGCTGTTCGGCGAACGGGGGACGATCAGCATCGGCGGCATCAAGTTGGATGAGATTCGCCGCTGGCACACCGAAGACGGATCGTTGCCGCCGGATCGATCGGCTCTGCAGTCAGATGAGCATCTCCTGATGTATGAAGCTTTCGTGCGCAGGATGTTGGGAGACGATAGTGCGATGGGTGTCGATGTACGGGAAGGCAGCAAGGCGCTGGAGATCATCATGGCCTTGTACGAATCGGTGCGCACCGGGCGGGAGATTACTCTGCCGCTTAAGGCGTTCAGTACGAACATCATGTCTGAAACGGAGGGTTGGTCATGACATCGGGATATGGCCATGTGCTGGTGACCGGCGGAGCAGGCTTCATCGGCTCCAGGCTCGTTCGCCGCTTGCTCAAGGATGCTGAGCGGATCACGGTCATCGACGATATGACGACGGGCAGCCGCGAGGCGTTGCCACAGGCCGGCCATCTGACGTTGATCGAGCGCTCTTATGTCGATGATCAGCTACTCGATGACGTATTGCCTGAGGTGGATACGGTTTTTCATCTGGCCTGCCGCAACATTGTGATGTCTGCCACGCACATGGATGAAGATTTTCATGTCAATCTGTACGGCGGTTATAAGTTGCTGCACAAGGTTCACGAACATGCCCGCAAGCTGCGGCGGTTCGTCTACACCTCAACCGCTTCCGTTTATGGCAATGCGAAGGTCCTGCCGACCCCGGAATCTTACTATGACACGGCGCTTCCGTACTCGGCGAGCAAGCTGTCGATGGAACATTATTGCCAGGTGTTTCATCGCATGCATGGCCTGCCGGTGACCGTGCTCCGCTTGTCCAACGTTTACGGTCCTGGGCAAGTTACGTCGAATCCGTATTGTGGCGTCGTCTCCAAGTTCTTCGAAGCGATCCAGCAGGGAGTGCCGATGACGATCTATGGTGACGGCAAGCAGACACGGGATTTTACGTTTATCGAGGATGCACTTGATGCGATCACTCTGGCAGCGGTTCATCCTGATGCACCGGGGAAGGTGTTCAATGTCGGTACTGGCATTGAAACTTCGGTAATCGAACTTGCGGAGCTAATCGCAACTGTCAGCGGACATCAGGATTACCCGACGATCCATGTGGCGAAGCGGCCGATCGATGTCGTGCAGCGGCGATGCCTCGATGCTTCGCACCTCAAACGCACTCTCGGATGGAAGCCGGCTATCGATCTCGCGGAGGGCTTGCGCAGAACGCATGAATGGCTGCAAGAGGAGGGCAAGTAGGTTGAAAATCTTTCACGGGAAGATCGAAATTGCAGGGCAGATGGGCATCCTGTGCGGGGAACTTATGAAACGCGGTTTTTATGCCCGGGCCTATAATATCTTTCACTCATACCTCGGTTATGAAGAGCATCTTGTCAATACGAACGAGGAAGAAATCGTGAAGATACATGAGCAGCTCATGGATGAGTTTGATCTGTTTCATTTTCACTATGCCAGCAGCTTGCTCCCGGATTACAAGGACTTGCCGTTGTTGCGGGAGCGGGGCAAGAAGCTGATCATGCACCATTGGGGCAATGATGTCCGATTCCACGACCAGGCACGCATCCACAACAAGTATGTCTATACCGGCGATTCACCGCCTAATGAAGTGATCCACGAGCGGCTTGGCACGATCACGCAATATGTGAAGGAAGCGATCGTTCAGGATCGGGAGGTGGCGGCTTATGTGGAGCCTTACTACGAGAAGGTACACATTCTGCCAATCGCGATCGATCTGGACAAGTTTGAGCCCGTAGCGCAAGACCGGAAGCCGGACGGCAACAAGGAGAAGCTTCTCATCCTGCATGCCCCGACGAATCCCGAGTTCAAGGGGACGAAGCCGATCGAGGAGGCTGTGTTCAAGCTGCAGAAGAAATACGATTTTGACTACCGGCGAATCGAGAAGATGAATCATGAAGAGGCGATACGCCTGTACCGAGACGCCGATCTGATCATCGACCAGATCTTCTGCGGCTCCTATGGACTGTTGTGTGTGGAGGCGATGGCGCTGAGCAAGCCGGTGATCACTTACATCCGAGATGACCTTGTCTCCACATTCCCGCCCGAACTCCCGGTTTGGAATGCGAATCCAGATACGATCGAGGAGAAGCTGGCAGAGCTCCTGGATAATGAGGAGCTTCGGCACGAGCTTGGTCTGCGCGGCCGCGCATACGCAGAGAAGTATCATGCGAAGGAAGTGGTCGTTGATCAACTTCTGGAGATTTATCAGGGGTTGGACAGTTAGCAGGCGGTTGGTGGAACAGACGGAATGCCGCGTTGCGGCCTTCGTCCAGTTCGTGCCGTTTATTGTGTGTGCGGCATAAGAGGGAGACGGCCGCTGCGAGGTAACAGTCGAATTTGATCAATGGAGGGTGTGCAAAGATGATCACGATCAGCCTGTGTATGATCGTCAAGAACGAAGAGGCGGTGTTGGCGCGCTGTCTGGATACCGTATATGATCTCGTCGATGAAATCAATATCGTCGATACAGGCTCGACAGACCGGACGGTCGAGATTGCCAAGCGGTATACGGATCGGGTGTTTTTCTTCGAATGGAACGGGAGATTCGCCGATGCGCGTAACGAGTCTTTCAAATATGCCACGAAGGACTATATCCTGTATCTCGATGCAGATGATGTCATCCTCGAGGAAGATCGGAAGAAGCTGCGCGAGCTTAAGGAGACGCTTGATCCGAGCGTTGATTCGGTGTCGATGTTCTACGATGCCGGTACCGACGAGTACGGCAATGTGACGCTGCGCTATCGCCGCAATCGGCTCGTCAAGCGGTCCAGGGGCTTCCGTTGGGAAGGGGACTGCCATCAATATCTGAATGTGTACGGCAAGATCATCAACGCCGACATTTCCATCACGCACAAGAAGATCAAGCATTCCGTCGGCAGAAACCTGAACATCTACAAGAACAAGATTGCCCGCGGCGACAAGTTCACCGCACGGGATTATTTCTACTATGGCAATGAACTGCGGGAGAACCAGCATTATGAGGAAGCGATCGAGAGTTATATGAAAAATATCGAGATGAAGGAAGGCTGGGTGGAGGATAAGATCTTCGCCTGCATCAACATGGCCGATTGCCATCGCTTCCTGGGCAATACGGACAAGGAGCTGGAGGCGCTGCTCATGAGCTTCCGCTTCGGGAAGCCGAAGCCGGAGGCATTGTCNCGCATCGGGTATCATTTCTACCGCAAGAAGGATTATCGAACGGCCATCTACTGGTACAAGGCGGCAACGATGCATGAGCCGGACAACAACCAATGGAGTTTCAGCTATCCGGCTTATTATACGTGGTATCCGCATCTGCATCTTTGTGTCTGCTATTACTATCTGGGCGATTATCAGAAAGCCTATGAGCACAATGAAGAAGCGAGAAAGTATCGCCCACAGGATCAGCATGTGCTGCACAACAAGAAGCTGTTGGAANCGAAACTTGGGCTCTCAGAAGGATAAAAAATGCGCGAGTTTCCTAATTGATTTGCCGGGACAAGTATGTTTGCAGCCTCATATGGTGTAGAAGGTTTCATGCATGACAGCATGAAACACTATGCAAGAAGGGGTGAAAAACGGGTTGACGATCGACAATCGACTTATAAACAGCAGTTTCGAGACAGGACAATTTGATCCGTGGGTGCCGTTTAATGCGACGATCACTACTGATTACAGCCATCTCGGATATTTCAGCGTGTTGATGCCCGGCGGTCCGGAGAATTCATACATCTTCCAGATTGCACCAGTGAATCCAGGCGAGAACTTTGAACTTATCGTATCTTTGGCCAAGCGCGGTCCGGGAGAAAGTCCGGCTGTCACGCTGAGCGTTGAATACTATGATGCTGCATTCAACTTTATCGAGTATCAGCTCATCAGAGTGATCGACGACGGCCGCCTGCCGAGCGTAGAGACGGACGATTGGACGGAGTTCTACGCGACGACAGGTCCCGCTCCTGCAAATGCGGCGTTTGTCTTCGTTCTGGTGAACAAACTGCCTCGTCCGGTAAGCGCGGATGTGCTGGTGGACGACGTATCGCTGCTGGCGGCGTCTGATTCCGGTGTAGTTGGTCCGACAGGTCCGACAGGAGCAACCGGTCCGACGGGTGCAACGGGTCCGACCGGCGCAACGGGTCCGACAGGAGCAACCGGTCCGACCGGCGCGACCGGCCCGACAGGGGCTACAGGTCCGACGGGAGCGACAGGTCCGACGGGTGCAACCGGTCCGACAGGTCCGACAGGCGCGACAGGTCCTACCGGCGCGACAGGCGCAACCGGCCCGACAGGAGCTACAGGTCCGACAGGCGCAACCGGTCCTACCGGCGCAACGGGTCCGACGGGTGCTACGGGTCCGACAGGCGCAACCGGTCCGACAGGTGCGACGGGTCCGACGGGCGCAACCGGTCCTACCGGCGCGACAGGTCCGACAGGTGCGACGGGTCCAACGGGTGCGACAGGTCCGACAGGAGCTACAGGTCCGACGGGCGCGACAGGTCCGACAGGTGCGACGGGTCCAACGGGTGCGACAGGTCCGACAGGAGCTACAGGTCCGACGGGTGCAACCGGTCCGACAGGCGCAACCGGTCCGACGGGTGCAACCGGTCCGACGGGTGCGACAGGTCCGACGGGCGCGACAGGTCCGACAGGAGCTACAGGTCCGACAGGAGCAACCGGCCCGACAGGCGCAACCGGTCCGACAGGTGCAACGGGTCCGACGGGTGCAACCGGTCCGACGGGTGCAACGGGTCCGACGGGTGCAACCGGTCCTACCGGCGCGACAGGTCCTACCGGCGCAACCGGCCCGACAGGTGTGACAGGTCCGACAGGAGCAACCGGTCCGACGGGTGCGACAGGCCCGACAGGCGCGACAGGTCCGACGGGTGCGACAGGTCCGACGGGCGCAACGGGTCCGACAGGTGCTACGGGTCCGACGGGTGCGACAGGTCCGACAGGCGCGACAGGTGCGACGGGCGCAACGGGTCCGACGGGCGCAACCGGTCCTACCGGCGCGACAGGTCCGACAGGTGCGACGGGTCCGACGGGTGCGACAGGTCCGACAGGAGCTACAGGTCCGACGGGCGCGACAGGTCCGACGGGTGCGACGGGTCCGACAGGTGCGACGGGTCCGACGGGTGCGACAGGCCCGACCGGCGCGACAGGTCCTACGGGCGCAACGGGTCCGACAGGCGCAACGGGTCCGACGGGTGCAACGGGTCCGACCGGCGCAACAGGTCCGACGGGTGCGACAGGTCCGACGGGCGCAACGGGTCCGACAGGAGCAACCGGTCCGACGGGCGCAACGGGTCCGACGGGCGCAACCGGTCCTACCGGCGCGACAGGAGCAACCGGTCCTACGGGTGCAATGGGTCCGACAGGCGCAACGGGTCCGACGGGTGCGACAGGCCCGACAGGCGCGACAGGTCCTACCGGCGCAACCGGCCCGACAGGTGTGACAGGTCCGACAGGTGCTACGGGTCCGACGGGAGCAACAGGTCCGACAGGAGCTACAGGTCCGACGGGTGCAACCGGTCCTACGGGTGCAACGGGTCCGACAGGCGCAACGGGTCCGACGGGTATTACCTTCACCGAGACATCTGGATTTGCGGCGAACACTTCGGGCGATGTTATATCGGTAGTTCTGGGAGGTACTGCTGTTCCGTTGCCTGATGCCCAGAACCTGTCCGGTATTACCGTTAATGGTACCAACACCGTGTTCACCGTGACTGAGGCAGGACGCTACTATATTAGCTTCACGGTCAACGTGACGGTAGCCGTTGCGGTCGGCGCGCGTGTTACGATCAATGGTACGCCAGTTGATGAATTGACTCGGGCTCCTCTGCTCTCCACATCGTTCTCCGGTGAGGCGATCGTGACATTGGCCGCTAACGACCAACTGACTCTGGAACTGTTTGGCTTGCTCGCAGATACCACGCTGCAAACCGGGCTTGGTGCAGGTCTGACGATCATCCGCCTGGATGATTAATGGATTCAACTAGAAGTCGCAGGCAGAAGTAACGGTCATCTTCAAGAGCTAAAGGCCTCTCTCCAGCCATGCTGGATTGAGAGGCCTTCCTTTAGACCGTCTAACAAATATAGGTTCGACTTTCCATTAAAATTTGAAACATTCGATAAGGTACATCATGGTGCTATCCATGGATTTCGTTCCGAACCGCCGATATAATGCGGCTGATGTCGGTTACAGCAACAGACGCAAGCAAACACACCTAAGTACATAAAATCAGGCCGACCGAGAGCATGTATGCTCCAGATCGGCCCGTCTTCGTCTCTTAATAGGGAATGCCCGGATAGTCCACCCGCTGATACAAACCTTTGATGAACGTATACAGCCGGATATATTCCACGAAGCGTTCTCGATAAACCTCTTCAAGGGTATGATTCGGCAATTGATAAACGAGGAATGAGTTGGTCATATAGTCATTATGCTCTGGTAATCCGAGATTGAAATAGTCGAGGTGATGGGTATCGTTGTACAGCAAACCCTTGCCGAAGTTGATCTGCATGCCGGTGTTGTAATATTTGGCGAAGTTGCTGGCATTGTTGATCCAGTCGTGGTCGTATTCATTGTGGCCGTAATAATTGCTGTTCACCGCCGCGAGATCAAATCCATAGCTCCTCCAATCCACCACGCCAGAAGATCCATAGTTGGGCAGCCACATGCTCAGGAGGCCCCGCCTATGAACGAGTCCATTCACTCTGCGTACCAGTTCCGCATCATTCGTATCGATCGCTTCCCTCTGCCAGACGAACCCCCGGAGGGTAAGGCGGTCGTGCAAGTGGCTCTCCTTCTGCCAACGCTTCAGGAACGAATCCAGCCACCATCTGATTGCTCTGATGCGGTCAGAAGTCTTGGAGAAATCCAGATCATCATCCTTGACTTCCCCAAAGTCCGTTTGCGAAGCATGCGGGTAAGGTATCGTCACCCATACATCCAGGTTGCGACCTTCTGCAGCCTCGTACAGCGCATTCAGATTCGCATATTTGGCGAACAGGATGTCGATCCAGAGCGACCAGTCCTTCTTGCGGGACGGCTTGCCCAAAGCAACAAACATCGGATGAATGTAGTATTGCTCTCGTGTCTTGATCACATTGAAGATAAATCCGCCAAACATCCGATCGATCGGCTTATCTTCGAGAATATAGGAAGTGTAGTATTGCAGTTGATCTTTGCTCCACAGGAGCGTGCTCCCTTCGCTCATTTCCCCGCAGTTGATCACGCACAGATGGTTTTGCACATCGTATGCGTCAGGCGCCAAATATCCGTTCTCAGATATTTTGAACATGCGTGATTTCACTCCTTATGCATATGTCCATCCTCAATCTGTCGTTATATCTTATGAGCAAACACAGACAAATGCTCCGGGTTAGAAGTCTATTTCTGCCTGACATCCAGTCAAGCTTGTCGCTGCCAGCATACTACTTATACAGAACGCGACTTAGAGGTTCTTGTAAAGCCGTACAGTTCGATCTATCAGGAAGTGTTGGCGGAGGGAGGGAATGAGATTGAGTGAGCCTCACGGCAAGATAGGAGCAAATGTCAGATTGGGTGAAGGCGTGGTGATTGAACCGGGAGTCATGATCGGCGATGATGTGGCCATTGGGCATTTCTCCGTGATCAAAAGCGGTACCGTTATCGGCAACGGCGTCACCATCGGCGATCTGGTCGTTCTCGGGAAGCGGCCGTCCACGAACAGGAAGATGGCGCTGAAGCCAGCTCAGGATCTGGAACGGCTTACGATCGGCAATCAGGTGAAGATCGGCAGCCATGTGGTGATCTACCGCGGAGTCTCTATTGCGGATGATGTGCTCATCGGTGATCTGGCGAGCATACGGGAGCGAGTTGAGATCGGCGAGAGCAGCATTGTCGGGAGAAATGTAACTGTGGAACCCAAAACGACGATCGGCCGCCGAGTCACCATCCAAACAGCGAGTTACATCACCAGCGACATGATCATCGAGGATGAGGTTTTCATCGGACCATGCTGTTCCACGTCCAATGACAAATATATGGGCAGGGGTAACTACAAGCATCAGGGACCCATCATCCGTAGAAGGGCCAGGATCGGCAACAATGCGACACTGCTGCCGGGCATCGTTATCGGCGAAGAGGCTGTTGTTGGTGCGGGTGCGGTTGTGACCAAGGATGTTGCGGCTCGGGAGACGGTGGTAGGTAATCCAGCCAGACCGCTCATCAATAAACAGGAGAGAGGGAGTTGATCAGATCTGATGAAAGTTCTTCATTTGCCAATCGAGATTGCGGGCCAGATCGGTGTACTCTGCAGCGCCTTGAGAAGGAATGGGCATTTTGCCAGCGGTTATAACTTTTTTTCGACTTATCTGGGGTATAAGGATTATCTGACAAATGCGGACAGCTTCGAGATGGCGCGAATGTTCGATGCGGCCAGTCAAGCTTTTGACCTGTTCCATTATCATTACGGCCTGTCCATCCTTCCGAATCATCGCGACATCAAGATCCTGAGATCGCTGGGCAAACCCATTGTTATGCATCACTGGGGCAATGATGTGCGCACTCGCGAGTTGGCGACGCTGAATAACCGCTTCGTATATACCGGCGATTGCCCGGAATCGGACAAAGTGCATCGCGATCTGACGACACTGCAGCAGTACGTCACCGATGCGATCGTGCAGGACTATGAAGTATATCCGTATGTTGCTTCCTACTATAAGAGAGTTCATGTGATTCCGATCGCCATCAACCTGAGGAACTTCAAGCCGTATTATCCGGATACCGATGTGCGGAAGCCGACTATCCTGCATGCGCCGACCAATCAGGATTTCAAAGGAACGCAATATATCGAGCAAGCGATCGAGAAGCTGAAGGCAGAACGAAACTTCCAATATATACGTGTGGAGAAAATGGAGCACCGGAAAGCGGTCGCCCTGTACAAAAAAGCAGACATCATCGTCGACCAGATCCTGTGCGGTTCCTACGGCCTGCTCAGCGTAGAGGGAATGGCTTACGGCAAGCCGGTTGTGGCGTATATTCGTGAGGATCTGGCTGCGCGGGAAGATGCGCCGCCGATTCATAATGCGAATCCGGAGACGATCTATGATGTCTTGAAGTATCTGATTGACCATCCGGAGGTTCGTTACCGCAGCGGAGTAGAGGGACGTGAATACGTAAAGCGCGTCCATGACAGCAATGTCGTGATCCAGAAGATCATGGATGTATATCAACTGGCGATGAATGAAGCGTGACTGGAGAAGGCGGAACCATTCGGGTGGCGAACATTCGACCAGTTGGATGAGTGGGAGATAGGGTAAACAGATCGGTGGCAGATTCCCATTCTTGAGCGGATGGGACAGGTGGCGAGTCGGGCTGGCCTTTTCTCTAATACACTACTGTAGTTCGAGTGAAAAATTGAGGAGGTTATAGGCAGATGATGAAACAAGGGTCGCCCGCGTCACACAGCAAGGCGCCGCGAAGCGCAGCGGTCATCGGTCTAGGTTATGTTGGTCTCCCGCTCGCTCTTTTGCTGGTCGAGAAAGGTTTTGTCGTATATGGCATCGACGTGGATGAGCGCAAGGTGAATCGACTGATCAGCCGATCGAGTTATCTGCCTGATGTGCAGGACGATCAGATCGCAGCGGCGATGGACAGCGGACGCTTCCACCCTGGTACAGATATGGCCAAGGCAGGCGAGGGCGATGCTGTGATCATATGCGTGCCGACCCCGCTAACCTCGTACCATACACCGGATCTGAGTTTTCTGCAGAGCGCTGCCAAGTCCGTCGGGGAACATCTGCGGCAAGGGCAGACCGTTATCCTGGAGAGTTCGACTTATCCCGGGACTACTCGTGAAGTGCTCGTTCCGACGCTGGAACAGACGAGCGGGCTCCGGGCGGGCAAGGATTTCTATGTCGGATATTCTCCCGAACGCATCGACCCCGGAAACTCCCAATATACCGTGGAACAGATCCCCAAGCTGGTCAGCGGCTTGACAGCGACGTGCGGAGATCGGGTGGAGGAAATATACAGCCGCGTATTCCAGCGTGTCATCCGTGTGTCGTCGCCGGAGATCGCGGAGATGGCTAAGATCGTTGAGAACAGCCACCGCCTCGTGAACATTAGCTTCGTCAATGAGCTCGCCTGGATCTGTGAAAAGATGAACATCGATGTATGGGAAGTGATCGATGCGGCTGCCAGCAAGCCGTTTGGCTTTACTGCCTATTATCCGGGGCCGGGAATAGGCGGCCACTGCATTCCCGTTGATCCCCTGTATCTGCAATGGAAGGCGAAGGCATATGGCGCGGAGAGCAAGTTTATCGCCTTGTCCGATCAGTTAAACCGCTCCATTCCGCAGCTTGTTGCAGACAAGGTGTTTGACCTGATGCGCATATCTGGAGCGATTCAAGCGCATGAAGGGACGACCCGGCAGCCGTTGATCGTGATCTATGGGGTCGCCTACAAGAAGGATGTCAACGATGTTCGTGAAGCGCCGGCCCTGGAGCTGATCGAGATCTGTTTAAACAGAGGAGCTGCTGTCGTATACCATGATCCTTATGTGGATCAGATCGAGGTTGCCGGGAGGAAGCTGAGCAGCGAGGAACTTACTGTTGCCCTGTTGCAGAGTGCGGATTGTGTGGTCATCTTGACCGATCATACGGGTATTCCGGTAGAGCGCATCGTGCAGCATGCGAAGCTGGTGGTTGATACCCGAAATGCAACCGCAGCCGTGAATGGCGCAACCGGACACGTGTATCGGCTCGGCGTCGGTGCGAAAGGCGTGGTTAAGTGATGGACGGTACAAATGATCGACTCGGTAAGGAGTTTCCTGGCCGGGTCGATTTCTTTGTTTCTGTGGCAGCCGGTTTATGCAACCAGCACCGTTAATACGGAGAGGGTTGAGGATTGTAGGCGTGCATATTGGAATGGGCATCTGCATAAGATATGTATAGTGTACAGGTGTTTGCCGGACATGCGGCAAGAGTCGATGTTCGATATGAGCAACTTGCAATTTTTACTTCTTGCTTCATGGTCGCGGAATGTGGTACATTATTGTCTGTTGCCGCTGCGGCGGACAAAGAGAATGCAAGTGAATCGGACGTGCTGCCTGAACGGTGAGACCTTCGGAGCGGCGGTTGCGGAAACAACAAGGTTCCGGTTGCCACAAAAAACCACTTGCAATCCCCTGTTGAAATGTGATACATTATACAGGCTGTCCCGTGAGGCCGACGCGAGTCGGACGCGA
>JGI25329J36429_1001213_pt1 | contig 12971 bp, 9 predicted proteins | sample HigsolmetaAR204D_FD_36429 | JGI IMG/M metagenome (IMG submission 36429)
TCGACGGCTCGGAAAAAGCCGCCATCCTCGCCCAGGGGGGTCAAAATTACTTCGCCGGGGGTGGGTCAGTTTTACTTCGGCGATGACACCACGGGGGGTAGGGGCTCAGTGAACGAGGTTCAATCCGGGGACGTCTCAACGAGAAACCGCTCTAGTGCGGCGATCCGTTCAGACAACTCCCACCGTCGAGTTCGGCGAGCCGCCTCACGTTCAGACTTGCTCAAATGTGCTTCGTTGTATTCAGCAAGCCTTTCTTCGTCCGCGTACCGCGCTCGCAGCCTCTCGATACGTGCGTCCAGCTGTGCTCTGAAGATCGCCTCGAGCCGCCGGCGAAGCGACTCCTCTGCAGGCTCGGGATGCTCGGAGATCAGCCGGCTCAGATTCGCCTCCAAAATGGATAGGGCCTTGTCAATAGCTGAATCGGTCGATCAATCGAGAAACTCCAGGTCCAGTTTTGTGTAGCCAGCCGCGTTTCATTCCGTTGTTTGATTGATCAACAGAAAGGCACGAATCGAGCGCGTCGCGAGCATCTCAAACAGTCCGGAGTATAATCTGGGGCCGGCTAATTTCCGGCTAACTCGCTTTATCCGTCGACCTCAAGTTCATTAAAAATCAGTAAGATACAACGAAAAAATTGACAACGCGCACATACTGCTGCATCACTGGAGTATGGGATTCGAGTGCGGCGGACATTGCGGAAACGGAAGCGAACCCTTAAAGCCAAGTCGCGCACGATACCAAAGAAGGCGCCGGGCTACAGGCGGGCCGTGGGCAGCGGCAGGGGTCATGGCATGCCGGGTGCCGCGGTTCCAGGAGTTGCGGCACCCGGCGGGCGGATAACGGCAAAGGGATCAGGGGTTGAACTGCGCGTCCATCCACGCGATGCGGGTTTCGAGCCAGCTTCTCAAGTATTCGACCTCGCCTTCGTACGAGCCCGTTACGACGGCGTTCGGCCAGACCCATTGGTCCAGGATCGGCCAGCGCTCGAAGTTGTTGGACGCGGCGAGAGAAAGCGTCGAGGCCCACTCGTCGATGAACTCCAGGATCGTGTCGATCTGAGTTGCCTTGAGCTCGCTCCAGCGGTTTCTGACCCGTGCTTCGAAAGCGGGGTCGTCGAACAGTCGATTGATCCAGGGGGCCTTGCGGACCCACCAGCCGGTAGGGTCGTCATTGTTGTTGTAATTGATGTTTCCCGCTGCGATATCGAAATCCCACAACGGACCCATGAAGAGCTTGTCGTCGCGCTGTTTGTACATCCAGCAACTACTGAAGAAGGTGGCGTCGTTGTTCTTCATGATCTCGTTGACGAGATACCAGTGGATGAACGAGTCGACGTCGATGTAAGCGGCGTAGCCTGTTTCAGGGTCGGCGAAGTCGGGCGAGTAGATCGCGTCTTCCGTCTGCTGGATGTAACTCTCGATATAAGCCCGCTGCTCAGGAGTTGGTTCTTCAGGCGTGTCGAGCACGAACGGTACGCCAAGCCGTGTGCGGAAGTACACGTCGCCGTCCAAGCGCTCGTCAATTTCGAGCAAGTAACCGCCTGTAAGGGCGCTACCCTCGATGTCGTCCTCATCCGGTTCTGGGATATTGACCCGGTCGGTATCGACCTTGATCTGCTCGCCGAGCTGGTACGTACCCAAGTACTGGTCATTAATGAATACCTCGACGAAGCGGAAGCGCGGCGACCACGCCAAGCCCACCCGATTGCCGAGCTCGAAGGCTACATGCGTGCGCAAGAGGCTCTTGTCGGCGTAGTTCGCAAGCATTACCCAATCCCGATTTGCCGGCATGCCGAGCAACGGTGCTGCTTCATCGAGCTTTAGCCTGTAAGGCTTCTTCGGCATAGCCCAGGTGCTATTACCGCGGCCGCGGATGCGTAACGGAGCGCTGAACGCCTCGAATGCCGCGCCGTTCGGGTCGATGGTCAGGGTTGCTCGGATGTATTCGTCTTTGCTTTCGATCGGTGCGCGGTTTTCGGTAATGATGCGCACGATCGGTAAGTCCATGACCGTGGGAACGAATTCCTCCGGGGCTCGCTTGAAAACATATGCGGTGACGGAGCGCTCGCCGGCGGTGCCCGTCACGATCACGTTGAGAAGCACGCGTTCGGGTCGGCTTCCTTCGCATTCCGCAGGGATCGTGATGGTCCCTTCGGTTAAAGGAGTCGGCACAGCCGGACCGTTGACGATGCAGGCTGGCGCGGATTCGTCATCGCCAGCGAAGGAAATCGCTTGAAGCTGGATGCTCTTGGCGGCAAAGGTTGTCGGTGCTGTCCACTCGACTCGCAATGGCTCGCCAAGCCGGGCGTCACGCAGCGCCGAACCGTTCAAGTTGACGAGCGAGACGGATTCCGTTGTGTAGGCGCCGTGGATGACGTGCCGCGCTTCTTCGCCTGTGGCGGATGTGAGAACGAACTCGTACTGCAGCAAGTCCGTTGGGGGCGCCGCTTCCTCGATGAGTGCCGCGAACTGATCGCGCTGGATCGTCAGAGCGTTGTCCGGAGCCGGTGCAAGCATGAGATCGATCCCTCGTTCAGGCGCAAGCGCGATCCCCTCCGTTGCGATGCCGGGCCCGCGCACGGTGGCCGCCACAATCTGGCCGGCAGGCGCAAGCGCAGAGGCTCTTACCTTCAGCGTGGCGGTCTGCTCCGTGACGGCCCCTTGCCAAGAGACCCACTCGGCTTGAACGTCGAGGCGCGCCAGTCGCTGATTGCCTTCGATCAGCCAATCTGCTGCTTGGCTGAGTCGCATCGGCTCATCGACAACTCGCGTGCCCTGCTCATGGGAAGTGCGGCAACGCACGACCACATCGGCTATTGCCGGCGCTCCTTCCAGTGCGTTGATTAGATGCAGCCCGCAGGCCGGCGCCCTCCCTCGCTGGGCGGTGGCAAGTAACGCGGCATACTGCGCTCGATCGAATCCGTCGTGGACGAGTGTGGGGCTGATGAGCGGCAGCAAGTCTTCTGCGGTCAGTGCTTCGCCACGCTCGCTAATGATGTTTCCCAGTGCAGCAATGCGCGCGTCAATCGCCTCGGCCGCGCGCTGTTGATCTGACGTGGTTGGCACCACGGTTTGCAGGACTCTTCGACTGGTGCCATTTTGAGAGGCGATCGATGAGACTGCCGTGAGCGTGCCGCTGCTCGCATCGACAGCGATCTCGATTCTCTGTGTTACGTCGCCTTGAATCACCAAGAGGTACTCGTCGGTGCGAACGATGAGTTGTGTCAGGACGCTGTCAATGCCTGTGCCGTCCGCAAGGAATTCGGTGGAGAAGGGGTCGAAGTCCGCAGCGACGCCGGCATTGTGCAGCCATGGTTCAAGTATCCGCACATAGGCGTTACCGATCAGTTTGAGTGCGATTGGTGCTACCCACGCGCCGTCCCCGGCTTCGAAGCTGGCGTCGACGTCATGTTGTTGGAAGCGATACCAGGTGCGGACGATGAGATTAGTGAGCTGCGTGATATTGATGACGCCGTCGGGATCGACCGTATTGCTTGCGCTGTAAAGTGCGTAGTTGCTGCCCACCGGCGTTGCGCGGATCAGGTACGGCGGCGAGAGGGCAGTGGTGTCGATGATGAACGTTCCGTCAGCAGCGGCTTTCGTACGCGCCATGCGGCCGCTGCGATCCTTCAACACAATTTCCGCATTGGCCAGTGGGCCGCGAATCGTGGCTGTGCCTTTGACCTGGGATGAAGTTGAGCTTGCGGGCGACTGATCGGCGGTGCATCGATCGTTTTGGCGCGGCGAGCGGGCCTCCTGGCGTGCCCGCTTGCTATAAGTGGATCTTACCTTCGCTGGAGGGAAGGGCAAGTATTTCTTGCTGTGGGCGGTCATGTGTCGGCATAATCCGTGTCATTCTTACATGTTGATAAAGCAACGGAAGTGTGGGATCCGTGGTGTTCTTTGCTGGGGCGCGGAGCGTGTCTTGACGCTGGTTAGTGTGGGCGGTACATGCGCCGCATGGCGACAGATGCAGAACTGAATGCGCTGGCGGTTCGCGTTGGTGCGCGCTTGCTCGATGCGGAGCGGCGGCTCGTGACCGCCGAGTCGTGCACCGGCGGCTGGATCGGTAAAGCGATCACCGACGTGCCTGGCAGCTCAGCTTGGTACTTGGGCGGCGCGGTGGTGTACAGCAACGCGCTCAAGCAAGCGCTGCTCGGTGTGCGTGCCGCGACGCTCGCTGCGCACGGCGCCGTCAGCGAAGAGGTGGCGCGCGAGATGGTCGTGGGCGCGCTCGAAACGCTGGGCGGCGATCTCGCCGTTGCGGTGACGGGCATCGCAGGCCCGGAGGGCGGTCAGCCCGGGAAGCCTGTCGGCACGGTGTGGTTCGGCTGGGCTTGGCGCAACGCGGAGGGGGCCCTTAGCGTGCGCGCGGTACGCGAGCAGTTTCAGGGCGACCGCGATGCTGTACGCCGGCAGACGGTGGCGCGCGCGTTGCGCGAGATCTTGTCGGTGCTCGATGAATGAGCCGCGCACGAGCGGGCCGTTTTCCGGCGAGAAGAGGCGGCGCCTGTTCTTTGCGCTGTGGCCGCCCGAAGCGGCGCAGCAGGCGATCGAGATGACGATGCGCACGCACGTCGCCGCGAACCGCGGTCGGGCAATTCCGGCGCGCAACTTACACGTGACGCTGGTCTTCTTGGGCAGCGTGCCCGAGTCGCGCCTCAGTGCGGTGGAGGATTGCGCGGCGGCCGTCCGCGGCCGCCCGTTCGAGATCGTGTTCGATCGTCTTGAAGTCTGGTCGCGAGCGCGCGTGCTGTGCCTGACCGCGAGTCAGGTGCCGCAGACTCTGGCTCAGCTCGAGGAGCAATTGCGGTTCAATCTCTTGCGCGAACGATTCGAGATTCGGCGCGAAGCAGAGTTTCGCCCGCACGTGACGCTCGTGCGCGACGTTCGGGTGCGTGCGCCGCAAGAACCGATCGCGCCCGTTAGTTGGCGTGCTCAGGAATTTGTGCTCGCGGAATCGCGACCGGGGCTTGGCGGCTCGGAATACACCGTACTGCGGCGCTGGGCGTTGGTAGGCAACGAAGGTGGCTGAGCGAGCAGCCGCGGCGCGCTTTTTCGGACTCATAATTGCGCAGTCCGTCCAGATAATGACACGCCCTGTCATGTTCATCTGTACAATACTCGCCCATCACCGCCAGTCACTGAAATTCACTCACCGAGGCTGAACACCGATGGAAGAAAATCGCAAGAAGGCGCTCGCTGCCGCGCTCGGGCAAATCGAAAAGCAATTCGGCAAGGGCTCGGTCATGCGCCTCGGCGATGCGAGCGCCACATACGATGTCGAAGCGATTTCGACGGGGTCGCTCGGGCTCGACATCGCGCTCGGTGTCGGCGGTTTGCCGCGCGGCCGCATCATCGAGATCTACGGCCCTGAATCCTCGGGTAAGACGACGCTCACGCTGCAAGTGATTGCCGAGGCGCAGCGCGCCGGCGGCACCGCGGCTTTCGTGGACGCCGAGCACGCGCTCGATCCCGTGTACGCCGAGAAGCTGGGCGTCAACGTGAAGGACCTGCTCGTGTCTCAGCCGGACACGGGCGAACAGGCCCTCGAAATCACCGACATGCTCGTGCGTTCGGGTGCGGTCGACGTGATCGTCGTCGACTCGGTCGCCGCGCTCACGCCCAAGGCTGAAATCGAGGGCGAGATGGGCGATGCGCACGTCGGCTTGCAGGCGCGCCTCATGTCGCAGGCGCTGCGCAAGCTCACCGGCAACATCAAGCGCTCGAACGCCATCGTCATCTTCATCAATCAGATCCGCATGAAGATCGGCGTCATGTTCGGCAACCCCGAGACGACGACGGGCGGTAACGCGCTGAAGTTCTACGCCTCGGTGCGCCTCGACATCCGCCGCATCGGTGCGATCAAGAGCGGCGAGGAAGTCATCGGCAACCAGACGCGCGTCAAGGTCGTGAAGAACAAGGTGGCGCCGCCGTTCAGGGAGGCCGAATTCGAGATCATGTACGGCGCCGGCATCTCGCGGGTCGGCGAGATCATTGACATGGGTGTGCAGCAAGGCTTCATCGAGAAGTCGGGCTCGTGGTTCAGCTACAACGGCGAGCGCATCGGCCAGGGCAAGGAGAATGCGCGCGCGTTCCTCACGCAGCATCCTGAGATCGCGCAAGAAATCGAGACCAAGCTGCGCGAGAAGCTGCTGCCCGCCAAGCGCGGCGCGGCGAAGGACGAGGCGGTCTGAGGCCGCCTGGGCGCTGCTCGGCCGGCGCTCCGGTCATGCGCGAGCGTTCCGATTCGCGCCCCCGGCCGCAAGACGGCCGGGACGATGCCGCCAAGAAGGTCGAGATCGCTGCCGTGCGGCTGTTGGCGCGGCGCGAGCACAGCATCGATGAGCTCAAGCGCAAGCTCATCGCCAAGGGGCACGCGGCCGAGGATGTCGAACAAGTCGTCGCCCGGCTTGCCGCGAAGCGCCTGGTCTCGGACGAGCGCTACGTCGCAAGCTTCGTACAAAGTCATATCCGGCGCGGACAGGGACCCGTCCGCATCCGGGCCGAGCTGCGCCAGCAAGGCGTCGATGCCGAGGCCGTAGACCGCGCGCTGGAGGCGGCGGAAGTCGATTTCGGGCAGCTTGCGCGGGAGGTCCGGGCACGCAAGTTCGGCAGCAAGCCCCCCCGCACCCTCCCAGAGCGTGCAAAGCAAGCCAGATTCCTTCAATATCGCGGGTTTACAGCCGATCAGATTCGTGCCGCGCTGGGCGGTGGGGATGGAGGCGCGCCGGAGCACGACCCGGACTCCTCCGATCCAGGTTGGCTCGATTGACGCCGCCGCTGCCCTGACGCTCCCTACGAGCCCGCGAGCATCCGACCGCCGCACACGGCCTCCAGTGCCTCAGAGGCATTGGCGGTTTGGATGCGGCCGATCGACAGCGCGACTTGGACGAGCGGCGGCATGTGTGATCCTGTAGAGCCGTGGACGCGGATGCGTCGCTGACTAATCGCAACCCCAGACTTTCTGAACGTCTCTTATGACCAAGCGCCTTTCTAGCGCAGAGCTTCGTTCGCTGTTCCTGCAATTCTTCCGTGAACGGGGCCATCAAATCGTTCCGTCGAGCTCGCTCGTCCCGGGAAACGATCCGACGCTGCTCTTCACGAATGCGGGGATGGTGCAGTTCAAGGACGTGTTCCTCGGCAAGGACAAGCGTAGCTATACCCGCGCGGCGACGGCGCAGCGCTGCGTGCGCGCCGGCGGCAAGCACAACGACCTTGAGAACGTGGGCTACACGGCGCGTCACCACACGTTCTTCGAAATGCTGGGGAACTTCAGCTTCGGGGATTACTTCAAGCGCGACGCGATCCGCTTCGCGTGGGAGTTCGTGACCGGCAAGGACTGGCTTGCCATCGATCCGGCGCGGCTGATGGTCACGGTCTACCACACCGACGAGGAAGCCTACGAAGTCTGGCACAAGGACGTCGGTCTGGCGCCCGATCGCATCGTGCGCATCGGCGACAAGCCGGGCGGCGGCTCGGACAACTTTTGGCAAATGGGCGAGACCGGTCCGTGCGGTCCGTGCAGCGAGATCTTCTACGACCACGGCGCGCACATTCCCGGCGGCCCGCCCGGTTCGCCCGATGCGGACGGCGATCGCTGGATCGAGATCTGGAATCTCGTGTTCATGCAGTTCGACCGCTCGGAAGACGGCGTGCTGACGCCGCTACCGAAGCCGTCCGTCGATACGGGAATGGGGCTCGAGCGCACCGCTGCCGTGATGCAGGGCGTTCATTCGAACTACGAGATCGATTTATTCGTAAATCTGATAAAGGCGGCTGCCGAGGCAACGCGCACGAAGGATCTCNCGTCGAGCTCGCTGCGCGTCATCGCCGATCACATCCGCGCCTGTTCGTTCCTCATCGCCGACGGCGTGCTGCCGTCCAACGAAGGCCGCGGTTACGTGCTGCGCCGAATCATTCGGCGCGCGATCCGTCACGGCTACAAGCTCGGGCAGACGCAGCCGTTCTTCCACACGCTCGTCGGCGCGCTCGAGCAGGAGATGGGCGATGCGTACCCAGAGCTCAAGACGCAGCGAGCATACGTCGAGCGCGTGCTCAAGCAGGAAGAGGAGCGCTTTGCCGAAACGTTGTCGCAAGGCATGGCGCTGCTCGAGCAGGCGATTGCGTCGGTGCAGGGCAATGAGCTGCCCGGCGAGACCGTTTTCCGTCTCTACGATACATATGGGTTCCCGGTCGATCTGACAGCGGACATCGCGCGCGAGCGCGGGCTCGTCATCGATCAGAAAGGTTTCGAGGCGGCGATGGAGGCGCAGCGCGAGCGCGCCCGTGCGGCGAGCAAGTTCGGTGTCGATCTGCGCGCAGGCGTCACCATCGATGGCCGCACGGAATTCAGCGGCTACGAGCACCTCGTCGACCGCGGCACGGTGGTCGCGCTCTTCAAAGGGAAGGAGCGCGTCGAGGTCTTGCGGGAAGGCGAGTCCGGTCAGGTCGTGCTCGATCACACGCCGTTCTATGCCGAAAGCGGCGGGCAGGTCGGCGATACCGGGTCACTGATCGGTCTGACGAGCGCGACGGAATTTGCTGTCGAGGACACGCAGAAGCTCGGCCATGCGCACGTGCATATCGGGCGTGTCGCGCGCGGCGAGATCAAAGTTGGCGATCAGCTCGAGGCGCGCGTCGATGCCGAGCGGCGTGTTGCGATCATGAGCAATCACTCTGCGACGCACCTGCTCCATGCGGCGCTGCGCAAGGTGCTCGGCACGCACGTGACGCAGAAAGGCTCGCTGGTCGCGCCCGACCGGCTACGTTTCGATTTCTCGCATTTCGCGGCCGTCAGCGCGGCCGAACTGCAGGAGATCGAGCGGCTCGTCAATACGGTCATTCGCTCGAACACCGCAGCCGAAACCAAGCTGATGAAGTACGAGGATGCCGTCGCTTCGGGCGCGATGGCGCTCTTCGGCGAGAAGTACGAAGAACAAGTGCGCGTGCTCAGCTTCGGCGATTTCTCTGTCGAGCTCTGCGGCGGCACGCACGTCAAGCGCGTCGGCGACATCGGATTGTTCAAGATCGTGAGCGAAAGCGGCGTTGCGGCAGGCGTGCGCCGCATCGAAGCCGTGACTGGCGAGAAGGCGTACGAATACGTGGCGGAGTCCGAGCGGCGATTGCGCGAAGTGGCGCAGCTCGTCAGAGCCGGCCGCGACGACGTCGAAGACAAGGTCAAGCAGCTCATCGAACGTCAGCGCAAGCTCGAGAAAGAAGTGGCCGCGCTCAAGTCGAAGCTCGCGAGCGGGCAGGGCAACGATCTGTCGAGCACCGCGGTGGACGTCGGCGGGATCAAGGTCGTTGCGACGCGGGTGGACGGAGCCGACGCACCTGCTTTGCGCGAAGCCGTCGACCAGCTCAAGAACAAGCTCAAGTCGGCAGCGATCGTGCTCGCGTCGGTGCAGGACGGCAAAGTCATCTTGATCGCAGGCGTGACGTCCGATCAGACCGCGACGCTCAAAGCGAGCGAGCTCGTCAATGTCGTCGCGCAGAAAGTCGGCGGACGCGGCGGCGGTCGTCCCGACCTTGCGCAAGCAGGCGGCAACGATCCTTCGCAGCTCGATGCTGCGTTGGCGGCTGTGGTGCCGTGGGTGCAATCGCAGCGTCTCGAGCGTTCTGCTTGAGGTATGCGCAGTGTCGTCGGGATTTACATTCGAGCGCGCGCGACGAAGGAATTGATGCCGTCGCACGTGTTCGCTTTGCGCGCGCTTTCATACGTGCGATGCGATGAGGACATAACACAAGAAAATTTTCTTTTCTTGTGAGGGAATATTCGATTTATCAGGGAAATCCCGATCCCCACTACGTGCTGCAGTAGCCTAACCTCATCGACGAGTGGATGATGCAGTGAGCTGTAGGAGGGCAGTGATTCCACTGCCGGCGAGCTGCCTCAAGCCTCTCGGCTGACCAAGCAAGGAGCTGACTATGTTGATCCTGACAAGGCGCGTCGGTGAAACCGTGATGATAGGTAACGACATCACAGTGACCGTGCTAGGCGTCAAAGGCAATCAAGTCCGCGTAGGTGTGAACGCACCGAAGGAAGTTGCCGTCCATCGCGAAGAGATCTACGAGCGCATCAAGCGCGAGGAGCAGGCGGCTGGTGGCGCAGTGAAGCGTCCCCTGGCAGGCTCGGGCTCATAAGTCGAGATCACGCGATTAGCGCCGCGGGGTGACGCGGCAGCGCCACTCCGCGGTTTGCTACCCCCTTTCCGATTCTCGCAAGTCTTTACGTACTTCTCCTTCGCCAGTATTCTTGCCGGCCTTTCGTGGGCCCAGCCTGCGGCCGGTCCAGGGGTGTCCTGGACGGCGCCTTGAGGCGCCCGAGCGGTGCCGGCAAGTGGGTCCGCGTCCGTTCGAATCGGCGTGCTGGGGCGTTCCGCGGCAGTCGACTCGGCGGAGCCGAGGGGAGGCCCGAAAAGGGGCGGAGTGCAGGGAAGTACGAAGTCACGCGCACCTGTGGCGTGCGACTTCCGCCACTCGGCGAGACGACGTTGGAAATTGGTAGCGGAGAGATGGCCGAGTGGTCGACTAAATTCGCCGGGGGCGAATTTGAACATCGACTCGGCGATCCGAGTCGATGGCCCCGAAGGGGCGGAGTACATGGATGTACGAAGTCACGCGCACCCCGTGGGCGTGCGACTTCCGCCACTCGGCGAGACGACGTTGGAAATTGGCAGCGGAGAGATGGCCGAGTGGTCGAAGGCGCACCCCTGCTAAGGGTGTATGGGTCAAAAGCCCATCGAGGGTTCGAATCCCTCTCTCTCCGCCACACTTGAGGAATGCGATGGCTCGATCGGCGCGATAGCGGTCGAGCGGTGCGACGGCAAGCAGCGCCGTGCGCAAAGTCGATGTGCAACAGTTAAACTATCGCGCCAGCGCGTGAGCGCTTGGGTTCGTTGCAGCAGTGCATGACGAGCTCGAATGCTCACTAGAATCGTCGGAAGCGATTCGAACAACCGCGAGATCGAAGCGATAGCGATCGAGCGATTGCCCCGCGGGGCACTCAGCATGGATATGCAAAATCACGCATCCGAGCGCGCCAAGCGCACGGAATCCAGGTAAACTATCGCGACGCTTACGCAAGCGCCCGTAGCTCAGTTGGATAGAGCGCATGGCTACGAACCATGAGGTCGGAGGTTCGAATCCTTCCGGGCGCGCCATCTCCCTCCTGTGGCACGCTGCTGGCTCTAGGCCGTAGTCTGTCGTCGCTCGAAACCCGCAGACGTTTCCCGTCGTCAAGCTCGTTGGTTCGCGCCGTTCGACGCGAGTCTTGCGCGAGCTCGTTGTGTGCCTAGCTCGCGCATTGTCGGGCGCGTGACGCAGCTCCGTATTGTTCACGCTCTTTGTGCGGGTGCGCGCTCAGGCGGCGTGTGAGAGCGGCTCGAGACGTATTCGTGCTTGCTGCGCGCGCGACAACTAATTCGTCTTTTTGAGCGCGCAAAAAAAGCGCCCGCCTTGCGGCGGGCGCCCTTTCGGTGACGACTCTTACCAGCTCTTACGAACCGACAAGCTCACCATGCGGCCGATTGCGCTTGCGACCTGAGCGTCGAAGCCGCCGAGGATGTCGACGAACTCCGGCTCGGTGTCGAAGAGGTTTTCGACGTCGAGCGCAACCATCACGTTGGCAAGCGGACCGGTGTCGTTGTCGAACCGATAGTCGGCGTGCAGATCGACCACCTTCGTGGCGCCGACGCGCTGCGAAGGACGAACGAGATGGTTCTCGTACGCGCCGATCCACGTGAAGCGGGTCGACACGCGCCACGGGCCGTTGTCCCAGCCGAGGTCGGCGCGCAGGCGCGTCTTCGGCGGATTGTCGATCTTGTCGAGCATGTCGTCTTCCGGCGCGCCAGCCGCAGCCGCCGTCAGGTAGCGCGTGAACTCCGTGCCGTACACTGCCGCCGAGAAGCTACCGATGTCGGTATCCCAGCGATAGCTGAGCTCGTAGTCGATGCCCGCCGCCCTGGTGATCGCCAAGTTCTGCTGTTGCGTGTAGCCCAGGAACGTTACGACCGCCGGATTGATGGCGCCGTTCACGCGGCCGCCTGCGAGGAACTCGTCGATCTGCGCCGCCGTGGGATTACGCACGATGTACTGTGCGTAATAGGGCGACTGCAGCAGCGAGTTGGCCAAGCCGTAGAGCGCAACCGTCTGATCGCGATAATCGACCTCGAAGTAGTTGAGCGCGATGCGCGCGCCCGGCAGGGCGAGCGGTTCGTACTCCACACCGAACGAACGCGTCGTCGCCGTTTCCGGCTTGAGGTTCGGATTGCCGCCGCTGTAGAGCAGGCCCGTCGACATGCCGGTCGGCGAGGTCGGATCCACGAGCTCACGCTGATAGATGAGGATCTCCGGCACCACGTCGCCCAGCGTCGGCGCGCGGAAGGATTCGCCGTAGCTCGCCTTCACGCGCAGATTGTCGAACACGGTCCAGGTCACGCCGTACTTCGGATTGGTGGTCGAGCCGACGTCGCTGTAATCGTCGTAGCGCACCGCCAACGACAGATCGAGGCCGGCAACGCCCGCGACGGCGTTCGCGTGGCCTACGACCGGCACGTACAACTCTGCATAGGCGCTATCGACCGAGCGGTCCATGCCGCGCGGGGTTTCGACGCCCGACGTGGCGCGTTGCAGACCCGAGTGAATGTCCTCGAGGTGGTCGTAGCCGACCGCGATGCGCACCGTGCCGCCAGGCAGATCGAAGAGCGGACCGTCCGCATCGATCGAGGCCGTCTTGCGCGTGTTGTACGAGTAGTTGGTCGTGTACGAGCGCAGCGCCGCATACACGGCTTCCGACGAGATGGCGCCTTCGCCGAACGGATTGAGCGCCGTGGCCGGATCGCTGCCGCGCAGCGCCGCGTTGAGCGTCGCCGTGTCGACGAGATTGTTGTCGCGGAACAGGCTCGAGTTGTCGCCGTAGCCCGCCGTGAGGGAGAGCTTCCACTCAGCCGGCAGATCCACTGTCGCCCC
>JGI25329J36429_1001223_pt1 | contig 12922 bp, 14 predicted proteins | sample HigsolmetaAR204D_FD_36429 | JGI IMG/M metagenome (IMG submission 36429)
AACTTGGCCGTTAATTACGAAGGGGATATATTCGCTATGGGTGGGTCATTTTCTTTCCGGCGAACCTGGGTCAATTATATCCCGGCGGTGACACAGGGACAGGGGAAACCGACTTTTTTCTAGTGAATAACACCCCCCGCCCTAAAGGGAGCGCAGGCAGGTGACAAATGCGCCTGCCTGATCGGCGAGCGTGGGCCGTTCTCTACATCCAGCAGACCACACCGCCGTCAACTCTTATCCTCCTTCGCCGCGCTCAGTCCGGTACGTTGACGGCTACCATAGCGACGGGCACCCAAGGAACGCCCCAAAAGCCCCTTCGCAATAGGCAAGGACGGGCGAGGGGGCTTTTGTGCGCAAGTTACTAAGTGGGCTACTGCCCACTTGAAAGCCGCTTTGCGGCTTGGCTGGTGGGGGCTACACAGTAAATGGGGGAAGGCTGCAAGTATTGAATCTGATGAGGAATATAGGGGACAAGAGGCTACAAGGGGAGTTTTGGGGGAGAGCCCTTGTCCAAGACAAGGGCAGTAGGTGCTACTTTTTGAGGGCTTTTAGACGTTTGCAAAGACGTTGCTGACTCAACAGTACCCAGGACAGGATGGCTCCTGAAATCAGGAGCAGAATTGCCGCTGTCATGTGTGTTCCCTCCTTTGCCGTTGATATGGGGGCCTGTGGGCTACACTTGGGAGGAATCCGATTTTTCGGAGTCATCTTGCTTGTCGGCCTGTAGCGTCACGCTCACGATGTCCTTGATCTGGACGGTTAACCGGACGTGGCGGTACAGGATGCAGACTGTTAACGCGACAATCAAGCCGGCAATTAGGGTGATCGTTTCATTCATCCTTCGCCCTCCTTCATGATATCAGCTCCAAAACGGCAACGCGCAGACTTTGCAAACTGTCTTCCTGTGGTATTCGAATAAACCAAGTCATCCTTACAAGTTCCGGCTCTAAGTAGTTCAGTAAGGCTTCTTTCGCCTTCAGGTCTCCTTGTTGCGCATCATGCACCAATACGCAAAACAAGTCCTCATGCCCCATCAACTTTCCCCCTTTAGGTGTTTCTGAAGTCGCTTCAGCGCTTGTACTTTGCAAGCGTGAAGACGTGAACGGGAGAGGTGTAACTCCTGAGCGACTTCCCGTTCGGTTCGTCCTTCTAGGACAACACGCTGGATAATGAACCGCTCCCTATCTGGCAGGATGTTGAGCAATTCCTCAACGAACAGTTTTGATGTGATTGCGTCGTGATGCTGCCTTTCCGTATGATTGTGGTCGGCAAGGAAAATTTCCCGGCGACTCTGCTTTTTCGCCCGATACTGCAACTTCCACGCTGTCCGCCTGATCTGTTGCAGAAATTGATCTTTCGTCCATGTCTGCATATCATCCCCCCCACCTACTAGGTAAAAAAAAACGGATTTTGCTCAGATGATTTGTAACTTCTGCCATTTTGTGGAGTCTAAATTAGTGGAGTCTAAACTTGATGGAGGTTGTTTTATGAAAAAACTGGCGTTCATACTTTCGCTTGCTTTAACCGTGATGCCTGGATGGTCAGGAGCGATTTCTCCCGCTCTAGCGGAAACCGTTGCTCCCGCACAAACCGGACAAACAAAAGGCACGATTCAACACAAGAAAACCATACGAGTGAATATCAACCCTGTTTATGTTTCTGTTTGGGACGATTGGTTTGATCCAGTGAAGAAGTTGGAGCGTAGGGACGGGTATCATTTTGGAGCAGACGAGGAAAAAGACATCGACAAAACGAGATTTTATACCGAGGAATCTTCCTTGTTTGAAAGGGAAACTAGTGATTACAAAAACCAAAATAGATGGACAACCATTGGAGTTGCGGAAGTGAACGGTAAACAGGTAGAAGTGCTACAGGCGTATACAGGTGCACTAGGAGATCCGCATTACCATATTGCTTATATCGACCAAGCTACAGGGCTTCCCATAAGAGTGGAGGACTATAGCAGTACAGACGAGTTGATGACGGTCTATCTTTATTTCTTTGACTATGTTCAGGATGAGACAGGGGAATTATTTAAACAGAAAAAGTAAAAAGCGCGATTTTCTCGCGCTTTTTACTCTTAATTCAGCCATAGAATTTTTTAATTGCCTTTATCAGTTCACTATTTCCGGTCAACACTTCAAGTGTATTTGCGTAGAACACGATAGGTACTTCGTCGACAAGCGGCTTAAACGTGTTAACGTACTGGTTAAAGATTGTCGATTTACTATTGTTAAAGTTGTTGTCTGCTTCCATGTTGACGCCGACCATAGCTGTGGCAGACGACTTTTTACCACCAGCAACTGGGAGTTCATCAATGCCTACGACCTCATTTTCGCTGGCACTTTCATAAACCAAATCAATATTTTGGGATGGAGCCGAATGGTAGTATGTTGCTGGCTGAATGCAGATCACGTCAAAAATGTTGGTGCGATTCGCGATTACCCCGATGTTGTAAGCGATGTTCTCTCGGTATGTGCCATAGCCATAGTACGGGCACCAGATGAATCGAATTTCATAGTCCTGGCGAATGCGGTAAGCAATGTCATTCAACAATTGCACCATTGGGGTTGAAGTTGGGTTTGAAGCGTTGAGTTTTTCTTGGATGGGATAAATCGCCTCTGTACGGAAAAAGAAGCCGACAACATTTTCATTCCAAAAATCTGTTCCCGCTATCTTAATAACCGCTTCTTTCGCTTTTTTCATGTAATCGACATAGTAAGAATAGAAATACGTTGCATTCTGGTAAGTAGATATATTATTATGCAGTGCGGGAAGAGAGAGGTAAATGTCGCGATGGTCAAGTGCCGATCCATACCATACGTCCAAGAAGTCCTCGAGATAGCGAATCGATCTCGAAACGACTTGACTGGCGTTCGATCTGTTTTGATAGTCAAACCTCACGTCTGCGGAATCCGGGTGTCCAATTTGAATGATGAAAGAGTTAATTGCAGACAGTTCATCATCAATGGTCCTAAGCATACTTCTGGTCACCTTATACTCGTCCCCTACATAGACGTGCAATCCTTTGATGCGTCTTTTTGATACAGCCATAACAAATTCCTCCTTGGATTTTGAGATAAACGACTTGTTGACTACTTGTCGTTTTCACCCTACTAGGTAAAAAACAAGGGGATTTGCTTACCCCTTGGTGAGATTTTTTGAAAAAAGAGCCATAACGGCTCCTTTCAGATTGCAGACAAATTGATAGTTTGACGCATGGAACGGATTCCAAAGAGGTATTGGATGGGCACCATTTTGATGAGAACGACGGGGTCAATGCCCGGTCTTCCGTTGTCGAGAGAGTACCGATCTTTCATCAGGTCGTAGATAAAAGAAAAATTCGATGGCATTTTCAATTTTTCAAACAAGACGGTCTTGCAATGGTTATGTATAGACAAAAAAGCGTGTAGACCTTTTACCTTTTGGTACTTTGTCTACACGCTGAAAAGCTGCCCGAAACGGCAGCTTTTTCGTATGCAATTCTCCCGATACAAAATTGATTATCCGTAGATGCCGCGGACAACCACGGTCTGTTCGCGGTCAGGACCCACGGAGAAAATGGAGAGCGGAATGCCGGTGAGCTGGGTGATGCGCTCCACGTAGTGGCGGGCATTTTCCGGCAGATCGTTGAGACTGCGCACTCCGGTAATGTCTTCCTTCCACCCCGGCAGCTCTTCGTAGATCGGTTTGCATTTGGCCAGCATATTGAGACTTGCCGGGAACGACTCGATAATTTGCCCGTTGTACTCGTACGCCGTGCAGATGCGCAGGGTGTCGATGCCGGTGAGCGTATCCAGCTTGGTCACGGCCAGTCCGGTGATCCCGCTGACGCGGCGGGCATGGCGGACTACCACGCTGTCAAACCAGCCGACGCGGCGCGGACGTCCGGTGGTTGTGCCGTACTCGAATCCCGCTTCGCGAATNTAGTCGCCGGTTGCGTCGGTCAGCTCGGTCAGGAACGGGCCGTCACCTACGCGGGTGGTATAGGCTTTGGCGACACCAATCACCTGGTTGATCTTGGTCGGACCGACGCCGGAACCGATCGTGACCCCGCCGGCAATCGGGTTGGAGGAGGTGACGTACGGATAGGTGCCCTGATCGATGTCCAGAAGTACCCCTTGCGCGCCTTCAAACAATACGCGGTTGCCGCGGTCGATCGCGTCGTTCAGCACCACGGAGGTATCGGTGACGTACGGACGGATGATCTCCGCATACCCCAGGTACTCTTCCAGTATTTCGTTCAGGTCAAAGCCGCTGGTATTGTACATTTTCTCCAGCAGGCGGTTCTTCTCGGCCAAATTGCGCTCCAGTTTGCGCGCAAACTCATCCTTGTCCAGGAGATCGGCGATGCGAATGCCGATTCTCGCCGCCTTGTCCATGTACGCCGGACCGATTCCCTTGCGCGTGGTGCCNATCTTGTTTTGGCCGCGGCTCTCTTCTTCCACGCTGTCCAGCTTGATGTGGTACGGCATGATGACGTGCGCGCGGTCGCTGATTTTCAGGTTTTTCGTGGAGAACCCGAAACCGTGCAGGTAATCCAGCTCCGCCACCAGCGCCTTCGGATCGATCACCATCCCGTTGCCGATCACGCAAATTTTATCTTTATAGAAAATCCCGGAAGGAATCAAATGCAGCTTATACTTGTTTCCATCAAAAATAATCGTGTGCCCCGCATTGTTACCCCCTTGGTAACGGGCCACGACCTCTGCNCTTTCTGCCAGATAGTCTGTAATCTTTCCTTTACCTTCATCGCCCCACTGGGTTCCGACGACAACGACCGTTGACATCGAAAAACACCTCCTGCATTCGTCATATCCTTGATTGGGCCTGAAACACCCTAAGTGTACTAAACCAATTCATACCTTGTCAANGAAAATACGAACGTTAGGAGTTTGGTTAGTTTATACGTTCGGTATTTTTATCTTATTCAGAAAAACAGCCGCTGATCCCTCTTTTGCCGCTATCATGCGGACACAGCAAAAAAGCCGGACAGCTGTCCGGCCCAGACTGAAGACAAACTGTTCATTGAGTTAGCGTCCACAAAAAAATGATTTCCAGGCCGGAAGGCCTGCCCATTCATCATCCGAAGCTGTAGACAACGTACATCGCATGGAGAGATGGGCCAAGCGAGCTCCTTTGACGACCGGCTCAGCGGAAAAACGAAAGACGCGGGGATACACAGGGGACACAAGTCTCACTTCGTCGAAACGCCCAGATGTTTGTCCCCTGCCCGCGTCTCGTTTTGGAGCGGACTTCATCCGCTTCTTTGCTGGGCGTCAAGCGAGCGAGCGGGCCCGATCTCCCATGCGCCTCGGACTTTGTCTACACGCTGAGCCGGACAGCTGTCCGGCCTTGCACCTGCCTGTGCCGCCTTCGCTGACCGCGGTGCGCTGCTCAACCCGCCATGTCGCGAAAGCGGTTGTCCAGGCTGACAAACTTGTTGTATTCCTTTAAAAACGCCAGCTCCACGGTTCCGGTCGGGCCGTTCCGCTGCTTGGCGATAATGACTTCGATCACGTTTTTGTTCTCGGTTTCCTTGTCGTAGTAGTCGTCCCGGTACAAAAACGCCACGATATCCGCGTCCTGCTCGATGGAGCCGGATTCGCGGATGTCGGACATCATTGGCCGCTTGTCCTGGCGCTGCTCCACGGAACGGCTCAGCTGGGAGAGCGCGATGATCGGCACGTTCAGCTCGCGGGCGATCCCTTTCAGCGTACGGGAGATTTCCGATACCTCTTGCTGCCGGTTTTCTCCGCGCCCGCGTCCCTGAATGAGCTGCAGATAGTCGATCACGATCAGCCCCAATCCTTTTTCCGCCTGCAGCCGCCGGCATTTGGCCCGTATGTCCTGCACGGTAATCCCCGGCGTATCGTCGATGTAGATGGGGGCCTTGGCCAGCGTTCCGATCGCCATCGTCAGCTTCTGCCAATCGTCCTCTTCCAGCCAACCCGTCCGCATCCGGGATGCATCCAGGTTGCCTTCCGCGCAGATCATCCGCTGTACGAGCTGCGATGCCGCCATCTCCAGCGAAAAGATCGCCACGGTCTCTCCCGCGCGGGCCGCCACGTTTTGCGCCACGTTCAGCGCAAACGCAGTTTTCCCCACGGACGGACGGGCGGCCAGGATGATCAGGTCGCTGCGCTGAAAGCCGGAGGTCATTTTGTCCAGGTCCGGGTAACCGGACGGAATGCCGGTCACGTCCCCCCGTCTCTGGCTGAGAAATTCAATCCGTTCGTAGGTTTCCAACAGCACGTCGCGAATCGGGACAAAGCCCCCGCTGTTGCGATTCTGGGCAATTTCCAGGATGTATCTCTCGGCATCCGCGAGAATCTGCGTGACGTCGTCTTCGCGCGAATAACCGTCATTGGCAATTTTGGTCGCCGTGAGAATCAACCTGCGCAGCAGCGACTTTTCCTCGACGATGCGGGCGTAGTATTCGATGTTGGCCGCCGTCGGCACGGATCTGGCGATTTCCGTCAGATAGGTGACGCCGCCCACTTCGTCCAGCAGCTTGTGGTCCTGCAGTTCCGCCGTCACCGTGACGAGGTCGACCGGTTCCCCTCTTTCGTAGAGGTCCTGCATCGTTTTAAAAATCCGCTGATGCGCCGTCTTGTAGAAATCTTCCGGTCGAAGAATCTCGATGGCCGTGATGAGAGCTTCCTTGGATAAGAACACTGCCCCCAGAACAGACTGCTCGGCCTCGTTGTTTTGCGGCGGCACACGGTCCAAAAACAGGTCGCTCACGTCACACCCCCTCGCTTGCCTCGATTATTCTTCCACCACGTGCACTTTGAGCGTTGCCGTCACTTCGTTGTGCAGCTTAACCTTGATTTGCGTCACACCCAGCGAACGAATCGCTTCCATCTCCAGTTTGCGCTTGTCTACCTTGATGTTGAACTGCTCTTCCAAGGCTTGCGCCACCTGTTTGCTCGAAATGGCGCCGAACAGGCGGCCGCCCTCTCCCGCTTTTCCCGCTACTTTCACGGTCAGTTCGTTCAGCCGTTTTGCCAGTTCCTGAGCTTCCAGCTTCTCCTGCTCCTTGCGTTTTGCCTCGCTGCGCTTCTGCGCTTCCAGCGTCTTCAGGTTGGCCTCTGTCGCTTCCTTGACCAGTCCGCGCGGCAGCAGGAAGTTGCGCACATAGCCTTCCGACAGGTCTTTCACTTCGCCTTTTTTGCCTTGTCCTTTCACATCTTGCAGAAAAATGACTTTCATCGTCGTTTCCCCCTTTTCATCGAATACTGGTCGAGGGCAGAGCGTAACAACAGTGCCTTACGCGCGCCTAGACGACCTCATCGATTGCTTCTTTCAAGCGTTTGACCGCCTCTCGCAGGGAAATGCCCTCGATCTGGGTGGCCGCGCCGTTCAAGTGGCCGCCGCCGCCCAATCGCTCCATGATGGATTGGACGTTGATGTCCCCCAGGGATCGGGCGCTGATCAGCACGGTGTCATCGGCGCGTCTGGCGACGACAAACGACGCGGCAATCCCGGACAGCGACAGCAGTTGCTCCGCCGCCTGGGCCACCTGTACCTGTGTAAAGTCCTCGCTCGGATCGCCCACGGCAATCGCCATGTTGTCGCGGTACGTCTCCGTGTTCATGATGACGCGCGCCCGCTTTACGTACTGCTGCAAGTCTTCCTTCAGCAAGCGCTGAACAGCCGCCGTGTCTGCCCCGTTCCGGCGCAAAAACGATGCCGCTTCAAAGGTGCGCGAACCGGTGCGGAATGCAAAACTCTTGGTATCCACCACGATCCCGGCCAACAGGGCCGTCGCGATCAGGTTGTCGATGTTTAACCGTTCGCTCTGGTACTGCAACAGTTCCGTCACCAGCTCCGATGTGGAGGAGGCGTACGGTTCCAGGTACAAAAGCACCGGCTCGATGAACTCTTCGGAGCGGCGATGGTGGTCGATCACCACGATCCGGCTGGTCTCCTGCAATAGCTGCGGTTCGATGACCAGCGACGGCCGGTGTGTGTCGACGACGACGAGCAGCGTCCTGCCGGTGACAAGACGAATCGCCTGCTCCGGTGTAATGAACGAGTCGGCCAGCTCCGGATGGGCGTAGATCTCCTTCATCAGCCGCTCCACGGACGAGTTGCCTTCGTCCATGACGATGTAGGCCTCTTTGTTGTGGACCTGCACCGCCTTTAACACCCCGAGCGACGCGCCGATCGAGTCCATGTCCGGCTGCTTGTGTCCCATGACAATGACGTGCTCTGCTTCGTGGATCAGGTCGCGCAGCGCGTGCGCGATCACGCGGGCACGGACGCGCGTGCGCTTCTCCACGGCGTTGGATTTGCCGCCGTAAAACGTCAATTTGTTGCCCACTTTGACCGCGGCCTGGTCGCCNCCTCGACCCAACGCGATATCCAGGCTGGATTGGGCCATTTGTCCCAGTTCGATGTACGTGTCGGCTGCCGCNCCCACCCCGATACTGAGTGTCAGCGGTATCTTGTTGTCGGCCGTCATCTCCCGCACGACGTCCAAAATGTCGAAACGGCTTTCTTCCAATTTGTCCAGCGTCTCTCGCTCCATTAGTCCCAAAAACTTGTCGGCCGTGAGTCGACGCAGGTAGATGCCGTGCTTGTTGGCCCACTCCGTAATGACCCCGGACACGCTGGTGGATAACAGAGTGCGGCTTTGTTCGTCCATGACCTGTCCCACTTCGTCCAGATTGTCGAGGTGAATGATGGCGAGCACGGCCTTTTCGCGATGGTAGCGAAGCGACAGCTCTTTCATGTCGGTAATGTCCGTNAAGTAGAGCAGCCGCTCATCGGGCCGGATCAGCACTTCATAGGTACGTTCGTTGTAGGTAAACTCCAGNCGCTTCTGCTCCGGTTTCCAGCTCAGATGCGGAAAAACGTCCTGGAGACTTTTCCCGATCATCATTTCGTCTCCCGACATGTTCGTCATGAACGGGTTTACCCACTCGATTACCTTNTCTTCGTTGTACAACAATATGCCGATCGGCAGTTCCTGGATGACGCCTTCTCCCGCTTTTTTCACNCGGTGCGTCACNGTAGCCAGGTATAGGCGCAGATCCCGTTGAAAGCCTTTTTCCGCTTGCAGGGCATAAAGAACCAGGCCAATCAGACAGATAATCCCGATCGCCCCGTACATCCAGTGATGCAGCGTCAAAATCCCCAACAGCAACAAGCTAAAGCTGAGAGCCAGGACCATATGCAGCCCGTACCAACGCTTTAACAGGAATTTGGGCATTTCCTCAGCCCCTCTTCACTCTTGTTTCCAGTTTTTTGCGCAATTGCAGCCCCAGATCTAAAATGCCTAATAAGCTAAGTATAGTAGTTAGGAACGGAAAAATAAATAGAGAGACAACAAGCGCCGGGGCNAATCGCTTCCATCCGTACAGATGACAGGCAAACAGAACGAAAGCCAATCCCTGCAGGACAAAGACGCCGTCCAGCATCACCTTTACGTTGAGAACGGCGCTTGACCAGAACGTTTCCTCCATCTCCTGTCCTACCACGAACAGACCGATCAGGGCAGCAAAATAGTAGTACAGCAGGGAGCGGGGAAAGCTCCACTCGCGCACCGGCTTCAGGGCGGGCACGGGGTACCCCAGCCGCTTGCCAATCAAGCGCGCCAGCCCGTGTGTGATGCCGCTCTGCAGGTAGCTGAACATGACCAGAAACGCCGGCAATACCATTTTGCCAAGCGCAAGGGACTGTTCAAACTGCTCTTTGGTCATAAACGACGGCTTGAAGGCTGCCGCCTCCCGCATGACCGCCTGGAAGTCGACATGCAGGACAAACGTTGCGAGAGCCAAAAAGGAAACGAATCCGAGAAACACCACGCCGGCTCCCGCCGTAATCGCAGACAGCGCCGTCCCGCGCTTGGCGTACATCANGCCCATGACGCCGCCCCACAGCCCGGACAAAAGCGCGATAAAGCCGGTCGTCGGCCCGATCAGCACTCCGCTCAACAAGGCAAAGCCTGTCACGATCCAAATCATGTTCGGGACCGTTCGTCTCATGCCCAACAGCACGAACGGCAGCGGAAGCAATAAGCTGGTTACGACGCCGAGCACCGTGTAGAGGCTGACAAACAGCAGCACCAGCGCGATGGCCAACAGCACGGCGTTCTCCGCCAGTTGTTTGGTTTTTGAAGGCATGGCGACACCTCACTGAAAATCTGGCAATGACAACAAATATGGAAAAAAGAGGGCCACACAATTGTGTCCCCCTTTTGCATTGTGTCAATTATTCAGCCGTGTACTGCAGCAGTGCCACTTGACGTGCACGTTTGATGGCTACGGTCAGCATGCGCTGATACTTCGCAGAAGTGCCGGTTACGCGACGAGGCAGGATTTTGCCGCGCTCGCTGATAAACTTCTTCAGCAGATCGGTGTCTTTGTAGTCGATGTGCTTGATTTTGTTNACCTTGAAGTAGCACACTTTGCGACGCTTGTTCGGACGTCCTTTGCGCGCCATGAAAAGTCCCTCCTTTTGCAGGAAATGTGAAGTTCTACGATTGAACGCAACCTCAAATCAGAACGGCAAGTCATCATCCGAAATGTTGATCGGCTTGCCAGCATTGGCAAAGGGATCTCCAAATGGATCAAAGTCGTCACGTTGGCCGCCGGTCGGTTTCCCGCCGCCAAAGCCGGGATCGTAACCTGCGCCTTCACTGCCACGCCCGCCCAAAAACTGGACGTTTTCCGCCACAACTTCCGTCACGTACACCCGTTTGCCTTCCTTGTTGTCGTAGGAACGCGTCTGAATGCGCCCTTCGACAGCCGCTTGTCTGCCTTTGCGCAGATACGTGGCGCACAAATCGGCCAGNTTCTGCCAGGCGACAATGTTAATGAAGTCGGCTTCCCGCTCGCCCGCCTGATTGGGGCGCGGACGGTTCACCGCGAGGGTAAAGGTGGCAACAGCGACACCGTTTGGCGTATAGCGCAACTCCGGATCTTTCGTCAGGTTTCCGATGAGAATGACTTTATTCATCTTGGGTCCCCCTCTGCCCGCGACGACGATTACTTCTCTTCACGAACAAACAAGTAGCGAATCACGTCGTCGTTAATTTTCATGAGACGCTCTGCTTCCGCAACAGCATCGGGATTCGCCTTGAAGTTCATCAAAACGTAGTAACCCTCACGGAACTTTTTGATCTCATACGCAAGACGACGCTTGCCCATCTCTTGAAGATTGGTCACTTCGCCGCCGAAGTTGGTGACAACTTCCTGGTAACGAGCAACGTTGGCTTTTACTTTCTCCTCTTCAAGGTCTGGACGCAATACGTACATTACTTCGTATTGACGCATACCTTTCACCTCCTTATGGACTTAGCGGCCCTGTACGGGCAAGGAGCGAGTGCAGATAGATAAGCATGGGACATGCACTCCATAAATACTCGCATTTTTGTATTATAGCAAAGCGCCTTCTGAGAGGCAAGGTTGAGTTCTATACGTTGAACCGGAAATGCATGACATCGCCGTCCTGGACGACGTACTCTTTCCCTTCCAGACGGTACTTGCCCTTTTCCCGGGCGGCCGCCACGGAACCGGCTTCCACCAGGTCGTCGTAGGAGATCACCTCGGCGCGGATAAAGCCCCGTTCAAAGTCGCTGTGGATCACTCCCGCTGCCTGCGGGGCCTTGGTGCCCTTGCGGATGGTCCACGCACGCACTTCCTGCACGCCGGCAGTGAAGTAGGTGATCAGTCCCAGCAGGTCGTAGGCGGCGCGAATCAGACGGTCGAGACCGGACTCCTTCAGCCCCAGCTCTTCGAGGAACATCTGCTTGTCTTCGCCTTCCAGCTCGGCGATCTCCGCCTCCACCTTGGCGCTGATCACGACCACCTGCGCCCCTTCCTCTGCTGCCTGCTTGCGCACCGCCTGCACGTGCGGATTGTTGTCGGCGTCAAGAATGCCGTCCTCCGCCACGTTGCACACGTACAGCACCGGCTTGATGGTCAACAGATGCAGATCGCGGATCAGTTTGCGTTCATCCTCGTCCAGCTCCACGCTGCGCGCCGGCTTGCCTTCTTCAAATGCCGCCTTCAGGCGTTCCAGCACGTCCAGCTCCTGCTTCGCCTCTTTGTCGCCCGCTTTTACCTTGCGGCCGATCCGGTCGATGCGCCGTTCGACCGACTCCAGGTCGGCAAAGATCAGCTCCAGGTTGATCGTCTCCATGTCGCTCAGCGGATCGACGCGCCCAGCCACGTGCGTGATGTTTTCGTCCTCAAAACAGCGCACCACGTGAGCGATCGCATCCACCTCGCGAATGTGTCCCAGGAATTGGTTTCCCAATCCTTCGCCCTTGCTGGCCCCTTTGACCAGACCGGCAATGTCCACAAACTCAAATGCNGTCGGAACCACCTTGTTCGGCACCACGATCTCCGTCAGCTTGGTCAGGCGCGGGTCCGGCACCTCGACAATACCCACGTTGGGGTCGATGGTACAGAACGGATAGTTGGCCGATTCGGCGCCCGCCTGNGTGATCGCGTTGAACAAAGTCGACTTGCCTACGTTGGGAAGGCCTACAATGCCACAAGATGCACCCATCTATATACACTCCTTGTTTTNATCCTCATATCCTTTTCAGTATATAGATTTGGCTGAAAGAATACAATTGTCTCCTTGTGGCAGCATATCCCTGCATGCGGTTGCGTCTGTGAGCGTCTTTTACGCTACTTACGTTAGCATCCTGTGCTGGGACAAAAAAAGCTCCCTTTCTTGCGGGACAGGGGCTATTTATACTTGTCCTGTTTGATAAAACTAGTCCCGAACACAACACAAAAATGAAACGCCTCCGCTGAATACGAGGGCGCACGTTACGTCATCATTTACTGTTTTTCATTTTCATCCTTTTGCTGCATAAAAGAACTCAATGGATCTTTGCCAACTCGACCGGACATCATATCGTCAAAAGGGGTATAATCTGTCCTGCTTGGCAGCTTGT
>JGI25329J36429_1001227_pt1 | contig 12905 bp, 9 predicted proteins | sample HigsolmetaAR204D_FD_36429 | JGI IMG/M metagenome (IMG submission 36429)
GCGAAAAAAATATTTGGAAACTTAAACGGCAAACATGTATTAATTCTCGGTGCGGGAAAGATGGGGGAATTGGCCCTTAAAAATCTGCAAGGAAGCGGAGCAACGAAAGTAACGGTCATCAACCGTACGTTCGAAAAAGCTGCCTCGTTAGCGGAGCGATTTTCGGGGACGGCGAAAGAACTGCGGGAATTGCAATGTGCTCTTTTAGAAGCGGATATCCTCATCAGTTCAACCGGATCAAATGACTTTGTTATTTCAAAGGATATGATGTCCGGAGTCGTTAATTTGAGAAAAGGACGGCCTCTCTTCATGGTCGATATAGCGGTTCCGCGGGATATCGATCCGGAAATTCATGAGCTTGAAAATGTCTTTTTGTATGATATTGATGATTTGGAAGGCATTGTAGAAGCGAATATGGCAGAGCGGAAAAAAGCAGCTGAAAAAATCATGATCATGATAGAAGAAGAAATTTCGGAATTTCATGAGTGGCTGAATATGCTTGGTGTGGTGCCTGTTATTGCGGCGCTTCGGAAAAAGGCGCTTGCCATACAAGCAGAAACGATGAAAAGCTTGGATAGAAAGCTACCCGATTTGACCGACCGTGAACGGAAGATTATTAATAAACATACAAAAAGCATTATTAACCAGTTGTTAAAAGATCCAATCCTGCAAGCGAAAGAATTGGCAGGACAAAAGGGCGCAAAAGAGAAATTGGAGTTTTTTACAAAAATCTTTAATATTGAGGAACAAGTGATAGCAGAAAATCAGCAGAAAGCGGAAGACGTAAAAACGGGGGCCATCGTGGCTTCTTCTTATCAAGTGTAAGGGGTTCATTTATGGCTTTTGTACACGGTATGACAAGATTGCATGAACTGATGATTCTACTGTATGCGGTCAGTATTTTGCTCTACTTCATTGATTTTCTTCATCGAAATCGGAAGGCGAATTCGTTCGCCTTCTGGACTTTAGCGATTGTTTGGGTGCTTCAAACAATTTTTTTGTTTCTTTATATGTTCAAGACAGGAAGGTTTCCGGTCCTGACCATTTTTGAAGGGCTTTATTTTTATGCATGGGTGTTGATCACATTTTCATTGTTGATCAATCGGTTTTTACGAATGGATTTTTTGGTGTTTTTCACCAATATACTTGGATTTGCCATTATGGCGATTCATACATTTGCGCCTATGCAAATGCAATCGGACGCNATGGCAGAAAGATTAGTCTCTGAGCTTNTGCTGATTCATATTATAATGGCGCTGCTTTCTTACGGGGCTTTTTCGCTGTCCTTTATTTTTTCGTTGTTATATTTGCTGGAGTATCGGCTTTTGAAAGAAAAAAAGTGGAGTCAGTGGTTGTGGCGGATTGGCGATTTGACGAAGCTTGAGCAGCTGTCCTATATATTAAATGCAATTGGCGTGCCAATGCTNCTATTGTCGTTGATTTTAGGGCTGCAATGGAAATTCACAAAACTCCCTAATGTGGAATGGTATGATCCAAAAATTATCAGTTCTTTTATTTTATTGATTGTTTACAGCATGTTCCTTTANTTTAAAGTTCGGAAAAACAAGCAGGGAAAAGCGCTCGCTTTATTCAATACAGCTGCGTTTCTCATTGTACTTATCAACTTCTTTTTAGTCAGCCGCTTATCGGCATTTCATTTTTGGTATATGTGATTGAAGGAGGCCGTTATGAGAAAAATTATCGTAGGGTCGCGTAGAAGCAAATTGGCGCTGACACAAACCAAATGGGTCATTCAACAATTAAAAAGGCTAAATCCTTCCTATGAATTCGAAATAAAAGAGATCGTGACAAAAGGCGATAAGATTCTTGACGTTACATTATCCAAAGTGGGCGGGAAAGGATTGTTTGTCAAAGAGATCGAGCAGGCCATGCTGAACAAAGAAATTGACATGGCTGTACATAGCATGAAAGATATGCCTGCATATTTGCCGGAAGGGCTTACGATCGGCTGTATTCCTGAACGGGAAGATCACCGTGATGTCTTGATTTCTAAAGACGGGCTCACGCTGGACCAATTGCCGGCTGGGGCGAAAATTGGGACAAGCAGTTTGCGGCGCGGAGCTCAAATCTTGGCGCACAGACCGGATGTGAAAATTCAATGGATCCGCGGAAATATTGACACACGTCTAAAAAAACTGGAAACCGACGACTATGATGCGATTGTTTTGGCCGCTGCCGGCTTGTCGCGCATGGGCTGGACAAAAGATGTCGTGACACAATTTTTAGATCCGGATATTTGCCTCCCGGCTGTTGGACAAGGGGCGCTAGCCGTTGAATGCCGGAAAGACGATGAAGAGCTTTTGTCCCTTCTCCAAGGATTAAACAGNANNGATACCGCNCAATCAGTCGCTGCTGAACGAGCTTTTCTTCAAAAAATGGACGGCGGATGCCAAGTGCCGATTGCCGGCTACGCTCATGTAAAAGGAGAAGAAGTAGNATTGACTGCACTTGTTGCCTCACCAGATGGGAAAACCGTTTACAAAGAAATGGCGGCAGGAAAAAATCCCGAACAAGTGGGGGAAGAAGTAGCTCGTCGCATGATTCGAATGGGAGCCAAACAGCTGATTGATCAGCTTGCTGGGGAGTGAGCTTTATGGGAGGGAGTCTTCCATTAGCCGGAAAGCAAATTTTGATTACCCGCGGCCAAAAGCAAGCAGCTGGTTTTGCTGCCGAAATTGAACAGCTTGGCGGTATTCCCCATGTTGTACCGTTAATCGCGTTTCAACCTGTTCACGATCAAAGGGAAGAAGAATTTTTGCGAAGGCTCGAGATGTTTGACTGGGTGATTTTCACAAGCAAAAACGGTGTGGATTTCTTTTTTCAAATTCTGTCGGAAAGAGCCGTTAACCCGCAAAAAAGCCTATTAGCCAAATTTGCCGTGGTGGGGGCAAAAACAGAACAAGCTTTAAATAAACATGGCTTTCATGCGGATTTTGTTCCCGACCGGTATACGGCAGATGAGTTTGTCCGCTGCATTCAAAACGGACGTTTTCGTGCTGAACGCGCGCTCATACCAAAAGGAAATTTATCCAAAGAATCTATCGCAAGAGCGTTGCGGTCAACTGGTGCGTCTGCGGAAGAATGGATAGTCTATGAAACGATTTTCCCAAAAGAATCGGAAGAGAAGCTCGTTTCATTGTTGAATCACGATATTTTGGATGTCGCATGTTTTACAAGTCCATCGACCGTTCGCCATTTTATGAGAGTAGTAGAAGAGCATCAATTAAAACGACACTTAACACGGATTTTGTTTGCCAGCATTGGTCCGGTCACCAGTAAAGAGCTTAGGCAATACCGTCTTCCTGTGCATATTTGTCCAGGTGAGTATACGATGGATGCCTTGCTGGCAGAAATTTGCGCTTTTTACCAAAAGGAGGAGACATAATATGGAACTGCAATTTAAACGTCATCGCCGTCTTCGTCAATCGTCGAATATGCGTGCTTTAGTGCGTGAAAATTTCGTTCGAAAAGAAGACTTAATTTATCCAATCTTTGCGGTTGAAGGAGTCAATATAAAAAACGAAGTGAAATCGATGCCNGGTGTTTACCAATATTCCATCGATCGTCTAAAAGAAGAAATGGATGAAATTGTGGAATTAGGGATTAAATCGGTGATCGTTTTTGGTGTACCGAAAGAAAAAGACGAAGTGGGATCAGGGGCCTACCATGACCATGGCATCGTTCAGGAAGCGATTCGCTATATTAAAAGCCATTACCCGGACATCGTCGTAGTGGCGGACACTTGTTTATGCGAATACACAAGCCACGGCCATTGCGGCGTTGTAGAAGGCAGTCAAATATTAAATGATCCGTCTCTTGATTTATTGGCCAAAACAGCAATAAGCCAAGCAAAAGCAGGGGCGGACATTATCGCTCCTTCCAATATGATGGATGGATTTGTGGCGGCTATCCGCAAAGGTCTGGATGAATCAGGATTTGAATATGTGCCGATTATGTCTTATGCGGTGAAATATTCCTCCAGTTTCTACGGACCTTTTCGCGATGCTGCCGATTCTACTCCGCAGTTTGGCGACCGCAAAACTTATCAAATGGATCCGGCCAATCGTCGTGAAGCGCTTCGGGAAGCGGAGTCAGATATTGAAGAAGGCGCAGACTTTTTAATTGTGAAGCCTGCGATGTCTTATTTGGATATTGTGAGAGACGTCCGTAACAGCTTTAATGTGCCGATTGTCGCTTATAATGTCAGCGGTGAGTATTCGATGGTCAAAGCGGCCGCTCAAAACGGATGGATCGATGAAAAAGCCATTGTNATGGAAAAATTAACGAGCATGAAACGTGCAGGTGCCGATCTCATCATTACTTATTTTGCAAAAGATGTCTGCCGTTACCTTCAAGANGATTCTGTTTTGTAATTAAGAAAATGGGGGATAAACATGCGTTCTTACGAAAAGTCCAAACAAGCTTATAAAGATGCCGTTAAACTCATGCCCGGTGGAGTCAACAGTCCGGTCCGTGCTTTTAGATCGGTCAATATGGATCCGATCTTCATGGAGCGGGGAAAAGGCTCCAAAATCTATGACATTGATGGAAATGAATATATTGATTANGTTCTTTCNTGGGGTCCGCTTATTTTAGGACATGCAAACGATCAAGTGATTGAAGCCATTAAGAAAACGGCCGAAAATGGAACGAGCTTTGGTGCGCCTACGATTATGGAAAATAAATTGGCAAAACTCGTTCAAGAACGAGTTCCATCTATAGAGATCGTTCGGATGGTGTCTTCCGGTACGGAAGCCACGATGAGCGCGCTGCGGCTGGCAAGGGGATATACGGGACGAAATAAAATTGTAAAATTTGAAGGATCGTACCATGGACACGGCGATTCTTTGCTGATCAAAGCGGGTTCAGGAGTGGCTACTCTCGGGCTTCCTGACAGTCCGGGAGTGCCTAAAGGAGTAGCTGAAAATACGATTGCTGTCCCTTATAACGATCTGGAAGCTGTTAAGCAAGCTTTTGAAAAATACGGTGAGGACATCGCTTGCGTGATCGTGGAGCCGGTGGCAGGGAACATGGGCGTTGTTCCGCCGGTTCCAGGATTTTTGGAAGGGCTGCGGAAAGTGACGAAGGAATACGGATCGCTTTTGATTTTTGATGAAGTGATGACAGGTTTCCGTGTTGATTACCATTGTGCTCAAGGATATTTCGGAATAACGCCGGATCTCACTTGCTTAGGAAAAGTCATTGGAGGCGGACTGCCTGTTGGCGCTTTCGGTGGACGAGCGGACATAATGGAGAAAGTAGCACCGAGCGGCCCGATTTACCAAGCCGGAACACTTTCCGGAAATCCTCTTGCGATGACAGCAGGATATGAAACCCTTCGTCAGCTTACTCCTGATCTTTACAAAGAATTTGTCCGTAAAGCAGACCGGCTGGAAGAAGGCATTCACGCAGCGGCTGAAAAATACGAAATTCCGCATACTATCAATCGTGCCGGTTCGATGATTGGTTTGTTCTTTACGAACGAAAAGGTGATCAACTATGAAACAGCGAGAACATCTGATTTAGAGCTGTTCGCCAGCTATTATCGGGAAATGGCCAATGAAGGGATCTTTCTGCCTCCTTCTCAATTTGAAGGAATTTTCCTATCGGCTGCCCATACGGACGAAGACATTGAAAAAACGATTGCTGCTGCTGAAAAAGCGTTCAAAAAGATTAGAGGATAACGCGCTTGGGCAGAGAGAGCGACAATCAAGCTTTGCTAAATGAACCGCAAAATGGTTCAAATGCTCGTTAAAGGATGCAAGTTAAGATTGTTTCAAATAAAAATTATTATGGGGTGGCCTAAAAGCCCCCTTTTAAAAACAAGAAAACCCGACGAGATGATATCATTCTCGTCGGGTTTGTTTATTTCTAGGAGTTCTTTTTGAAGGAGTCTTGTTTCAGAAAGTGTCTGGGTGATGGCAACCGCCAGAATTCGATGTTCACTTTTACCGGCACTGGCAATGAAAATTTGCGGATCGTCCGCGGAGGGCAAGTGAATTTTGCGATCATCAACGCTGCCTAATACATGAAAAAAGCGGTGTTCCCGGAATATTTTACTGAATTTTGGGGCAGTTTATTTCCTTCTTTGATAAAGAATCAATTATTACGCAAATAAACATATTCCAGAAAACTTGAGCATAGATTGAAAATAAAGCGAATCTTGAGAGCAGCGGGTCTTTGTTTTAGGGCTGATGAAAAATCGGCTACTGGATGGAAAACTTCGATGACGTACTTGAGCAGAATCAAAGGATACCGGATTTTTGCTGATAGTAAGTTCTTTTATAAAACAGTTTGAACTTGGAAAGGAGGAATCCGTTTGGTACAGAATGATCAATCAAGTTTGCGATTTTCTTTGGAAGAAACGCTTTGGTTTCGAAAGGGACAGGAAGTAGAGGAATTGATATCCATTTCTTTGGATCCCGAGATTGTAGTTGAAGAACAAGAACATTTCGTTGTCATTCGAGGGCAGTTAAGGCTGTCGGGTGAATATCTTTCCGTAGAAGAAGCAATCGAAGAGGAAGATCAGTTAACCAATGGGAAGTATGTTCAAGAAGTGAGGGTGGACGACGAAGGAGGGATGGAGTTTTTCCACGGCTTCCCCATTGATATATCGATTCCAAAAAGCAGGGTGCATTCATTGGAAGATATTGAAGTAAGCATTGAAACGTTCGATTATGAAATACCGGAAAAATCTTGCTTAAAGCTGACAGTGGATTTAACGATTGACGGTACAGCCGCAAGACAGACAGATAACGAGACGTTCTCATTGGAAGAAGAAATAGAAGAAGTGGAGGTGTTTCCTCGGGAACGGCATCAAGAAATATTAGAAGAGGAAAAGAACGAACAGGAAAGAATTTACCCGCTTTTTTCGGAACAAGATGCAGAACTAGAGGAAGAAGAAGGAACGTTTTATGCTGAAGCAAAAAGAAAGGAAAAAACAGAAAACTTTCCAGAGGAGGAAGAAGAAGCTTCTATAGGAGAAAGGTTTTCGGAAGAGGAAGAATGGAAAGAACTGAAAAATCAATCAGGAGAGGCGCCACGTAAAGAGCAAGCTGATCGAAAGGAAGGGTATTTCGAGAAAGAACCAGCATTTTTTGATTCGGAAGAAGAAAACATATTCATTGAAAATGCAGCCGAATACAAAGGTGAAACGTCTCATCAAAGTGAAGCGGAGGAAAACGAATCGACGGAAGAAGAGGATTCGAAAGAACAAGAAGAGGAAAAGCCTAAACAAAAGATGTTCAAAAAGAAAAAGCATTATGAATCCATATCGCTCAAAGAATTTTTTGCCAGGAAGGATGAAGAGAAGCCTGCAAAATTAAAAGTTTGCATTGTCCAAAATGGTGAAACGATTGACCAAATTGCGGAGCGGTATGAAGTAAGCGTTCAACAAATTATAAAGGAAAATCAGTTAGAAACGACACAAAGTGTCTCCGGAGGTCAAGTTCTGTATATTCCGGAATCCAAAACGGCAAAACATTAGACGTCGAGCAGGTTTATTCCTGCTCGCTTCTTTTAAAGCAGGTGAAGGTATGGAGGATATGCAAGCGATACTTCAAAACTATGGATTATCTCTGACCTTCTATGAGCTTTTTGGGAAAGTGGCGAAGGTCCATACCGATAAAGGAGTGTTCGCCGTCAAAAGAATTCCAGCAAACGAGGGGATGGAATTTATCCGCTCGCTTCAACTTCTGTTTCAAAAAGGCTATCATCGCCTCGTTCCGGTTTTTCCGACATTGGATGGACGCTACGGGGTTCTTCATGGCCATCATCTTTATTATTTAATGCCCTGGCTAACCGGTAATGAAAAGGAAGGGAGAAGCCAACGGCATCAGCAAATGTTCCGTGAGCTCGCAAGACTCCACACTTTGTCCGCACGGGAAATACCGGTGGATCAGGAGGAAAGAAAGCAGCACTTTGAAAGAATGAAAGCAGAGTGGGAGAAACAGGAAGAATTTTTAGAACAATGGATCACAAGCTGTGAACAAGAAATTTATATGTCGCCTTTTCAACTGTTATCCAGTTTGTACTATATTCAAATTTTGCAAGCTCTTCAATTCTCAAAAGAAAAGTTGGAAGAGTGGTATGAAGCGTCAAAAGAAAATAAAACGGTGCGTACGGTGATCATACACGGAAAACTGTCGCCGGAACATTTTCTTTATAATGAAGACGGACTAGGTTATTTCTCCAACTTTGAACGTTCACAAACGGCCCTTCCGATTCGGGATCTTCTTCCGTTCTTATCCCGGACCCTAAAAACGTATCCAACAAAGCACGACGAATGTTTGGAATGGATTATGACTTATTTTGCCTATTTTCCGTTGAAAGAAGATGAAATGTCGTTATTTCTTAGTTATTTATCTTATCCCGGACAAATTTTATCGACTCTGGAAAAGTATTCGGAAACCGATGTGAATAAGGATGAAAAACAGTTTGTCCGCACTCTTCAACATGACTATTGGCAGCTTCGAAATGTAGAATATATCGTCATGCGGATATTGGAGAATGAACAAGCAAAAAAAGAAAAACAGGGAGGCAATTCTTCATAAAAAATGTAAAGTGGCATGAAACGGTGAGCTTTGCTGCGGTTGTTTGGAAGGAACTTTTTTCGTTTTGTTTCATGTGAGGATGGAAGTCTTTAACAACGGCTCCCCGCTTTTCGTTGGAATGAGCATAGCAGCCTTCTTTTAGAAATGAAGACTCTAAATCCATTCCCAATATAAGGCAATGGCAAGAAGGACAAATATTGAGAGTAAAATAACATCAAAAGTGGTCGGCAAAAAAATCGTCCGAATCGCTTGGAAAATGGTAAAGGGAATGATTAATTGCCGAGCAACTGCTCTTACGACTTGGAGCCATGGCGGCAAGAGGAGAGGATTATACTTTTTTCGCATACTGGACACCTTCCTGAGTAGTGTACTATATCCTATGTCAATCGGGATAATTGGTGAGAAAACAAAAAAAGCCGGCTTAAAGTTCAACACTCTTTCTACGAGCACTTATGATTCTTGTTAGAACCGATATGCTCCCTGTTGCAGAAAGATTGAACTTTTATGCCAGCTTTTTGTTTTATTTGGTTATAGACTGTTCTGAATTCGTCCCCCAATGTTTTTCCGTACTTACTACAGGATGAGTGGAGAAGCGATCAAATTCTTTTTCTGTTTTGGATATGACAACCGTTGCAACTGCATTTCCAATGATATTCGTAATGGCGCGCGCTTCTGACATAAATCGATCGACGCCGATTAACAATGCGATTCCTTCAACGGGTATCATCGGAAAAGCTGAAAGCGTCGCTGCGAGCGTAATAAAACCAGAGCCGGTCACACCAGCCGCTCCTTTTGAGGTCAACATCAAAAGAGCAAGCAGCATAATTTGATGTCCGATGGTTAAATGAACCCCGTAAGCCTGGGCAATAAACATCGCTGCCATCGATAGATAGATGGCTGTTCCATCCAAATTAAAGGAGTAGCCGGTTGGAACGACAAGACCCACAACGGATTTAGAGCAACCGAAATTTTCTAATTTTTTCATTAAAGTCGGTAAAGCGGATTCAGAAGAAGACGTACCTAAAACGAGCAGCAGTTCTTCTTTAATATAAGCGATAAATTTTAAAATATTAAATTTAAACAATTTGGCAATCAATCCGAGAATAATAAAAACAAATAGGAACATAGTTAAGTAGATGGAACCCATCAGTTTTCCGAGGTTGACAAGGGATCCGACTCCGAATTGTCCGATGGTGTAGGCCATGGCTCCAAATGCAGCAATCGGAGAAAATTTCATAATCATATTGACAATTTTAAAGAAAATATCTGTTAATTGTTCAAACAATTTGATGACAGGTGATGCTTTTTCTCCCAAGGACGCTGCTGCGAGTCCAAATAAGACAGCAAAAAATAAAATAGGAAGTAAATCGCCTTTAGCCAACGCTCCTACAACGCTGTCCGGAATGATGCTGGAAATAAAATCAATAAAACCGTGCCCTGATTCTTTTGCTTGTGATACATACTGGGAAATATCTTCGTGTTTAGCACCGGATAAATCAAAGCCTTTGCCTGGTTGGACGATATTGACGACGATCATGCCGATCGCTAATGCTATAGTGCTGACGACTTCAAAATAAATAAGGGCCTTTCCGCCGATCCGTCCGACTTTTTTCATATCTCCCATGCCGCCGATTCCTGTGACAACGGTTAAGAAGATAATAGGCGCTATCAACATTTTAATTAATTTAATGAACCAATCAGCTAAAATTTTTAGCTTTGATGCAAATTCTGGAAATAGGATGCCGACAATGATTCCTAATAAAATTCCAATAATAACCCTTACGGTTAAATTATTGAAGTTGATCCTCACTTTGGTGTTCCCCCTTTTCGTGATCGCTTTCAAAATCTATTATATAACAGGTTTGAACATTCGTCATTACTATATAATAATATTTTTTGCAAATTTTTATCGAAACGAAATATTCGAAAAATAGTTTAAACTTCTCAACTTCCGTTTTAATTTTTTATATTGAAAAAGACAACAGCATTGTCTAAAAAACAGGAAAAATGGCGATAATCATTGACGAACTGGTAGCAAATTCGCTAATATAATGGTTGAAACAGAAGGATGCTGCTATTTACGACAACGAAAAAAGATAAAAGCTGAATGATAATATAGTATCGATTAATGGCTTGGAAAGGGAGGAGTACGGTGATCACCGCTCTTTTAGAGAGGGAATCCATGGCTGAAAGATTCCTGAGCGGATTCATCGGAAGGTCGCCCTTGAGCTGCTTCTGTGAAACGATTTAGTAGCCGAAGCCGGGAAAACCCGTTATCCGAAAGAGTGCCGGATTTCGATCCGGAAAAAAGGTGGTACCACGAAGACAACTCCTTTCGTCCTTTTGGCGATGGGAGTTTTTTATTTTGAATTGAAAAGGAGGAAACGCTGTGGAGAATCACGAAGTGAAGATGCCGCCAAAGTATGACCCGCGCGCTGTAGAAGCGGGAAGATACGAATGGTGGGTAAACGGTAAATTTTTTGAAGCAAAAGATGATCCAGAAAAACAACCTTATACGATTGTGATCCCGCCGCCCAATGTGACCGGAAAGCTTCATTTGGGGCATGCTTGGGATACTACTTTGCAAGACATTTTAACGCGTATGAAACGCATGCAAGGTTACGATGTCCTTTGGCTTCCGGGCATGGACCATGCAGGAATTGCTACGCAGGCAAAAGTGGAGCAAAAACTTCGGGAAGAAGGAAAATCCCGCTACGATCTAGGCCGGGAAAAGTTTTTAGAGGAAGTTTGGAAATGGAAAAAAGAGTATGCCGATTTTATTCGTAAACAATGGGCTAAACTCGGCCTTGGCCTGGACTATAGCCGTGAACGTTTTACTCTCGATGAAGGACTTTCAAAAGCGGTTAGAAAAGTGTTCGTTTCTCTTTACCGCAAAGGGCTCATTTATCGCGGGGAGTACATCATCAACTGGGACCCGGTGACGAAAACAGCTTTGTCCGATATTGAAGTCGTCTATAAAGAAGTAAAAGGCGCTTTCTACCATATGAAATATCCGCTCAAAGACGGTTCTGGCTATATTGAAGTGGCGACTACCCGTCCGGAAACGATGCTGGGTGATACGGCGGTAGCTGTTCATCCCGATGATGAACGGTATAAGCATCTTATTGGCAAAACGGTGATTTTGCCGATCGTTGGCCGGGAAATCCCGATTATCGGCGATGAATATGTCGATATGGAATTTGGCTCCGGAGCCGTAAAAATTACGCCGGCGCACGATCCGAATGACTTTGAAGTGGGCAACCGTCATAATTTGGAACGGATATTAGTCATGAACGAAGACGGCACCATGAATGAGAATGCCCTTCAATATCAAGGAATGGACCGTTTTGAATGCCGTAAGCAGATTGTTAAAGACTTAAAGGAACAAGGTGTTCTTTTCAAAATTGAAGAACACATGCATTCAGTTGGGCATTCTGAACGAAGCGGCGCGGTTGTTGAACCATTTTTATCAACACAATGGTTCGTGAAAATGGAACCGTTGGCCAAAGCGGCTATTGAATGGCAAAAAGGAAAAGACAAAGTTCACTTTGTACCCGAACGATTTGAAAAAACGTATTTGCATTGGATGGAAAACATCCGCGATTGGTGCATTTCCCGTCAGCTATGGTGGGGCCATCGAATTCCGGCTTGGTATCATAAAGAAACCGGTGAAATTTACGTTGATATGGAACCGCCTAAAGATATTGAGAATTGGGAGCAGGATCCGGACGTTCTTGATACATGGTTCAGCTCGGCGCTTTGGCCATTTTCCACTATGGGTTGGCCGGATACAGAAGCATCGGATTACAAACGCTATTATCCGACTGATGCTCTTGTCACTGGGTATGATATCATTTTCTTCTGGGTCTCAAGAATGATTTTCCAAGGTTTGGAATTCACTGGAAAACGGCCGTTTAAGGACGTTCTTATTCATGGACTTGTCCGTGATGCGGAAGGCCGAAAAATGAGCAAATCGCTTGGAAACGGGGTAGACCCGATGGATGTCATCGATCAATACGGGGCTGATTCACTCCGCTATTTCCTTGCAACGGGAAGTTCTCCGGGACAAGATTTGCGTTTCAGTATTGAAAAAATTGAGTCTGTCTGGAATTTTGCCAATAAAATTTGGAACGCTTCCCGGTTTGCCATGATGAATATGAACGGGCTCACGTATGAAGAAATTGATTTAACCGGAGAGAAATCAGTGGCGGACAAATGGATTTTAACCCGCTTGAATGAAACCATCGAGCTTGTGACAAATCTTGCTGAACGCTATGAATTCGGGGAAGTCGGCCGGGTATTATATAATTTTATTTGGGATGACTTCTGCGA
>JGI25329J36429_1001232_pt1 | contig 12891 bp, 10 predicted proteins | sample HigsolmetaAR204D_FD_36429 | JGI IMG/M metagenome (IMG submission 36429)
TTGGCAGACATATCTTCTTTTTCTGTAAAAAATGACCGTCGGGCGCTCAAACCATTTTAAATGCCGGATCTTTTGAATGCGGTAGTCGTGGATTTTTCTCCCTTCCGTACCGCAGCGGGGGCAACGGTGGGGCTTCACAGGCATTTCGACGTAAAGGTGAATCGAATGTTCACAGATTTCCACTTTGTTGATTTTCACATCTTTCAAACCGGGGAGAAATAGGTTACGATTCAATGGACACGTGGCTCCTTTCTTTGTTGGTTGACCAAATCCAGTATAAAAGAAATCGGAGCCCACGTGTCTTATTTTTTGAATTGTTTCTAAACCCCAACAAATAGTATAGAGCCTAAAAAAGAAACGGGCGAAAATCAGCTTCTCGCCGTCGCCGCCCTAGTGCAGAAAACGCGAAAACGATCCGATCCATGCGAGTCTTCGATCCGCAAGCCCGTCCGGTGACCGGGCCGGCGGACGGTTTCCGGAAAAGGCAAAGCCCTGCCCCCTCCGGTCCCCTTCCGCCATTTCCCGTAAAACGGCATCAAATCCCCCGGATAAGGCCCGCGGCATTGGGTGGGTCCACCGGCATTAGGATTCAGCCGCTCACCTTTTCAAGCCGCCGGCCTTTTTCTTTTTTCCATGAACCAGCGGAAAATCTCCGCTCCCTTTTCCCACGGAAGGTCCTCGATCAAAAGCGTTTCGGAAGGATTGGCGCGAATATGGATTTCCACGGTGGCGAGGCCGAATCGCCGCTGCAGCCAGGATGTCTTTAAAACCATTTCATCCATATGATGTTCCGGCAGATAGATCAGTTCCGCCGTCCACACCCCGCCTTGCTGCTGGATGTGGTTTTCCTCCAATCTGTACCTGCAGCGGAAAAAGGACAAAATCCGGTGAACGAGAATATAAACCAGCAAAATGACGGATGCGTACCAATATTCGGGCCATTGGTAAAAATTCACGACGGCGGCAATGATCCACAAATAGTTCGGGCGCAGCAGCTTTACGGCAAGGGCCCGCGCCGGCAGCTTTTCCATCGGTTCCGAAAGCCGAATCCCGAACATTTCCCGGACAAGCTCCTTTGCCCGGTTTTCCTGCAAAAAGGGGAAAAGGACGGCGGATTTCGTCTCCGAATCCTCCCCGTTTCCCGCCATGGCCACCAGCTTCACTTCGGTGATGCCCAAAAAACTGCGCAGGAAATATTTCTTCCATTTTATCGCCCGGATTTTTTCAACGGGAACGGCCAGTTCGCTCACGTTAAAAAGGCCTTTCTTGATGACGATCCGCTTACCGTCCGATTCCACCCGGTAATTCCCGTAGCGCAGAAAGGTGACGATGATGCCGAAAAGAAGGGAAACCACAATCAGGGCCGCGCCCCCCAGCAAGAGCAACGGAACGGACCGGGCAAGCGATTCCCATACCCGGACCGGCAGATCGCCCAACAGATCGCTCAAATGAAAATATTCATCGATGTTCAAATACAGGGAAACAAGGAAAGGGCCGAAAGCCAAAAAACTGAAGGATGTAAAGGAAGCGATGAAAATGTCCTTCGGCGCCATGGCAAAAATCGTTTTCGCACCGGGAACGCCCTGCATTCCCTTCCCGCCCGCTTCCGCCGCCGGATCCGCCACGGCTTTTCCTGCTCCCCGGATCCGGTTCAGGATTTCGTCCGCTTCCTTTTCCTTGATCGCTTCCAGGGAGAAGACCTCCTCTTCGCCGGTTGCCAAGTGAATTTTCAGCGACGTCAGCGAAAACCAGCGGTGGATGAAGGAGGTTTCCTTCTCCACGCTTTGGATCCTTTTGACCGGAATGATCTTCTCCTCTTTGACGAAACTCCCCTTGATGATGCGGATCTCCTTTTCCGTGACCCGGTATTTGTAATTTTTCCATTGCAGGAAAATGCCTATAAGCTGGATAAGGAAAAAGGGGACACAAAGAATCTTGATGGCTTTGATCCACCACCCGTCCGAGTTGTTAATCACGAACAGGATGATGGGGATGAGCCATTCCTTCACCAAATTTGCCAAGGAAAAAAACAGCCAGGCGGGGGAAAGCCGTTTCCAGCCGGGAGCCCCTGCGATGCGCTCATCCATGACGGACATCTTCAGCATCCCCTCCTCCGGAAGGAAGGGCAGAATCCGCCGCATCCGTGTCCCCTTCCGTCCTTTCCTTGTCCTTCCTTTCCGGTGCGGCCGTTTCTTCCGCCGGCTTTTGGAAAGCGGCGGGGACGGCCTCCCCTTCGCCGTTTTCCGCCGCGGCGATTTCATCCACCGGCCTTTTTCCGTCAATCCCCAGCGCCTCTTCCTCCTCGGCGATGGCGGCAAGTTTTGCGATCTGCATCCGCAGCTGTTTGGCCCCCTCCAAGGGAAGCCCGGGGATCTCATGTTCGGAGGCCATCGTCTTGACGGTGATGTCAGCGAGCCCGTATTTCCGCAATAGCAGCCCCTGTCTTAAGTTCACATATTGGATTTTCGTCATCGGGATCAGGAAATGGTTTTTTTCCAGCACGCCATATTTCAATTGAATGAATTGATCATGGATCTCATAGCGCCACGTCTTTTGCCGGTAAATCGGTTCGATCCAGACGTCGTAAGGCAAATAAAGAACCAAAAATACGAAGATCATTTTGAAAACAAGCCCGATCCACGGATACCAGCCGTAACGCCCGGCCGCCCAAATGAGGCCGCCGAGCAGGAGAAGCCCGACGCAATTCCCGATAAAAGAAGAAATCATCCAAACTTTTACGGCATCTTTGGAAATCTGTCTTCCAGGTTCCGGGAGCTGTGCTTCCATACTTTTCTTCCTTTCTATCCTAGTGGTTCACAAACATGCGGAAACGGGAAAATTTTATGAAGAGGAATTCCTGTCCGCCGTTTGGGACGGATCTTCCAGGAGGAACGGTTTTCTCCCTTTTTCCGCAAAACTTGCCGCTTTTTTTTCCATCAATCGGGACGAAGCGACGAAAACCCCGACCGTCACGGAAACAAGCGAATCCGGACAATTCCTGTCGAAAACCGGCTGATCCGGTTACGCCTTCCCCATACAGTACGAATGAATCGGACAAATTTCTTCATTAAAAAAAATGCAAGTTCTTTGTCATTTTCCAATTTAAAATTTAAAATCATAATTACGACAGCCATTTTACAAGGAGGTTGGCATCATGGCAAACATTTTGGAACATCGTGTCCCGGAATTCGAAGTGGATGAAGTATTTATCAAAAGATGGTCGCCCCGGGCTTTTCAGGAAAAGGAAGTCCCGGAAGACTTGCTCTTCAGCCTATTTGAAGCCGCCCGCTGGGCTCCCTCGGCTTACAACAGCCAGCCGTGGCGCTTCATCATCGCCAGGACGAAGGAAGACCGGGAAAAATTTCATACCTTCATCAGCGACTTCAATTTGCTTTGGTGCAAAAAAGCCCCGGTTCTCGTGCTCATATTATCCAAGACGAAAGAAGATGGGAAAAACATCGTATCCCACGCCTTCGATACGGGTGCGGCCTGGGGATATCTGTCCATCCAGGCGATGAAACACGGATTGATCACCCATCCGATGACCGGTTTCGATTTCGCAAAGGCGCGGGAAGTGTTGAACATCCCCGATGAATATGCCATCCAGGCATTGGTTGCCATCGGATATCAGGGAAAGAAGGAAGACCTCCCGGAACACTTGCAGGAAAGGGAGTTTCCGAAAGGACGCCGGCCGTTGAAAGAGTCGGTTTTTGAAGGTTCCTTCGGGCAACCCTTTCATACCGATCAATAAACATGGATGGAATTTTGGAACGACCACGTCGTTCCGCGAATCCCACTTTCCTACCGATCAATAAACATGGATGGACGGGGAAATTCGGAGCCGGAGCCAGGACGGCGGTCCGCCGGCGGTCCGATGCCGGTCCGATGTCCGCTGATCATCGATCCATGCGGGGAAGCGTTCCGGCGCCGGACTTCCGTCCCGGTTTCCCCGCCCATGCTTAATCCCATGACCGTTGGACCAACTCCGCGGCGATCCGCGAGAACACGCTTTTTCCCATGGCGACGGACCGGCCCCGGGCTGTTTTCCCCTGTCCTGTGATCCGTGAAAGGTTTGCGGGAAAACGAAAGCGCCCGGATGTTTTCCTTTTAAAATAATCGCGGTCCCGTTCCCCCACAGAAAAAATGCTGCCCGGAAGGATTTCACCGATATGCGAACGGCGTCCTTTCAGGCAGCATTTTTTCATGATGCTCCCCCTATCGGTTCGTTTCCCCGGGCTCAATTCCCTTTCGATTCATGAAGGCGGCGGAGGCTTTCCTTAAACTCGCTTTCAATTTGTTCATTCGGCTTATACGTCAATAAAGAGACGATATAAATAAAGACCAAGTTCAGCAAAAACCCGGGGACCATTTCATACAAATCATCCAGCCATGATTGAAAATCAATGTTCGGCCAAACGAGGACGGTAATTGCCCCGGCGGCCATCCCGGCGATCGCCCCCCAGTTGGTCATCTTTTTCCAGAACAGCCCGAGGAAGACAACCGGGCCGAAGGAGGCGCCGAATCCCGCCCAGGCATGGGCCACAAGGGCCAAGATCGTGTCGCTTTGCACCCATGCCATCGCCGCGGCGACCACCGTGACAATCAATACGGACAAACGGCCGAGGAAGACCAGTTCCTTGTCCGTCACATTGCGTTTGACAAGCCGAAACAAATCCTCCGTCAACGCGCTGGAGGTGACGATCAGCTGGGACGAGATCGTGCTCATGATCGCCGCCAGGACGGCGGATAAGACCAAACCGGCGATGAACGGGTGGAACAAAATTTGGCCAAGATCAATAAAAACCGCTTCAGGGTTTGACAGCTCATAGCCGGTTTTTTCATAAAAGGCGATTCCCGCCAGAGCGGTAAAGGTCGCGCCCAGGAGGCATAAAATCATCCAGCCGATCCCGATCCTCCGGGCGATTTTCACTTCCTTCGCCGATTGGATCGCCATAAAGCGGACAATAATATGCGGCTGGCCGACATAGCCCAATCCCCAGGCCAATGACGAAACAATCCCGACGGCCGTCGTTCCGCCGAACAGGCTCAGCAGTGCCGGATCGATTTTTTCAATGGTGGCGAAGGTCTCCTGGACGCCTCCCGTATGGAAAAAGGCGATCAAGGGGATCAAAAGCAGCGCGGACAGCATGATCAGTCCCTGGACGAAATCCGTCCAGCTCACGGCCAAAAATCCCCCCGCCAGCGTATAGAGCAAAACGACGGAAGTGAGGATGATGAGGCCCGCATGGTAGCTCAGATCGAAGGTATTGTCGAAAAACACAGCGCCGGCCACAATCCCGGAAGAAACGTAAAAGGTAAAAAACACTAAAATAACCAATGAAGACACGATTCTAAGCAGCAAGGTGGAATCTTTGAAGCGGTTTTCGAAAAAGGACGGGATCGTAATCGAGTTGTTGGCCACTTCCGTATAAACCCGGAGCCTGGGCGCCACCAACAGCCAGTTCAAATAGGCGCCGACCGTCAAGCCGATGGCGATCCAAACCTGGGACAGGCCCGCGCCGTATACCGCCCCCGGGAAACCCATCATCAGCCAGCCGCTCATGTCGGCCGCCCCCGCGCTCAATGCGGATACGGCCGGTCCCAACGAACGTCCGCCGAGCATATAGTCGCTCAAATCCTTCGTCCTCCGGTAGCCGTACCAGCCGATGATCAGCATGACGACCATATAAACGCCAATCGCCAGCAGCTTTAAACCGTTTTCACCCATTGCGTCTCCCCCTTGTAAAATCTGATACTCATATTTTCACAAAAACTTTGAAATATTGCAACAAAATGTTCACAATCTCTTTAAATCATAAAAAAAGGATTTCATCAAAATTGATGGAATCCAGGACGCACGGCGATGTGCCTATGTCTGGAATTCGGCGGCTCGCCCAACGTTTTTGATCAAACGTAAATTTCTTTTAACAACACCGGCTCGCCCAGCAAGTAGCCTTGTCCGAAATGGACCCCAAGGGCTTTGGCCGCTGCCAGATCCTCTTCCCTTTCAATCCCTTCCAGGACGACTTTGCTCTTTTTACTTTCGCAATGGACAAGGATCTTTTCGATGATTTTTTGATTGCCTTCCTTTTTTTTCAACTGGTTGGCAAGGGATTTATCCAATTTCACGAAATTCGGTTCCAAATCGAGGATTTTATCCGGTCTGCTGTCATTTTTCCCAAAATCGTCAAGGGCCACCAAATAATTCAGTTCTTTCAACTGCTCCACAGATTTTTTGAACAGGCGGTAATCGAAGATTTTTTCACTTTCGTTGATTTCAAAAACGATGTTTTGCTTGATCGGAACCGAGCTGTTTAGCATTTCCAAAAAGGGAGAAAATAGAGGGTGTACCAATGTGGATGGGAAAATATTGATGAACAGCTTGATATTGTACATTTTGATCGACTCGATCGCCAGCTGGATCGATGCCGTGTCCAACAAATATAAATAATTCAATTGCCTCGCCAATAAAATAAAACTCTCCGCATTCGGAAACTGGTTGGTCCTGATGAGCGCTTCATATCCGAAAATTTCCCATTCCTGAAGGTCGTATATCGGCTGAAATACATGACTAAACATTTTATTTTCAATCATGTATTGGATGCTTCTTCCATTTCTTTTCGCCACTGGAAAATACCCCCAAATTTCTAAGCCGAAAGTCCTAGAAAAAAATTCAACGATACGGTAAATTACATGTAAAGTATATATATTTTTCAAATTAATATCAATAGTCTCTTGAAAATACAGCTTTTCGTGCTTCCATAAAATTACGATCCATTAGGAGTGGTATGATGAGCGAGATTCAGAAGATGGTTGGTGAAAGAATCCGGCATTTCCGCAAAGAAAAAGGACTCAGCCAGGAGGATCTGGCATCCTTGGCCAATCTTCACGCAACCTATATCGGCCAGTTGGAACGGGGGGAAAAAAATCCGACCTTAAACAGCATGCTAAAGATCGCCGTCGCCCTTGGCATTTCTTTGGAGCAGCTGTTTCAGGCGATGGAAATGAACAACGAGTCGAAGGACTACACGCTGATCAAGATCATCACGTTTTTGCAAACGAAATCCGTCGAGGAACAAAAGTTCGTTTTAAAGTTTCTGCAAATGCTTTTTGAATGGAAAAAATTTTAACAATACATAACGTGCCAGCCAGGAAAACCGGATTGGGCTTCCGGACCGCCGGCCTCCCCGGCCCGAATCATGAAGAATGCCGGTTCGGGAACCGGTTGTTTCCGGCGCGGCGCGGGACCTCGCCTGAATTGTTTTCCGGCGAAGGCTGTCCATAATAGAAAAGCCCCGTTCTTGGGCGAAAACCTTGGCGCGATTGTCACCGGATGAAGCAAAGCAAGATAGTGGGTGTGCGCGGCCGCAATCGTTCCGACGTTCCATTTGTTCGCAGTGAACGGGGGTTACGGGCGAAATGCTGACGTTTTGAATACCATCACGTTCCGGCTGTACCAAACTCGGAAAACGGTGCTTCTTGCTTATTTTTTCCTCCACGACTCCGGCATGATGACGGCGATAACTTCTCCCTTTGCGCACAACATTTCCCCGGCATACAGTTCCGTCAAAACTTTCCATTTTTTCGGATGGATTTCTTCCGCCGTCCCGACGGCTTTCAACGGAACGCCCATCGGCGTCGGTTTTAAAAAGTCCACCTTCAGCGATGCGGTCACAAATCTCGGGGGTTCTGAACCATCACCCAGCCGGCGGCCGTTTTTCCGATGCAAAGCCAGGGAAGCCGAACCGGTGCTGTGGCAATCGATCAAAGACGCGATGAGTCCGCCGTAAACATATCCCGGAACCGCCGTATGCTCCGGTTCGGGGGTATAATAAGTAACCGTTTTTTCCCCTTGCCAGCCTGTGCGAAAATGATGGCCGTGGGTATTCAACCTGCCGCATCCATAACACCAGGAAAATTCGTCCGCATATTCGTCCTGCACTGCCCGGGCCACGATTTCTTCCATTTTCCATCCTCCTTTGGCAAATAGTATATCACCCGATCCTTTTGTTTGAAAGCGCAAAATCTTCAGCCATTTAACAAATGCGGATGTTTTGCTATGATAGGTTTATGGAATGCCGGCTTGCCGAATAATCCGGGAAAGTGGAAAACGGTCGAGGAGGTAGATGCCATGAATGCCCGTATTATCGTCAGCGGAAGGGTGCAGGGCGTCGGCTTCCGCTACACGGTGATGCAAAAGGCGCTGGAACAAGGGATCAACGGCTGGGTCCGCAATAACGAGGACGGCACCGTGGAAATGGAAGTGGAAGGAACGAAGGAAAAGATCGAGGCTTTCATCCATTCGTTAAATAAAAGATTGAATCCCTTCATCAAGATCACCGACATGAAGATCGAGTATAAAGAGGAAGAGGCGGGCTACAAAGATTTCCGCATCAGATATTGAGAAAGTCCGGAAAAACATGATCCCCCCGTCGCAGGCGGATGAATAGGTATTTCCTCCTGCAACGGGGGGTTTTTCTAGGGGTAATAGGTTAAAAGGAAAGACGTGGATTGATATTTGAATCCCTGCACGGAAAGCTTTTTCTGCCGTTTTAAGGACATCTCCATCAGTTTGTTTTCGCACGACCAAAGAAGTGATGATCCTGCCCATCCTTCAATTTTGACCGTCGAAATGAAAGAGCCCCCCTAGAATTTCGGAACCCGTCAGTATTTCAATGTGTTTTTTTCCTGTTTGCTTGGTAGTCCATCCTTTGTATCCGGCTACGTTCAAATAAAACAATCAATCCTCAACGTCGGATTTTTGACAAAAGTCCTTTTATATCCCACTACGTTCAAATAAAACGTATTGCGCCGAAAAAAATCTAAAAAAATTAAAAAACTTTATATCCCACTACGTTCAAATAAAACTGTCGTCCCTAGTTTCAAGACCGCCGCCCGGGTACACTTTATATCCCACTACGTTCAAATAAAACAGAAGTACCTTCTGCAGATGTATATACATCAGAATCCTTTATATCCCACTACGTTCAAATAAAACGGGAACTTGTCAACATTGACATTTACGATATTGATTCTTTATATCCCACTACGTTCAAATAAAACAAGTATATGTTCCATTGAGCGTTCCGCTTGTCCATGCTTTATATCCCACTACGTTCAAATAAAACCCACCCCAACCAAAGCATCTTCCATATGGATTCGACTTTATATCCCACTACGTTCAAATAAAACGCTCGTCATAGCCAACGCCCAATAGCTGCTGAATTTCTTTATATCCCACTACGTTCAAATAAAACAGCGGAGCAATACAACGGGCTTGTCTTGTTCTTGTGCTTTATATCCCACTACGTTCAAATAAAACTTAATCGTGGCCAATTGTTTTGAGCTGTATTTTTGCTTTATATCCCACTACGTTCAAATAAAACAAGTAATGCAAATGGCAGTTAAGTTAGCGAAACAAATGGACTTTATATCCCACTACGTTCAAATAAAACGCAGATATTCTTTCCGATTTTTAAAGCCATGCTCTCTTTATATCCCACTACGTTCAAATAAAACTGTTTTGCTTATAACCCCGGCCAAATTCGTTGCCACTTTATATCCCACTACGTTCAAATAAAACCAAAATCAGGACATGAATTTATTATCGTTCATGTTCTTTATATCCCACTACGTTCAAATAAAACCGAAAACTGTATTTGTCTCAATACAACATTATTTCCTTTATATCCCACTACGTTCAAATAAAACCTGAAAGCTGATAGGAAGCCCTGGTTAGTGGTTACTTTATATCCCACTACGTTCAAATAAAACGGGGCGCGGACTATCTTATTTCCGTTCACATCAACCTTTATATCCCACTACGTTCAAATAAAACCGTTGCGACCGTATCTACTTTTGAAAGTCTTTTCCAACTTTATATCCCACTACGTTCAAATAAAACGGTAGACTTCATTAAATTGTCTGCCCAATCCTTTCACTTTATATCCCACTACGTTCAAATAAAACGGAACAGCTCGATCAAGAAACCTTCCAAAATACTTCTTTATATCCCACTACGTTCAAATAAAACGGAAATCTTTCGATACAATCCATTTCACGAATTTGTCTTTATATCCCACTACGTTCAAATAAAACCGATTCACGTGATGGAAACATTTGCCTTACAGCTCTTTATATCCCACTACGTTCAAATAAAACCGCCTGTCGTTACGATGGGATAAACGTCTTCCCATCTTTATATCCCACTACGTTCAAATAAAACGCAGTTTTGAAAGCCTCATCCTCGATGTCAACATCCTTTATATCCCACTACGTTCAAATAAAACTTTCACTGTATTCTTGTATTTCAAAACGCTTATGCGCTTTATATCCCACTACGTTCAAATAAAACTTTAAACCTGATACTCATTTGACCAACTCCTTGCATCTTTATATCCCACTACGTTCAAATAAAACTTGATGTCGTCCGGGGCCGAGGAATTCACGATTTCAACTTTATATCCCACTACGTTCAAATAAAACTTGGTTTATTATCTTCTATTGTTAGGATTAACCTCCTTTATATCCCACTACGTTCAAATAAAACGCCTAAGCCCGTGTCGTGCCTATTCAGCTATGAAATGCTTTATATCCCACTACGTTCAAATAAAACATTTCCGCGCCGATGAATCCCTCTTTTTTCAAAAACTCTTTATATCCCACTACGTTCAAATAAAACTTCTTCGACATCCAAAAACCAAAACGTTGGCTCTACCTTTATATCCCACTACGTTCAAATAAAACCAGATATGCCGCCCGGCGTTGTTCCAACGCTGATCTTTATATCCCACTACGTTCAAATAAAACGAACGGATGTGGCCAAAGGAATTTTTTCTTTATGTGCACTTTATATCCCACTACGTTCAAATAAAACGAACGGATGTGGCCAAAGGAATTTTTTCTTTATGTGCACTTTATATCCCACTACGTTCAAATAAAACAGATATAGACCAAATACGGCGGTTCCTTATCCTTCGCTTTATATCCCACTACGTTCAAATAAAACAAGGCAGGCGACTTTCTGAAAATCATCTATCCAAACTTTATATCCCACTATGTTCAAATAAAACGTTTCGCTGGCGAAGTTTGCCAAAGACAGCGTGAACACTTTATATCCCACTACGTTCAAATAAAACGGCGCTTTCGGTGTGATATTTGATTGCACCGGCAATCTTTATATCCCACTACGTTCAAATAAAACCGAAGGTTTCCGTCTCCCAATATCAGCAAGATCAAGCTTTATATCCCACTACGTTCAAATAAAACACGTCAACTGTCGTCAGTTTTTCGCCCGTGCTCGACACTTTATATCCCACTACGTTCAAATAAAACCCTTCAGCGGGGTGCAAAAAAAAGCGTTAAAATCAAAGGTTTTGAGTATGGGGAAAAAATATTTTTGCAGTACACCGGCGGTATTTTTGTAAAAGATTTTAAAAAAATTCCTTTTTGTCCAATTCTATCAATATTTGATTGCGTTTCTGGAAAAAACTTGATACACTGCATTTTTATAAAAACATCTCATCAAAAGATTTGTCAACACCATATGTATATTTTTTTAAATGTTTCGGATTTTCGATTTCATAAACATTGATTGAATCTATTCTTTCCACAATGATGTTTTCCAGTTCAAACAGGCATTGTTTCAATAAGCCTTTTGTTATTTCGCCCTCGAAAACGGAGTTTTGTGTCCAAATTAAATATTCTTTTAATTTTTTATGGACCTTGGCTACCCGTTCTTCCGCAACATCATAGGTTATAATGACATACATATGACCACCATGCTTTCAACGGTTTATCACGAATTCGACCAAGGAGGCGACATTTATGCGACGTTGCCGGGATTAAAAATCAAAGTTTTTCACGAATTCGCACCAAGGAGGCGTCCGGTTTCCTTCCAAATTACCACCATGCCTTTAACGGCTTATAATTCTGATCACCGATAAAGTGTTTTATCAATTTATAACATTCCAGGCGAATGAAATATTGATAGGAAACATTGCGATTCAATTGCCGGTGCCTGACGGTTGTTTGTAATTTTTGCATCCATTCGTTCAAAAATTTTTTCTTTCCCATATCATTCAGTATCACCATTTCATCAATATATTCAAAATCCCTTTTCACATTTAATTGATTTTTATTAATCAGTGTGAAGATTACCGGATCCACGATAAGCGGTTTAAAAATTTCCGCAATGTCCAAACTCAATGAAAACCGCTTGGTGGACGGTTCGTGAAGGAAACTGATCGTCGGATCCAAATGGGTTTTATAAATTTCAGATAGAACCTTTGTATAGCAAAGACTGTTCCCGAAGGATATCAATGCGTTCAGCGGGTCTTTGGGCGGGCGTTTGGTCCGTTCGTCAAAAGCAAAATCCCCAGATAAAAACATGTTGAAAGCGACGTAATAATTTTGCCGGATCATCCCTTCGATGCCCATCACTTCCTGTACCGTTTCCGCTCGGTCGAGTTCGTTTTGGTATCTCAAAATTTGATCGATAATCGTTTGGACGCCTTCTTTGCCTTTATAGTGGCGCAAATTTCTTAACATGTGAAAGGATGCACTTTTTACGAACTGCTTCGCCAAAAAAAGCCGTTTCTCTTTATTGAGATAATGTTCCGCCTGATGGACGACCGTAAAACCTGAAACCTTCTGCTGACGGGGATAAAAAGAGCCCGAATAAAATCCATAATAATTAAAAATATGCATAGCCACATTGTGCTGGTTCAATAAATGCAAAAACTCCGTGTTCATGTCTAAAGTTCCGAATACGTAGATGCTGTCGATCTGATGGATCGGGAGGGATTTTTTATTTCCTTCTTCATCCACAAAATAAAAAGTATTATTTTTTCTTTGCATTCTGCCTGGACTAAAAACAAAATAATCTTTCGC
>JGI25329J36429_1001235_pt1 | contig 12868 bp, 20 predicted proteins | sample HigsolmetaAR204D_FD_36429 | JGI IMG/M metagenome (IMG submission 36429)
TGTTGTTTCAGCCATTATTTCACCGCTCCCTTCTTCCGCTGGTTAAACTGATCCGGCATCCGCAGCACATACTCCCGCCCGGAGACGCGGATTATGGTCGGCACTTCTTTTTTCGTTTTCAGAATCGTCACGACAGGCCGGTAACGGTGACCTTTCGTTCGATCGTATTTTTTCATTCCACCGTCACCCCGATTTCTTTGAGGATGTCGCGGGCGCGTTGGCCTTTATCAAGCGTTATCGGCGCAAAGTCGCCCAGCACGCGGCGCTTAATCTCGTGCGTGTCTTCGTCCGCATACCACCGCAACACCTCGATCAGCTTGTCACGTTCCTGTTGCAACCGCTCGATCTCCTGCTGTGCGGATTGGAGTTGTTCTTCCAGTTTCAAACACTCGTCCTGCCAGACTATTTCCTCTTTCAATCGCTCCCGCAACTTCCGGGTTTCCTGCTCCAGCTCGCACAACTCCGTCACATGCGCGTTATGTGCGCCGCATTCTTCGGCCAACTCGTCCAGCATAAACCCAATAGCCTCAAATACCGTGATTGGCGGGAATTTTTCTATTTCCCCATCGTGCCATTTCCGTATCTCTGCGATCACTTCTTTTCGCTTTGCAAGTAATTCAGGCTCATAAAAACCGCCGCATTCTCTGCAATACGCTTTCCCGTACGATTCCCCTGACTCTGTTTTTCGATCGCACTCCAAACAAAATCGAGTTTCACTCATGGTTTACACCTCCCAATTCCGCTTCAAGCTGTTCTATCGCCGCTCGCTTGCGTTCCAAGATCTTCTGTTCCTTGTCCATGGTCATTCCCCCATCACCGCCAGAAGGGCGGCTTTGCAACGTTGTTCCGGTGTGGCATGGATCAACATGCACATTTTTCGAATGTCCGATATGTCCTGAACTTGACTATATCCGAATACAACAGATGCCAAAGCATGAATATACATCGAAGGATCTTTATCAATTGCCCTCTCTTCGGCTTCAAACGCTGCGGCTATGTCGGTGGAAGGTTTAAAATCCTTTACCAATCCCTTATGGCGATGAGTATTAGGATTGATTTCTTCCCACAAATCGGTCTTTAACCAGTTCGTTTTCCACCCCATCACCTTCTCCGCCACGAGTGCATCCAACTCACGCCCCGGCTTCATCGACAAAATCTCATCCCGTGTCATGCTTGCTCCTCCAATCCAGCCAATCTTCTCAAATAACCTTCGACTTTGTATGATTTCGGTGTTTCATTCGGTGTGATAATATCCATGCCATATGCCGCTTTATATCGTTCCATCGCCAACCGCCATTCCAGCACCTTGCTGGCGACTTCTTCGGGGGATTCGGTGACTATACAATCACCGTCATAAACCGTTGTTTCAACATACGTATTACCTTCTTGGTTAACATGCTTTCCAATCGAAACAATGTGGTCAGGATTCACGTACCATGCTTCATTGCTGTTTTTCAGAGTCAACCGAATCATGCCGTTTCCTCTCCTTTCAGCAGATGGGGATGTTCGTATATGTTGCCGATGACTTCGCACACCTCGTTATAGTCGGAAAGATGTTCCATCAAAGATTGACCACCTTCATAAAACATTTCAAGCCAAAATGAACCATCTTCCCACCGCACCACATTCAGGCCCATTTCATCGTCGCGAAGGATGTCTCCTTCATAGATTTCCTGCCCATGGCGGTCTTTGAGGCCGGTGTATTGCATGAGGACGATGCCTTCTTTGCCAACGTAATCCCCATTATGGAAAATCCCATCTAACGTATACCCGTCGCTTTTTGAGGTTTCAGCCGTTTCAAAACCGGTAATCCATAACCATTGATTTCCTACTGTATCCCACGCCCGAAACTTTATCTCACGCATCGTTCCCTTCTCCTTCCGGTGCGTTGATGCCGGGGATGGTGATGCCGAGTAGTCGGAGCGTATCACTGACTCCGTTTAGATAACCGTTGTAATAACTGCCTGCCGCACGATCTACAGGATTATGCCATCCATGCAGGGCATTTTTGTATCTGTCCGCAATTTCCGCTTTTGCCCGTTCCGCCCCTGTTGGTACGGTTGTGGTGGAGAGAACATCACACAGTTTCGACTGCGCCGCAACCACATCCGCTTTGTCGCAATCGCCCTGCCAGTAGGTATTCAGGGTTTCATGTAATTTTATTGCAGCCGTCCGCAGACGCTGGATTTCGCTATCATCCGCATCTAATGCGCCGGATTCAAAAATCTCAATCCCTGATTCAATGAATTCCGAAACCGCCGCATTGTGGCTGTATTCCAGATGCATAAGATCAAACCACTCCAACACCGCTTTCTTGCTCAGGTATTCACTCATTTGGATTCGCTCCTTTCACATCCCACAACGCCCATCCCGGCAGTCGTTGCCGTATACCCGCGACTCATCCGATAGATCATCCGGCACCCAGTTCAGCGCTTGCCTCAGCTGCGTCAGCGTCGTCGCGTCCAGATCGCCGTGTTCCTCGATCACGTCTACAATGGCGGAAACGCGATCCAGGCGTTCTTGTAATATGCCGACCTCTTGTTCAAGCAGGCATGTCTCGCAGGATCGGGCCAGTTTATCATGTTTGCAGATTGTCATTTCGCTCGACCTCCTCGATCAGCTTGTCTAAATACCATCTGGCTTTGCACAAGTCATCGACGCCGTTCTTCCTCTTCCAGCGCCAGACATACTTGATCACGTTACCTGTACACACTGCCTGTATGCCCTCGAGTCCCACCGTGGCCGCCTCGATCGCGTCGATACATTCGACTTTGCCGGCAGTGTAATGTGCCGGGCGATCGATAGCTTCTGCTTTGCGACAATCCTCGCACACTACACCGTCTTTATCCAGTCCGTGTAAGATGACTCCGCATCTCGTACACACTGCGCTCACTTCCGATCACCATCCTTGTTAATCCGTCCCATTACCCGATCAAACTCCGTGCCTGTTGTGTCGTCCAGCGTGATCGTCGCCATGCCGTCCCACTGCTCCCTGATCTGCGTGGCCTTATCATGCAGCGCCTTCTGCAGCCGAGGCGGTAGCACGATCTCTGCCGCGTCGGTATAGTGCTCAACGGCCTTTGCGTAGGCCTGGCTGTGAAGCCAATTTTGAAAATTCCAAAATTGTTCGTTGGTCATGGATTTGATTTTTTGAAACGCTTTGCGTTTTTGGATTTCGTTCATAATCATCACCTGTAAAATATTTCCGCGTTACAGATGTTACAGATAAATAATAAATATATATTTATATTATTTGTGCGCGTGTGTACGCCTGATAGATTCCTATATAAGAAGTTGAAAACATCTGTAACATCTGTAACAAATCCTTAAAATCCCTTGTGCATCAATGTGTCTAGCTGTTACAGATGTTCAAAAATTACCTGTAACGATCCGTAACATCTGTAACAGCCCATAAATGTATAAATATACATTAATTTTGTATAAATATACGATTCAGTTTTCCATCTACCCTGATCACTTTTGTTTCCATTCCCAGCTTCCGACACACCTCCCTGCTGAATTGTATTTGACTGAGCGGCCGGAGTCCGTTTTGATGACACCAGGCGCTGTATTTCAGGTAAACATCTTTTGTAGCCTCGTTCTCGATCTTCCCGCCGTCTTCAATGAATGCGAGTACGGGATTATTGATCGATTCATAGAGCTGCATTTCTTGTCGGACAATTTCTGGCATCGTAAATTGTTTGTTTGATAAGACGCGCTTCAAGCCGTCCAGACCGAGATTCAATAGATACGACATCGCGCGATCCGTGAGCAGCTTGTCTTTGATGAACGGATCGTAATCCGGATCCTGTGCCGTGAATTTCGCGTTGAACGGTATGATGATTAGTCGGCTGATGAGTCCATCCGTTCGATCATTAATCCGCGGCATTTCATTCGCGCTGAAAATCAGCTTTCCGTAATTGTTGAACTCGAACGGATCCTTACCTTTGCGCTCCACGTTCACGGTTTCCCCGGTGACCAGTTTTTTGAAAACGGCATTCGACTGAATGTATTCGCTGTCGATATCATCCCCCAGATTCGCTAATTTCCCGAATAGCTCCGCCGTCTTGAACCGGTGTCCCAGTTCTTCGAGCGCAAGCGAACTGTAATTGTCCTGACCGAGAAAATGCTTGATCATATCGAGTAGCGTCGACTTCCCGTTTTGTCCGGATCCCGTCAGGATAAACGCTTTGCGCAGCTCGTTGCGCCTGAACAAGAGATACCCGATCATCTCTTCCAGCAATGCTCTGACCTCTTTGTCACCGCAGCTGATTTTATTCAGCGTTTGATCGGTCGTTTTGTCGTAAGCATCCGGATCAAATGTAACCGGGATCCGGTTTTTGATGATGATGTCCGGGCTAAAGTCGATGATTGTATTGGAATCCAAGTCATAAACGCCGTTCTGTAAAGCAATTAAATTCGCCGGCGCCGGATCTTGATTTTCCGCGATGATATCGAGATAGGCGAGAGTCTCACGACGCTTCGCCTGGTTGAGCATCGGAAGATGTTTAATCATAACCGCTTCAATGTCCTGCGGGCGATCAGAATACACACCGTCCCGGTAGACATGCAGTACATTGTCGACCTTGATGATGTGATTCTCCCGCATGATGTAATGTGCAAATCGATCATGCAAAAACGTCGAGCCCTTGAAAAACGACTGTTTCTTAAACGCTTCATCTCGTAAAATAGTGTCAACTTCCCGCTGCTCCAACGGCTTCTTCAACACGTATTTGTTGATCAGATTGACAGTTTCCTTGATTTCGTCTTTCGTGAAACCGGCGGACTGTAAAGTTAAGATGTAATTAAAGAGTGCCTGATTCCGGCCGTCGCCTTCGCTAAGTGCTGTGAAATCGACGTCGTGTTTGACCGGCAGGAGCCACTTCGGCAGCGTATCAACTTGTTCAGATCTCCGAATCCAGGGCCGTTTCACGCCGTTATGCTTGAGCACTTGATAGGAATTGCGTGTTCCGAGCTTAATGTCGACGGTAATTCCGATCGCGGTGTTCGTCTTGGTTTTGTTGCTGGGCAGGTCCGGATCCCGAAATAGGAAGTGTTTCCCGCGGCCGGTTTCGACGACGCAGCATTGAATGTTGAGATCGTCGATGATTTGCAGGACTTTGTCTGAATCATCTTTGTTGTCGATGTCTATCAGGACGATTCCTGGTGCCAGGATACCAGCGTATTCCTCATATCGCTCCGTCGATCGAAGGCTGACTATTCCTTCACCTTCTTTGTATTTTGTTACAGCTTTTTTATTCTTTAACCGGATGAAACCTTTGTATAAAAATTCATAAGGTGCTGTTAATTCACCGTTCATAATCTCACCCCAATTGCGGGAAATTTCGTTGATTTTTCTGCGGGATTTCCCGCAATGTCTGCGGAAAACGATTTTGAAAATGCCGTAATATCAAGGGTTTTCAGTTTCACGTTCCGCAGCAACTGCGGGAAAAATTGCAGAAAAAACGTCCGATTTTCCCGCATTAAAGCGTTAAACTATAAACCAATCTTCCTTGTTTGCTCCCACAGCACACCGACATCACGAAATTCACGCCGTTTAAAGTCGAATCCCATCCGCTCGAGCTTCCCACGGACGCCCAGGGCGCTTTTTCCGAGCTCCCGAGCGATGGTCTCACAGGCGTATCCTTGCTGGGCCATTATCGCCAGTTTGCGAACTTCTTCCGGCGTGTATTTGATGTGGTTTTCCAGGCGTTCTGGACGGAATTTGATTCCCAAATCGTATAGTCGACGTTTGATTGCACCTTCCGATCGGTTGAAATGGGCGGCTAATTTGGGATAGGTCATACCAGACATTCGCACCATCTGCTTCAGTTGTTGATCTTCGGATGGCGTCCAGGGAACAGCACGTTTCGTCTTTTGCGAACGCAGCATGTCGGCTCTCCGCTTTTCAACCATCCATTCTGGCTCGGGACCAAGCGTGCCCGGCTCCATCTTGGAGAAGTTGAGTAGTTCCTTATGCTGCTCAGCCCACTCCCAAAAATCATCATAGGTTATCACTTTCACGCGGGCAGACTTCGCGAAAACCTTTCTTTTGACCGGCATTCCATATTTCCGGATCCATGCGTTCACAGCCGAATAGGTTTTATCAAGCGCCTTCATCAACTGACTGACGGTTATTCCTTCATAAGAAAACCGAGCATCGCCAAGGCCGCATCGTTGGGCTCGTAGTTTTACGGCATTTGTCGACCGCCCAAGATTCTTGGAAATTGTTTTGATGCTGACTTTTCCCCAGCTCTCCTGCAGATAATCAATTTCCTCTTTCGTCCAGTTCTTTGTTCCGGGTTTCTTTCCAGGCATGTGGATCGATCCTCCCTTCTAAAACGGAAATTCGAATTGTTCTGCATCGTCTGACTCACCCAAGAAATCCGCGATCCGTTTTTTCGCTGTCTCGATGTACCAATTTTTGTCCAGTTTCCGCGGGATCCTTGCCTCCCGAATGTCACCGTTTTCGATGAAACACCGCTCCGGTGTACCGGCGATTTTCTCCGGCCGGTCTTTGCCGGATTTCACTTTGTAGACGCCCGGATCCGCGTGCGACCGAGACGCGAATACCCGCAGGACTTTCTCAGAAAGTCGTTTATCACCGTGTAGCGCGTAACCGTATTTCTCGCTGACTTTAACGACTTTTTGGAACTCGATCAGGCGATTGCAGTTTTGGATCGTCTCCGCAGGATCTGTACCGTGAACAAAATACGCCACAACCGCTTTGTTCACGATCGGCAGGTCATAGTCGAGTCGGTCCAGCTTCTTCACGTATGCGCCCTTTGATTTGTAGCTGCCGTCCTTCTTCACGATGATGTAATGGTTCACGTCCTTCTGATAGATACGCGAGAATACTTCAAATTCCAACACCATCCGCGTGCGGGCCTGCCATTCTGCGCAGAGCTCATGCACAATTTCGACGTTCTCACGTTTCGGGATCCGGACGATCAGACCGTCTGTGTTGGACTGGACGAGCTCTACAACCGGCTCCAATTGCTCGATGAGGTCTAACAATAATAACTGGCCGCCGACGCACACATTGTTGGCCTGAAGCGGATCATAGAGCGGGTTGTACTTATCTTTCATGGTGCCATAGACGCTATTGATCACGATTTTGAGCGGATTGGCGAGCGGGTTTTTTTCAGCTTTGTACCGGAGTCGTTCATCCCGAATCTGCCGAAATTTTTCCGGGTCGGCCACGTTCCGGCTGAGGAAGCCGTATTCAATCATCAGGGCTGGGTAATAACTGGCCACGTCGACTGAAAGAAATACACCCTCGCCCTGATAATTGTCCCGGGAACCATGCAAACCGCCCCAGGCGAACGTATGCGGCACGCCGGCGACTTCCACGTTGAGTATTTTTTCATAGTTCCGGTTCTCAGGAGTCAAATACCAATCCACGATATGCCGATACTTTTCGATCCGCAGCGTGTCCGGCAGCCGGATGTCGAACTCGTCATGACGCTCTTGCTTGCGGGCATTGAGGATGACCGCAGCCAGCTGCGCTTTGGTTTTGGACAGATAGGACAGTGGCAGTTTGAACATCTTGATGAGCGCCATGTGGCTTTCGAATTCCTCGATCCGCTCAATGAAGACATGCATGGTTTGCTCTACATCGTGACGGCAATACGCGAGAACTTCGGCGATTTCCTGGTCGGTAAGTTTTCGGTCAATATCAAACGGCACCGATGTTTCTCGGATGTTGGACCCCATGAAGCCTTCGAGCTGCTTCAAACCTTTGCTTTTGTCTGTCATCACATCGAAGTTATAAAGCTGAATCTTTTGGAACATATTGCTGTAGGTCCAGCCTTGTTGTTTTTGGTTGATGATATAGTCCGAAACATCCCAAGGATCGAAACCACAGAGAACGGCTTTCAGGATATAAGCATCATAATGCCGGCTGTTGTACCCTACCCAGATGTCGTTTTTATGGGATTCGTAGAAAGCTTTGAGCCGGTCCGGATCGTTCACAATCTCGGTTGTGGTTTTGGTGTCGGTGTCCATAAACACGAACATCCAGTCGAGACGAAAGACTTCCGCGTCAAAAAAGATCATCCGCTTCCCCCACTTTTTGAAAGAGGGGACCCATTTCTGAATCCCCTCCTGCCTTCTTACTGCGCGTCGAACACTTCGACGATCTTGTAGGTTTTAAACCCTTTGTTGTTTTCTCCGTACTCGAGCGCGTATTCCAGTTTTCCGTCGATCGCTTCGTGGATGTCCAAAAGCAGCTCGTGGTATTGTTTGAAGCTTTCGAACTGGACATCAATGCCGCTGTCCAGGCTGCGCAAAAATTCGTTCGCATTGTGGATCCCGAAGCCGGTGTGCAGCACTTGGTTGTAGAAGATGTACGAGCCTTTGTACTCGCCATCCAGGATCTGCATCCAGCAACTCATCTTCGGTTTTCCATCTTTGGTTTCAGCGAGTTCCAGCTTCGTGATTTTCACTTCATATTTTCCGACCGGAACTTCCCGGTACTCACCGCCGCCGTTTTCCGCAGCGGATTTGACATCTTCTTTCAATGCCTTCGTGTCGATCGCTTGGTCGAATTTTTCCCAGATAGATTGAGTCATGGTTGATCAGTTCTCCTTTTGAATATTTTATTGATTAGGCCCGACGACGACGCGGACGGGAAGATTGCTCTTCGGCTTCCCCTTCAGACGACGTTTCTGCGACCTGAGCGGCATCATCGGCCGATGTTTCCGTTTCGGTCTTATCGGACGCCGTTGTTTCAACCTTCGGCGCAGCCTTTCCTTTCTGTGCGGCCGTTAAAGTCCGGATAAATTCATCCCGATTCAACGGGATCCGGTCGACTCCGAAGTTGTATCGGCTGCCACCGAAAATGTACGGTGAGGTTTTGAAGCTCAAGTACCGTTCATCGCCGTCGGCTACAACCAGGGCCGTCAAGTCGACGGTGCCGGCGAGGACATTGGCCACTTTGTCATTGATGTTGGGTTTGAACGTGGTGATCTTGGCGCCGTTTTTCTGCGTGATCTCTGACACGGCGAGCTTGCTGATATACACCAGCTGGTAGCCGCAGTTTTTCAGCCGCTTCATGTTGGAAAGAAACTCCGTCCGAACCATGTCGTAGCCTTTACCGTAGCCGGCATCATGTTCGTGCTCGATGCCGAGTTTGTCGTACATGTACAGCCGGCAGTGCTCCCAAAGATCTTCAACCAGGTCGACAACGACCGTTTTGAAGTCATTTTGCTTTTTCTCCAGCTCCGTGATCACGTCGAGGAAGTTTTTCCAGGCGAAAATTCGTGTTGTCAGCCTGCCTTCCACCTTCACTGTGTCCATGATCCGGACAACCGGCGAGCTGATATGATCGATGTTTCCGTCCGTGTTGATCATGAGCACATCATCGAAAGAGTCCATAAAGACCGTCTTTCCGCTGTATGAATCACCGTACAACCACATATCCGGGGTCGTGTTGATTGTTATTTCACGTCTCTTGTTTTCAGGTAAAATCATATAGTCTATTCCCTCCAAACAAAATTTTTGATAATCGCACCAGTCACACAGTTTTGTGACATTCTTCGGGTATTGCTGTGCGGCTTCGATGTTTTTGATGTCTTCGAAAAACTCCTGTACCTTCGATTCATCGTATTTCACTTCGCATAACTGGATTTCCGAATTCCGGACCGCGCTTTGCAGTCGTCGCCGGAACTGAGTCAAACTCTCGTCTTTCCGTTGCTTGATTTGGGTTTTCGGAATGAATACAAATCCGAGACGCTTTACCTTGAATCCGGCTTTCTCCAGAAACCACTTGTAAATATGGAGTTGTGGGGATTCCAAATATCGATCGATGTTGTTCGAATATTTGAAGTCCAGTACATCTACCGTTCCGTCACCGTTATCGATGGTTAAGTCAACAATTCCCTTGAAAACCGGCGTGTCTATCAGGTATTCATGATGCAGGATATTGACGTCAGCCAGCACTTCTTTGACTTTTTCAAGCAATATTTCGAGCTTCATCGCTTCGTTGATATGGTCGTCCGTAATGATGTAGAACTGGCCGTAATAGTGCGTCAACATCGCCTTAGCGTCCTTCTCAATGCCGAGATGTAATGCGTTCCCGACGATCAGTGCGCTGTCGGCGGTTTGGTCCGGGACCGTCTTGAGCTTGTCAATGTACTGGAATTTAAACCGTCTCCGGCATTGCTTGAAGGTGGATACTCGGGAATACGAATATTGCAAGCTTTCACCTCCCGTATGAATTTTTGGAATGTAGGAAAATCAGCCGGCCGGAGTACCAGAGCTATTCCTCCGGACTCCCGGATCTTGTCCAGGTTGTATTCCTGCAGTTTCGCCACTCGACCGGTTTCGGTTTTAAGCTCGATCGCTATGAAAATACCGTTCACGCAAGCGATGATGTCCGGGACGCCGGCGCGGGTGAAATGGCCGCCGCCCCAATACTTGATGAAGTAGATGTCCTCGTCAGCTAAGAATTTCAGGACTCGAGATTGGAATTGCGATTCTCTCATTTCAGCTTGAACCTGACGTGCGCTTTCACGACGGACGGGCTCTGATAGAGCTCATACGTTTCCGGGTGATCCTTTTTGAATCTCGCGCTGTCAAACCGGTGTGTCACCGTTTCATCCACGTATGTGATGGTAAAATCGTCGGTGTCGATCTTCTTGATGTCGTTGCGGGCCATCACTTCGCGCAGCTGTTCTTTCAGCAATTCGCGCTGTTCGCTCAGCTTTTGGAAGCGAACTTCCAAGCCGTGCAATTTCTTGATCACCGCTTGCGCCTTTCGGTCAACCAGCTGTAACTGTTGTTCAGTCATCGTATACCTCCTCAAACAATTTGTCCGTGAAGTCTTTGCGTTGCTTCAGCGTTTCGTAAATTTGCTCTTCGATGCTTCCCTTGGTGACCATGTACCAGTAAAAACACGTCCTGGACTGACCGATTCGGCGTGTCCGCCGTTGCGACTGTTCGAACAAAATGCTTTCCAGCGGCGGGGAAAAATAGATGATCTTGTTAGCCAGCTGCAGATTGAGCCCGAGAGCTCCGGATTGATATTGTAAGAGCGTGACCGATTCCTCCTGCTCCTGAAAAGCAGTCAAGTCTTTTTCGTCTCCGTTGACTGTACTGATCGGTTTTCCAAGCTCTTCGCAAATCTTGCGGATCCGGTCGTACTCCGCACGAAAATTATAAAAGATGAGCACTCTGTCGCTGGTCGATTCGAGCAAATCCTGCAGCGCTTCATATTTCCCCGGATTGTACAAACCGGCCAGCTGGCGGAGATAAAGCATTTTGGTAAGAGCTGTGTCTCCAATAAGCGTCTTGCCGTCAATTTCAATGATTCGGTCGCGCTTGAATCGACTGTATTCTTTTGTGTTTCGAACGCTGACCACGGTATCCACTTTCTCCGGAAGCTCGATTCCCGCGTCTTCATCGGTCATGAACACTGCACCATATTCCCGCAGTTTGGACTTGAGGCGATCAACATTTTTGTAACCGGTGATGACCTGTGTCTTGTGTCCTCCAGGGTCCTCAATCCATTCAGTTTCAATATAGTGCTTCCAAAAAAGGTCTTTACTGATCCGCCAGCCGAGCAGGTTCGCTTGCGTCCAGAGCTGCTCATACTTACCTCCGGTCGGTGTGCCAGATAACAGAATGATGTTGGTCGTTTTGAGCTTCATGATGAACTTGGTTCGTTTCGCCGATTCGTTGGTAATATAGCTTGATTCGTCCAGAATCAGGGTGTAGTTCATGAGCTTGAGCAGCTCTGGCCGGCGCCAAACTTTGTCGTAATTGATGATTAGGACGCATTTATCAGGTAGTTGATCGACCTTCTGTGAGTCAAACACGATGACCGGGTAGTCGTAGTAGGTTTCGAAGTGCTTGGCCCAATCGTCAATCTTGGATTTTTGACAAATGACCAGGGCGATCGGATAACCGAGCTGTCGATGTTTTTCGGCGGCGAGGAAAGTCTTTCCTAAGCCCATCGATGCGTAATAAGCCACGCGGGATTTGTCTTTGGTCTGTTCAAGCAGTTGGACTTGGTGCGGGAGGAGTTCGACACTACTCATCAGCTGTCAACTCCTCGATGCAAGTTCGACACACCCGCCGTTCGTTCCACCGCCGCAGAAACCGTTTATCCATTCGCCGTCCACACACTTCGCAATCCGGAAGCAGCATGATGATGTTGCATTCGGTAGGCCAGGCGGCACGGTTTGGGTCAGAATGGATCATCGGCCACCCCGCCCAACCTCTCCTTGATCAATCTCGCACACTCCGGACAGATCCGACGCTCGCCCATATCTGCATAGTGATCCGCGACCGTACCGCAAAACGTACATCCCGTAGACGGCACATACTTACGCAGGATGATCTCCTCGCCTGTGACAAAGATCTCGACCGAGTCGTTAGGGTTGATGCCGTATACACGACGCAGCTCTTTCGGCAGGACTATCCTACCAAGCTCGTCTACCTTGCGCACAATGCCGGTTGCTTTCTTGGTCATTCTTTACCTCCCTTGCCCTATGTGGTAAGATAGGGCTAATAATATGTCATTCTTCAGCCACCGTTGCCGCGGTGGTTTTTTCCTGATGCGAGATAATCGCCTGCTCGATCGTCCGCGTCGCAAACCACTCTCGCGCTTCTTTCGTGATGAGCTTGGCGCGCCGATCCGCGTCACAGACCTCGCCGATCCAAAATACTTCTGACATGATCACCGCCTCCATCTCCTCTTGTTCTGCTCGCTGGCAAACTCCAGCATCGCTAGTCTCTCGATCTGCGTCAGAGCCATCCAGACCCGTCCTGTTACGCTCATGGTTATTCGTCACCTCCTTCCACGGATACACCCAAGTGCTCTAGCGCTATACATACATGCTCATGAGCGTCTTCAAGCTTGTAG
>JGI25329J36429_1001236_pt1 | contig 12858 bp, 13 predicted proteins | sample HigsolmetaAR204D_FD_36429 | JGI IMG/M metagenome (IMG submission 36429)
CGATATGCAATCAGGCATGGCGAAATGAACCGAATTGAGTCCCAACAACAGTTAAAATCGGGGGAAGCCTTTCAGACGCGTGAAACGAAAACAGAGCTTGTGGAAGTTAAACCGGATTTCCGAATTAAATACGATTTGGTCGGCAAATTAATGGATGAGACACGACTAACGAGAAAGACGATCGTGGCAATTTTAACGGGGATCAAAGAAGCGACTTTCCTTCAATTCCGCAAAAACCCGGAAGAATTCATGATTCGTGCCGCCAAGCTGATCAACGAGCAGAAGGCGACGACGATCATTGAATCCATCACATATGATGTTCTTAATGATACGTTCGAAGCGGACGTATTCACGAAAAACACATTATCAGGGAAACTAGGGGAAAATGCGATTCCGGTTGAGAAGCACGTTTACGACTATGTAGTGACTGATTCCAAGATCGAGCGTGCTTTTGCAAAAGAGCTTGATGTCAGTAATGAAGTTCGAGTGTATGCCAAGCTGCCGCGGGGATTTTTTATCCCGACGCCAATGGGCAATTACAATCCGGACTGGGCGATTGTTTTCAAGGAAGGCGATGTGAAGCACATTTACTTCATCGCGGAGACGAAAGGCTCCATGGAATCCATGGAACTCCGTGAAGTGGAGAAGGCGAAGATTGAATGTGCCCGGAAACACTTTGCTAAGCTGAATACAGGACAGCTGAAGTACGATGTTGTGAACAGTTATGAGAAGTTGTTGGAAATTGTGAAGGCTTAACCTTAAATTTCATATGTTTAGCTCACGGAGTATGTAGAAACAATGTTAATGAGGAGGTGACTTTCTGTGGATCAATATGAATTGCATCGGTTGCTTGAAGAGTTGCTGAGAATGCCAACTGAAACCGAATGGCTTGAGTACAAAGAAGCAAAAACGGATTATGATTTCCGTAAACTGGGGAAGTATTTTTCTGCAATTAGCAATGAATCGAATATGAAGGGAAGACCTTGCGGTTGGTTGGTGTTTGGGGTCAATGATGATCGTAAAATCGTTGGTACTCAGTACAGATCTAATTCAAAAGACTTGGATAATCTGAAACATGAGATTGCAATCAAAACTTCAGGTGGCTTAACATTTATGGATATCCATGAGCTCATCTTGCCGGAGGGAAGGGTNCTTTTGTTCCAAATTCCTGCTGCACCTCCCGGTGTCCCTACTGCTTGGGAAGGCCACTATTATGGCCGAAACGGAAGCTCTATTGTTGCCTTGAATCTTCAAGAAATAGAACAAATCCGGAATCAAGGAAATAAAGACTGGTCGGCTTCAAATATGTGAAGACGCAACTATTTACGATCTGGATCNCGATGCTCTTCAACGGGCCCGTGTAGAGTATAAAAAGAAATACCCTAGGTTAGCAGATGAAGCCGATTGTTGGGACGATNTAACATTTCTGAATAAAGCAAAGGTCACAATCCAAGGAAAAATAACNAATGCAGCGATCATATTGCTAGGAAAGCCTGAGTCGGAGCATTTTATCCATCCCGCTGTAGCCAAAATGAGCTGGATTTTGAAAGACAAGGATAATATTGAACAAGATTATGAGCATTTTGGTCCACCATTTATTCTAAATACTGAATTGGTGTTCTCAAAAATCCGCAATCTTAAGTATAGGTATATGCCCGATAACAGCCTGTTTCCTATTGAGGTAAACCAGTATGATGCNTATGTAATTCGAGAAGCATTGCATAACTGCATTGCTCATCAGGATTACAAAATGTGCGGCAGAATCAACATTGTAGAAAAACCTGACGAACTTATCTTCACCAATTTGGGAAGTTTCATACCCAAAAGTGTTGAAGAGGTTATAAAAAATGATTCTCCGCCGGAGTATTACCGAAATCGTTTTTTGGCTGAAGCGATGGTCAACTTAAATATGATCGATACTATTGGTTCCGGGATTAAACGAATGTTTTTTACTCAAAAGAAGCGTTTTTTTCCATTACCCGATTATGATCTATCTGACCCAAANAAGGTCCAAGTCCGAATTATTGGAAAAATATTGGATGAGAATTANACTCGAATGCTCATTAATCATACNGAATTAGATCTAACAACTGTCATGTTGCTTGATAAAGTACAGAAAAAAGAAAAAATTACTCAAGAAGAAGCAAAGAATCTAAGAAAGCAAAGATTAATCGAAGGTAAATATCCTAATATTTATGTCGCTGCTCAGATTGCAGCTATTACAGGAGACAAGACAACATATATCAAAAACCGTGCCTTTGATAAAGATTATTATAAGAATTTGATTATCAAGTTTCTTGAACANTATCATTCAGCCAGCCGACAAGATATCGANAATTTACTACTGGATAAGTTATCCGATACATTGAATGAAGTACAAAAGAGAAAAAAGATTAACAATCTTTTGTTTGAAATGTCCAAGAAAGACGGCACCATCGTTAATACTGGGTCATCGAAACGACCAAAATGGGTTTTAACTTAAGTGGTTTTCTAAGTAGTAAATAAGTTGTAAATTAAGTTGAAAAAGATAAGAAAACAAAGGAGAGGCGGAGTCTTTGCCCCTCCTTTGTTGTTTAGTTTACCATATCAATAGATACGGTGAACCGTACAACAAGTAACGGCGAGCATCCTCTTTCATGGCTCAACACATGGTGAAATAAATGAATGTTAAGACTGGTAATAAATGAAAAAATAAAATAAAAGAATGATTGAAAAAGTCAAAATAATTATAATATAATAATTATAATTATTATATTCCATATTTTAGTGAATGGTGGTGGGCTGCTCGATAACTTCATCCTGTACTTGAATATTCTTTGCACATCAAGAGAAAGGAGCACAATATGCACCATTCCATCCTAAAGAAACAGGGGATTTATGCGAACAGANTAGCTTTTTTCTATACTTTGATTACTTGCTTAGCTATCGGGCTATGCTTCATGTTCATTACGAAAAATAATTTAGTAGCATTGTTGTTCCTAGTGTTTTCACTAATTACAGTAGTTGGAAAGTTGCTTGAGCGATATTCTGCTGGATTGGGTTTCCTATCGAAATATATTTATCTCTCCATATTTGCGGCTGGCCCTCCTACNATTATGTATATGTTGGAATCAATGGGGCTTCACGGTNTCCCGCCGATTGCATTTAGCTTTGTCTACTTNTTTATAGCCATCATGTACTATAACGCGAGGATTGTTCTCGTTTACGCATCCATTACTTTGTTGATCTACATCACGGGCATTACTGCTTTCTCAGACCTTTTATATGGCGGAACAGGTAAAAACGCAATGGCGTGGATTTCTTATGCGATCGCGTTTTTGATCTGTGTGTTTGTTTCGTCTGTCCAGTCCAATCGTTCCAGACACTTAATCGTGGGCATGGAAACGAAAGAGAAGGAAAGCGAAGCGCTGACGAAGTTACTAAACAAATCCATTGATGATGCATCCAATAGCTCCGAATCGATTTACATCGTAGCTAAGGATCTGAGTGATGGAATTACAGAAGTGAATAAAGCGGCAGAGCATACCATGACATCGATGATGGACATTGTTCAGAGCACCTCATTACAGCGTGATCTCACTTCAGATTCATACAATGTCATCAACGATATATCCACTAAGCTGACGAAGATAGCTGAGGACATTAAGACCGTGTCCGAATTCGCCAGAGATTGCTCGCAACATGAAGCCCTGGTCATTGATGAGACTGAAGATAGCTTATGATTTGACCCTCGTGATGCTTGTCATGATGGATAAACATATCCTGCAGGAAGGCTTCTAACGTATATGGACTTCCGGGAATCGGTTTCGTAAACGCTGCTTCAGGAACCTTACTCAGTATTAGTATTAACTGTTCACGTTGGAGGGTGGCTTCCTGGAGCAAGTCGTGCGGTTTCATGGATCTGCCGTAAGCGACCGACGCTTCATTAAACGCCTGGACATCCGGATGCTCATCAAGCNTTACTTCGCCACTGCTTATAAAATGATCAAGTTTCTCTGTGAAGTCCTTGTCCCAGCCCATAATATGACTGATGATATCCCGAATCGACCATTTCCCCTCCTCTATAGGTTTGCAAAGAACATCCTCGGAGTAGTGTGTTAATCTCGAGATGAGNTCGATCAATCTGCGCAATTCCCTGGAGACATCGGAGATTGTTGCCACGATTCATACCTCCCAACACCCGAATTGGGAACACATGTTCCTACACAGGATGATAACATACATCTCCCATTATTTTCAATCTGTTTGAAATGCCGGTATCCGAACACGCCGATCGAATAATGCTGTCGTGAGCATAGCAAATTATTTATAATTAGATCATTAGATTAAAAAAATGGTGGCGATATGTCTGAATAACTCTCAACAGAATAGGGACTCATGGAATACGGGAGCATATCAAGCTTGGGTCAATCGCTNCGGCCAACCAGCAGATGCGGCTCAAAAAATCATGAAAGACCCCGCCAAAAGAATTGGCAAAGCCCTCGAATATATGAATGACATCAGGGGCAAGAAAATCGCGAATCTGCTTGGTTCTAATGGGACAAAAGCTGTTGCTTTGGCGTTGCTGGGTGCTGAGGTAACCATTGTGGATTTTTCATCGGAGAATGAGAAATATGCCATGGAACTGGCAAAGGCCGCGGGGGTTGAAATCAAGTATGTGTTATCTGATGTGCTCCAACTGCCAGCAGAGATGCTGTCTGGTGACTATGATTTTGTGTATATGGAACATGGAATACTTCACTACTTCATGGATTTGAAACCGTTGTTTCATGTGGTACAAGCTCTTCTTCGTCCTGGCGGCATGCTGGTTCTTCAGGACTTTCATCCAGTAACCACGAAGCTGATTTCATCGAGAGGAACAACGGCTAATATACGCAAGCATAAGGTTACTGGCGATTATTTTGACACCTCGCTTGAGGTCAAAGAGGTGGCATTCTCCAAGTTTTTGCCTGAGTGGAGCAACGGTAGTTTACCGGTTGTGTATTTACGAAACTGGACGCTTGGCGAAATCGTGACGGCTGTTGCGAGCCAAGGCTTATGCATCAAGGCATTGGAGGAGCTCCCCAATCTCTCCTCGGATCATTATGATAAAGGGATTCCGAAAACATTTATCCTCGTTGCTGAACGTGTCCCTGGCTTAGGGTAGCGCAGGGAAGCGCAATCGTTGCCGGATAAGAAAACCGATCATTCCATGGTTGTGCATTTCTGGGAATCGTGGTATATTCGAATCGATCCAACTTCATATTGGCGGTGATCAACCGCACCAGGAAAGACCACTGGGGGTGCCTGTTGAAGGCTGAGACAAAGCTTACGCTTTGATCCCTTTGAACCTGATCTGGGTCATGCCAGCGTAGGGAATGTGGTGACAAGATCGTGCAACACGCATCATCTGCGATTTGTTATGCACGCATTTTGAAGCCGTTCCGTACCGGAACGGCTTTTTTATGTTCAATGGAGGTGGAGCAGTTGGATTTCAAGTTGTATGTGATCACCGATGAGCGATACCATCCGGGGCGCAGCATGCTGGAAGTGATCGAAGCGGCGCTTATGGGGGGAGCGGACGTTGTNCAATTGCGAGATAAACGGGCGACGAAGAAAGAATTGTACCAGAAAGCGGTGGAACTGCGCCAGTTGACGGCCCGCTATGGCAAGCTGTTTATCGTCAATGATCATCCGGATATTGCCCTGGCGGTCGATGCGGACGGGGTTCATCTGGGACAGGACGATATGCCCCTTGCGGCAGCAAGGCGGATCATGGGAGACCGGATCATCGGCATCTCCACCCACTCGTTGGAGCAGGCGAGACGGGCGGAGGCGGAGGGGGCCGACTATATCGGAGTTGGTCCGGTGTTTGCCACACAGACGAAGGAGAACGCGACACCGGTGACAGTGGAGTTGGTGCGTCAAGTGGCCGGGGCGATCAGGATTCCATTTGTCGCTATCGGAGGCATCAAGTTGCATAACGTAGATCAGGTGCTGGAAGCGGGGGCCAGAAGAATCTGTGCTGTCAGTGAAATCGTCGGCAATGCGGATGTGAGAGGGACATGTNAGGCCTTCTTGAGCAAAATTGCGGCCTGTGAACAGGAGGTAACCGGATGAACGTCAAAGTCAACGGCCAATGGATGAAATTTGAAGGACAAACCGTGTATGATCTGCTGGAATGTCATGGCCTGGAGGCCAAACCGGTCGTGGTGGAAGCTGGCGGGGTCATTCTGGATTCCTCCCAATGGAAAACGACCCGATTGGAAGAAGGCATGGTCCTGGAGGTGGTTCATCTTGTTGCAGGGGGCTGAGCACATGGATACGTATACGATAGGGGGGACGGCGCTCAAGTCCCGTTTGTTTCTTGGAACGGGCAGGTTTCCGAATCCCCATGTGATGAAGCAGGCGATAGCGGCATCGGAAGCGGAGGTGCTCACCTTCGCCGTGAGACGAGTGCAACTGGAGGCGGTGGATGAAGACGCCATCCTGCAACATGTGGAAGGGCAAGGCTTCCTGTACCTGCCTAATACATCCGGTTCCCGGACGGCGGAGGAAGCGGTGCGTATCGCTAGGCTGGCGCGGGCTGCTGGCGTAGGCAACTGGATCAAGGTGGAGGTCAGCGTGGCCGACGAGACGTTGCTCCCCGACCCGGTTGAAACCTTGAAGGCCACCGAACAGTTGGCGAAGGAGGGTTTTGTGGTTCTCCCGTACACGTCCGATGACCCTGTGTTGTGCCAGCGGTTGGAAGAGGCGGGGGCGGCGGCNATCATGCCGGGCGGTTCCCCCATCGGCACCGGGCTGGGAATCCTCAATCCTTACAATCTGGAACGGATCGTGNNGAGAGCGAAGGTACCGGTGATTGTGGATGCGGGGATCGGTTCCCCCAGCGATGCCGCCTTGGCCTTGGAACTGGGAGCCAGCGCCGTCTTAGTCAATACGGCCATCGCCAAGGCGAAGGACCCGGTCGCAATGGCTCGTGCCTTCAAGTTGGCCGTGGAAGCGGGGCGGGCAGCCAGACTGGCGGGGCGAATCCCCAAGAAGCCTTACGCCACGGCGAGCAGCGGATTGGAGTGGCTCGTGTCCAGGAGCCATGCGGGCAGGTGAACAAACAAGTGGCATCAGGTTCAGTTGTCATTGCAGGCGGAGGAGTGATCGGGCTTGCCTGTGCATTGGAATGCAGGCTTCGTGGAGCCAAGGTCACACTGGTGGAGAAGGGGCGTTGCGGCGGTCAGGCGTCGGGAGCAGCAGCCGGCATGCTTGCCCCTTATTCCGAGAATTCGGAATATCCCGATCCATTCTACAAGCTGTGCCAGGATAGCTTGGCCTTGTACGAAGAGTGGCTGCAACTGATTGGGGAATATTCGAATACCGATCCTGAATACAGGCAGACGGGCAGTCTGAACGTNGTCTTCCATGGTGCGGATGTTGAACCGATGAAACGGCGGATCAATTGGCAACAAGCAACCGGGANAAGGGCGGAATGGGTGGAAGAGAACGACCTGCGCAGGCTGGAACCGGCCTTGGCCAGTGATGTGAAAGGCGCGATCCTGTACCCGGATGAGGCTCATCTGTACGCGCCAGCTTATGTCACGGCATTGGAAGAGGCATGCCGAATGGCTGGTGTTGACATTCTGGATCATGCCGGGGAGATCGTGCTCCAGAAGAAGGACGGTGAATTCCTGCTAACCGGAGGCAGCTTGCCCCACCCCGTCTCGGGTGACCGGTTGGTGATTGCTACAGGGGCGTGGGCTGAAGAGTGGCAGGAAGCTTGCGGCGCCATCTGGCCGGTTGTCCCGATTCGCGGGCAAATATGCGCCTTTCCGATAGTAGCGGGTGAAGTGCGCCACATGGTGTTCGGCAGCCAAGGATACGTTGTGGCCAAGGCGAACGGTTCCCTGGTGTGCGGGGCTTCTGAGGATGTGGCCGGCTTCGATACGTCCGTCACCGAGGCTGGTATCGCGAGACTGGAGCGTTGGAGCCGCCAGTTGATTCCAAACCTGGATGGCCGACCGATCCTCCTGAAATGGGCGGGGCTGCGTCCAGCAACCCGGGATGGGTGGCCCCTCATCGGCCCCGTACGAGGTGCAGAACAGGTGATATGTGCTTTCGGCCATTACCGCAATGGCATCCTGCTCGCACCGGTGACGGCCAAGCGGATAGGGGACTGGTTGGAAGGTCGTGCCATTCCTGGCTACATGGAAGCTTTTGATCCGATGCGATTTACCATATACGATTGAAAGAAGGCAACGAGTTATGCACGAACGATATTCGAGACAGATCCGGTTTGCGCCCATCGGTCAGGCGGGACAAACAGAGTTGGGCAAGAAGCATGTCCTCCTCGTGGGGGCAGGAGCGTTGGGAACCGGGAATGCCGAACAGTTGGTTCGGGCGGGAGTCGGGCAACTAACCATCGTCGATCGGGATTACGTGGATGAAAGTAATCTGCAACGACAGCAACTGTATACGGAGGAGGATGTGCGCCAGCATCTGCCTAAGGCGATTGCCCTTAAGCGCCATCTGGATGTGATCAACTCCGAAACGCATGTCATCGCCCGGGTGGAGGACGTTTCTGCCGAGGAGTTGCTGGCATTGGCAGAATCGGTGGATCTGATCATCGATGCGACGGACAATTATGAGACCCGGTTTGTCATCAACGATGTGGCGCTGAAGCGGAATGTTCCGTGGATCTATGGGGCCTGTTTGGGCAGCTATGGGGTAAGTTTCATGATCATTCCCGGCCGCACTCCGTGTTTGAACTGCTTGATGAGCGATATTCCGTTGGGAGGAGAAACCTGTGATACTGTCGGTGTTATCGCTCCAGCAGTCCAGATGGTGGTCGCCCATCAATCGGCGGAAGCGTTAAAATGGCTGACAGGCAACCATCCATCCATCAGGAACCGGCTCGTCTCCTACGACATCTGGCATAACACCTATACGGACATCTCCGTGGACGNTTTGAGGAAACGGGATTGTCCGTCATGCGGAGAGAAGGCGGTTTACCCTTATCTCTCCAGATCCAATTTGACCCGAACCGCCGTCTTGTGCGGCAGGGATACAGTTCAGGTTCGTCCGCCAAGACCGACACAACTGGATCTCGAAGCCCTGGCCCGTCAGCTCCGCACCTTGGGCGGGCAAGTGAAGGCCAACCCCTATTTGGTGACGTATACCAACGGCAGCCATCGTATGGTCATCTTCCAGGACGGCCGGGTGCTGGTCCACGGCACAAGNGATCCCGTGGTTGCCAGGGGGCTGGTGAATCGCTATCTCGGCGGTTAAACATGCTTCATAATNGGAGGCAGCGTGCGGCGTCACGTGAAGACGCCGGGTATGATGCCGGCGTCTCAANCTTGAGTTGCATCNGTGTTCGGATACAACCGCCAAACATGCCCAGAAACCAAGTTGGGCGGCTTCTCTCGCCCCATTCTCTCTGCTTAGCAAATCGGTAAATTTGTTGATCGAGAACAGGATGGCCAGAACATAAATATCGCAGCCGGAATGACCAGGAAATCGCCAATTCTGGATTTGTACAGAAATTGCAACACTTTCGAAATGATCGTGAGGGCCAGTCCAATGGCGAGTATTCGACGATGAATCGATCAATTGGCTATATGGCNTCAAATGCCTCAAGCAATCCGGCATGTCGATTGAAGCGATCAAAGCGTATGTGGATTTATGTCTGCAAGGGGATGCGACCATACCTGAGTGTTATGCGCTCATGATGAAGCATAAAGAAGAGGCGCTTGCGAAGTACGAGGAGATGAAACGCCATATCGAGCATTTGGAAGAGAAATTAACGTTATATGAGGCCATTCTGGAAGGGCGCTCACCTGACACGACCAATCCCGCCAACTGGGATCGAATCCGGCATATGCATCGAGACGTCTTCTGCACGTCGTCAATACGTTGAAATCGCCGTTTGAAGATGCTAACATCCGTGAAGAGCGGCCCGAATAACGGGCGGCTCTTTTTCGTTTTACAGATGATAGGGAGAAATCGTATCATAGGTAGATGAGCATGAAGTTTGGTATCACAACATCTCGGTATAAACATAATCTGGTGACTTGGAGGAGTAGTGTGAACAAATCAACATTGAAGAAGTGGTATCTTACAATTTCTCTTGTACTGTCACTTTATCTGGTCGTGGTGACGATTCTCGGCTTCACGCCGCTTAAAGATGAAGCGTTTATGAAGGCGTTGAATACGATTTCGCTGTATGTGCTGTGCTATTTTGTCGTTGAGCTGGTTGTTCTCTTCTTTATGGCAGAGAGCATGAAGGCGTATTTCAAGGAGAATTGGATCAGTATTATTGCCGTTCTGTCCTCTCTATCAGTTACGGCTCTCATTGACGGGGCAATTGCCGTTGGTTCCTTGACCGGTCTGAAAGTGCTCAAAGGCATCAAAGGGCTTAAGGCGATCAAAAGCCTCAAAGGACTGAAGCTGTTCAAGGTAACCAAAGGAGCCAAAGTGGCCAAAACCGTCAAACTCGCCAAAAAGGCCAAAAAGGCCCATTATGAAGCAGGTTCTTATGAATCGGAAAGCAAGTAAGATAAGCACCGACATACCGGCAAGGGCGAAATTTTCGCGACCACACAGAGATTTCCAACTCGATGAACCATTATGCTTCGGGATATAGCGCTGCTCAACCATTGAGATGACAGCCTGTTTCAAAGCGCTCCATATGATATATCAGGGGTGTGATTATGAGCAGGAAAATCATCCTTATCACAGGCTCTACCGATGGCATTGGCAAAGAAGCCGCGAGGGCGTTGGCCAAGCAAGGGCACTCGGTTATCATTCACGGTCGGAACCAGGACAAAGTACAGACAGTATGTCGGGAGATCAGGTCGGAAACTGGGAACGATCGGGTGGATGCGATCGTTGCCGATCTCCTGTCGCTCACCGATGTAAAACGTATGTCCGAAGAGTTCAAGAGGAAGTACGAACGTCTGGATGTGCTCATCAACAATGCGGGGGCGATCTTCGGCAAGCATCGGGAAGTGACACCGGATGGTTTGGAAAAAACAATGACGCTCAACGTATTCTCTCCGATGCTGCTGACGGAATTGCTGATGGATCACCTTATCCAAAGCCCTTCAGCCCGAATCATCCATACCTCCTCGATCATGTACATGATGGCGCCTAAACCGGATTTTAGCGACCTGCAGATGGAGAGGGACTATACCCCGATGAGGGCCTATGCTGCGTCCAAGCTGTATATCCTCTGGAATACGATGCGTTTGGCCGCAGAACTGGAACGTAAAGGCATCACCAACGTTACGGCGAATGCCCTGCACCCTGGCGCAGTAGCTACCAGAATCGGTCAAGCTTCGGACAAAGGATTCATCAATAACCTGTTTTTTAAGTTGGCGACACCATTCATGACGAAACCGGACCGAGGTGCCGCTACTACCATTTATCTCGCCTCGTCGGAGGAAGTTGAAGGCGTGAGCGGCAAAATTCTATGCGAACCAGAAAGAGAAGCCTGTGAAGAACATGCATGCTTTTATACAGAGTGGACTCAAGGTTTGGGAATACTGCATGAATGTCATTCGGCCTTATCTGGAGCGATAACCTTGGGCAGAAGTTGCTTCATCTTGGCAAGCATTGAAATGGGGAATCGATGAACCGATTTCTCCATTTTTTTCATAAGTGGCTATTGATTTAAGATTTATTCAAGGTTTATACTTAGGTGCGTTATGATGTGTTTGGACCATTTAATGGAAACCATTACCGATGACAATGATGCGGTCGGAGCGATATATTTGAACAAGAGGAGTGTATATCAGGCTCAGGACGCTTGAGAAAAAAACAGACAGGCAGGAAATATTAACACAAGATGAGGTCATGTCATCTCGAGACAACAGAAAAGGGGAAATAACATGGAAACAGGGAGTAATCAGCCAGCTTTGGCAAAAAAACTGATGCGAGCACTAGCGGTTATCATTGGCGCATTCATAGCAGCTTATGGGCTTGAAGCCGTATTGATTCCAAACAGCGTATCCGACGGCGGAGTGACTGGTTTAAGCATCGTCGGCTCAAAGTTGTTCGGACTGCCACTTGGGGTTTTGATCGCCATACTGAATGTTCCGTTTATTTTTCTAGGATACAAGCAGATCGGCAAGAGTTTCGCGATCAACTCGGTGCTGGGAATCGCCTCGCTGGCGGTCGGCACTCTCATCATGCATCATGTGCCCACCATTGTCGAAGGCGATACGCTGCTGGTAACCGTTGTCGGCGGTATTATCCTCGGTTTTGGAATGGGTATCGCTTTGCGGAACGGCGGAGCTTTGGATGGAATTGATATGTTGGCTGTGTTGCTTTCCCGTAAACTGCCCTTCGGTACAAGTGACCTGATCTTATTCCTCAATTTGTTTGTGTTCATCGTCGTTTCAACCGTCTTTGGCTTGAAGGGAGCTATACTGTCAGGCATCGCTTATTTTATCGCCTCGAAAGTCATCCATATAGTCGAAGAAGGCTTGAGCGGCGCCAAATCCTTCAAGATCATCACCAGGCACCCCGAGGTCATGGTGGAAACGATTCGTGACCGGTTGGGCCGTAGTGCAACCATCAATATGGTGGAAGGCGGATATTCCAACGAGGCGTTCAAAGAAATCACCTGTGTCATCAACCGCCTGGAAGAAAGCAAGATCAAAGAAATCATCCAGGAAATTGACAAGAATGCTTTCGTCTTGGTATACGATGTCGCCGAGGTTAAAGGCGGCAATTTCAAAAAGCACGATATTCACTAAAAGATCTGAATCCGGCTGTGAAGGACGCTCATCAGGGTGTCCTTTTTTGCTATTGATGGCGATGCATTACCCTAGCAGATTCTTTTCATCTAGCTGCAAACCAGATAATTAGAAATAATCAAAAAAA
>JGI25329J36429_1001242_pt1 | contig 12837 bp, 10 predicted proteins | sample HigsolmetaAR204D_FD_36429 | JGI IMG/M metagenome (IMG submission 36429)
ATGATTTTGCACTGGTGGGGAGAGACGGATTCGAACCGCCGAACCCAGAGGGAGCAGATTTACAGTCTGCCGCGTTTAGCCACTTCGCTATCTCCCCTAGCTTGCCCAATCATTCAACCAAACATGCAAACATGTTCCTGTTTGGTGGTGCCGGCGATAGGAATCGAACCCACAACCCCCTGATTACAAGTCAGGTGCTCTACCAGTTGAGCTACACCGGCATTTTTCCGAAAAGGTGGCTCGGGACGGAATCGAACCGCCGACACGAGGATTTTCAGTCCTCTGCTCTACCAACTGAGCTACCGAGCCTCAGGTGACCCGCCATCCGAATATTCGCAGGGAATGGCGGAGCTGACGGGACTCGAACCCGCGACCTCCGGTGTGACAGACCGGCGTGAACTCCAGCTTCACCACAGCTCCGTAATGGTGGAGGCTGACGGGATCGAACCGCCGACCCTCTGCTTGTAAGGCAGATGCTCTCCCAGCTGAGCTAAGCCTCCGTGGTGCCCAGCTGTGAAGCGCAGGGCAACTGGAAGTGACCCGTAGGGGATTCGAACCCCTGCATGACAGCGTGAAAGGCTGCTGTGTTAAACCACTTCACCAACGGGCCATGTCAAAATGGCTCCTTGGGACGGACTCGAACCGCCGACCGATCGGTTAACAGCCGATTGCTCTACCGACTGAGCTACCAAGGAATACACCGTGTTTTAAAAAATCTGGTGGAGCTGAACGGGATCGAACCGATGACCTCCTGCTTGCAAGGCAGGCGCTCTCCCAACTGAGCTACAGCCCCATGCATAAGCTTCTCGCAAACATCCGGACTGCAAGGATTTTGAACCGACAAAGTTGCCGCCGCGCGATTCAATCAAACGCTTCAACCAACCGTCCTTCATTCAACTCCCGGAATTAAAGTCTAGCACATTTTCTGCTGTATCGCAATATGTTTTTAAAAAGTTTTTAGTGACATTTAATATTCCATGCGTTCATCGCTGATTCGCGGAAATGCGCTGTAAACCACTCATCAAAAATCGCGCTTTTCAATCCTACCATGACAACGTTATCTTTTTCAAGTGGTAATTATCTTAAATTTCCTGTTCGACAAAATCAGCGCTTCTGCGCTTTTTCGCCCATTTCAGAGATTGGCAACCCGTTTGTGAGACAGTTTTTTGCGTTCTAAGCGAAGGGCAAGGATATCCGGTTATCTCCATGTTCGCGAGAGGAATTTTCCCGGAAAACGGCTTTTCCCCCGCAGGAAAGCGAAACAGCCCGCCCCTTGGGACAGGCTGTTTTCTGTAGTTTTTTCTGTATTTTCCTTCCGTCAAATATCCAAATCGCGCACGTTTGCGGCAAACTGTTCGATAAATTCCCGCCGCGGTTCGACGTCGTCGCCCATCAGCATTTCAAACACCTGGTCGGCTTCCATCGCATCCTCCAGGTGAACCTGCAGCATGGTGCGCCCTTTCGGATCCATGGTCGTTTCCCACAGCTGTTCCGCGTTCATTTCCCCCAACCCTTTGTAGCGTTGGATGGTCGGCTTTGGCGTCGCCTTCAGGTTGGCAAGGATCTGGTCACGTTGCTGGTCGCTGTACGCATAGTATACCTCTTTGCCTTGCTTGATGCTGTACAGCGGCGGCTGGGCAATGTAAATGTAACCCGCTTCGATCAATTGACGCATGTAGCGGAAGAAGAACGTCAACAGCAACGTCCGGATGTGGGAACCATCCACGTCCGCATCCGTCATGATGATGACCTTGTGGTAACGCGCTTTCTCGATGTCAAAATCTTCGCCGACGCCCGTGCCAATCGCGGTAATAATCGCGCGGATCTCGTTGTTGGACAGGATTTTGTCCAAACGGGACTTTTCCACGTTCAACACTTTTCCGCGCAACGGCAGAATCGCCTGGAAATGGCGGTCGCGCCCCGATTTTGCGGAACCGCCCGCGGAATCGCCCTCAACGATGAACAATTCGGACTCGGACGCATCCCGGGAGGAACAGTCGGCCAGTTTTCCCGGCAGAGCACTTACCTCCAGCGCACTTTTGCGCCGCATTTCCCGGGCCTTGCGCGCCGCTTCCCGTGCACGGGAGGCCATCAGCGCCTTTTCCACGATCTTTTTGGCGACAGCGGGATTTTCCTCCATGAACGCAGTAAACCGTTCCGCGAAAATGGACTCGGTAATGCTCCGCGCTTCCGAGTTGCCCAGCTTGGTCTTGGTCTGTCCTTCAAACTGAGGTTCTTCAATTTTCACGGAAACAATGGCGGTAATCCCCTCGCGCACATCATCGCCGGTCAGGTTGGGATCCTTTTCCTTGAGGAAGTTGAACTTGCGGCTGTAGTCGTTAATCACCCGGGTCAGGGCTGCCTTGAATCCCGTCTCATGCGTTCCGCCTTCATGCGTGTGGATGTTGTTGGCAAACGAATAGATGTTGCTGACGTAGCTGTCATTGTACTGAATGGCCACTTCCACATGCAGCCCGTCTTTTTCCCCTTCGCAGTAGATCACTTCCTCGTGCAGCGGCTCCTTGTTCTTGTTCAGGAACTCGACGAATTGCACAATTCCCCCTTCGTAGTGGAAGGATTCCTCCTGCTCCCGGCCGGGGCGTTCGTCCTTAAGCGTGATGTGCAACCCTTTGTTGAGGAAGGCCAACTCCTGAATCCGCTTTTGCAGCACCTCGTAATCAAACTCGACCGTTTCCGTGAAAATTAACGGATCCGGTTTGAATCTGACGGTCGTTCCCGTCTCATTGGTGTCGCCGACAACGGCCAAATCCGCTTCCGGTGTCCCCCTGTTGAAGCGCATCTGGTACACGTGTCCGTTTTGCTTGACCTCGACTTCCAGCCATTCCGAGAGCGCGTTCACAACCGAACTGCCCACGCCATGAAGCCCGCCGGAAACCTTATATCCGCCGCCGCCAAATTTCCCGCCGGCGTGCAAAACGGTCAAAACGGTTTCAACCGTGGATTTTCCAGTCTTTTCGTGAATTCCGGTGGGAATGCCGCGTCCGTTGTCCGCCACGGAAACGGAGTTGTCCGGGTGAATGACAACCGAGATCTTGTCACAGTAGCCGGCCAATGCCTCGTCAATGGAGTTGTCCACGATTTCCCACACCAGATGATGCAATCCGCGGCTGCTGGTGGATCCAATGTACATGCCGGGACGCTTCCGAACAGCTTCCAGACCTTCCAGGACCTGAATCTGACTCGCGTCGTAGTTGTTTTCTTGTGTTGTTATTTGATCCACTACTCTGTCAACTCCTCTTCTTCAGCTTGCACGATGGGAACCTGTTCCAGGCTGTCCACGAATTGAGCGCGCCGCTTCAGCGTCAGGGAAGAAATCGGTGAACAGTAAACAACATCTTGTGTTATGACATATGATTTGGTTTCCTCCGAACCGGAATCCACAATCATGATCTTTTTTTCCTGCAGAAAGGCCTTGTTCGACTTCGAGCTTTTGACCGTCTGATGGTCCAGGATGGAAATGACTTCCTTGGTACTCACCACAGTATCCCCGCCAATGTGGATAAACATCCTGTTTCCCCTACCTTTCCCCTGAGATGGTCCCTTCCCTCACGTAAAACCGTGAAGCCTGCCGAAGAACCTGATGCTTTAATCCTTCCACACCTGTCGTGCTTACAAACGTTTGAACCTTATCCTGTATGGTCTCAAGCAACAAGGTCTGCCGAGATTCATCCAACTCTGACAAAACATCATCCAATAATAGAATGGGATATTCCCCCACTTCCTCCTGAATCAGCTCAATTTCAGCCAATTTGAGGGAGAGGGCAGCAGTCCGCTGTTGTCCCTGCGAACCAAAGGTCTGCACATCCATCCCGTTAATCTTCAGGGAAAAATCGTCGCGATGGGGGCCAATCAGCGTGCTTCCGCGCATGATTTCCCGGTCGCGCACCTCTTCATAAGCCTCCATCAGCCGGTTTGTCGCCTCTTCGGGTGACATTGCCTCCGTGACAGGAGACGAATTTTCATAATGCAAAGAGAGCGTTTCCTTGCCGTCGGTGATGCCGGCGTGGATCTCTCTGGCCCACGTTTCCAGCTTCCGCATGAACGCAAAACGCTTTCCCAACAATTTTACCGCTAAATCAGCCAATTGGGTATTCCAAATTGTCAACAGTTCCAGGGAACTGGTCTTTTTCATTGCCAAATCTTTTAAAAATTGGTTTCGTTGCGCCAGTACCCTGTTGTAATTGTTTAAATAAAACAGATAGGTTGGCGAGACCTGCCCGATTTCCATGTCGAGAAAGCGTCGGCGTTGTGCCGGCGCTCCCTTTACGATGGACAGATCTTCAGGGGCAAACATGACAACATTAAGCGCCCCTATGTATTCGCTCAGCTTCTGTTGTTCCATCCCATTGATCTTGGCTCGCTTTCCCTTCGCCGTCAATTGGAGTTCCAAATGAACAGAACCGTAGCGACGAATCACATCGCTACGGATTGTGGCATAATCGGCATCCCAGGAAATCAGTTCCTTGTCCCGGGATGTCCGGTGAGATTTTGCTAGCGCGAGAACAAAGATGGACTCAAGCACATTGGTTTTGCCTTGCGCGTTGTTGCCGATAAACAGCTGGATGGGGCCGTCAAAAGAAAGAGAAAGCGATTTGTAGTTGCGAAACTGGGTGAGTGACAGATTTTTGAGAAACAAGCGTCACTCTCTCCCCTCACGGCTTGTGATGCGAAAGCGGCCATATTCTTCAATCTCCACTTCATCGCCGGGATACAGCTTGCGTCCGCGCCGGTTGTCCTTTTCCCCGTTGACAGTGACCGGAACTTCGGCGAGAAACGCCTTGGCCATTCCCCCGGTGTCAATAATATCCGCCAGCTTTAAAAATTGCCCGAGGGTGATGTATTCGGTGTGAATCGAAACCTCACGCATGGGTTGGCTCCTTTCGCAAGCAGTAAACCTAGTAGGTACGCACAGGCAGAATCAAGTGAAGCATCCAGTCGTTGTCGGTCGGACGGATCACGAACGGACTCATCGGACCGGTAAAGCTGATGCGAATTTCACTGCTGTCAATGGCGCGCAAGGCATCCATCATGTACTTGGCGTTGAAGGAAATTTTCAGTTCTTCCCCCACCGTTGACTTCGGCGTGAGCAGATCCGTAACTTTCCCCACTTCCGGAGCGTTGGAGGTGATCTCCACGTTTCCGTCAGGCAATGTAACCAGTTTCACCACGTTGGATTTTCCCTCACGGCTCAACAGAGAAGCCCGTTCGATCGAATAGAGAAGTTCCTTGGTATCGACCGTGATGTCCGTCTTGCTGCCTTGCGGAATAATTCGCTGCGTATCGGGATACGTTCCCTCCAGCAAACGGGAATAAAACAGAATATGTTTCGATTTTACCAGAATATGGTTTTCAGAAACAACAACATCCACCAAGTTCCTGTCCTCATCGAGAATTTTCACCAGTTCGTTGCAGCTTTTTCCCGGCACCACCACGTTGTTGAAAGACAGTCCCTCCTGACATTCCACCATGGCAGTACGGCTGGCAAGCCGGTGGCTGTCGGTGGCGGTAAAACGCAGTTGTCCGTTTTCCAGCGACCACATTACCCCGGTCAGAATCGGGCGCATTTCCGATGTGGACACGCTGAAGACGGTTTGCCGGATCATCGCTTTCAACAGTTCGCTGGGAACGCTGAACACCTTTTCTTCTTCCAACTGCGGCAATTGCGGATATTCCTGGGCATCCATGCCGTTGATGGTGAAATTGGCTTGTCCGGAGCTGATTTGTGTGACGAAGCGGTCGTCCACCTTGATGACGATTTCTTCGCTGGGCAGTTTACGCACAATTTCACTGAAGATTCGTGCCGTCAGAACAACGCTTCCCGGTTGATGCACGGTTACGCCCCATTCCCCTGCTTCCTCCAACGGAATTCGCACCTCAATGGACACGTCCGAATCGCTTGCCGTCAGGGTCAATCCTTCTTCATCCGCCTTGATTTTGATCCCGGTCAGGATGGGAATCGTGGTGCGGCTGGAAACTGCCTTGCTCACATGGGATACCGCATAGGACAGCTTGTCACGGTGGACTGTAATATGCATCAACATAAGCCTCCTTCTCCGTGAGCCATTTTTTTGCCGGGTTCAGGCATAATGGCTGTTCCTTGTTCATATCTTATTTAGGATTTAGGATAAATGATTTTAACAGAAGTATTAATAGGTCTTGTGAATTTGTGGATATGTGGACAAAATCGAGTAAAAGAGAGCCTATACACATGTGGGTAAGCTGTGTATAGGCTTCTCTGTTATTCACAGAATCATTGATTGGATTTTAGCTTTTCAATGAGCGCCTGGATGGTGTTTTGCAGCTGAGGATCGTTGGCCAGGGCGCGGGAGATTTTTTCATGCGCGTGAATGACTGTCGTATGGTCGCGCCCGCCAAATTCATCGCCAATTTTCGGCAAGGATGCATCCGTCAGCTCACGGGAAAGATACATGGCAATCTGACGCGGAAAAGCGACAGATTTCGTCCGTTTTTTCGCTTTAAAATCTTCCAGTTTCAGACCGAAAGCTTCGCCCACCACCCGCTGGATGTCCATGATGGTAATCACTCGCGGCCTGGAGGACGGAATGATGTCTTTCAATGCTTCTGCTGCCAACTGCGTGTCGATGTCCCGATTGATCAGGGAAGAGTAGGCAACGACGCGGATCAGCGCACCTTCCAGTTCGCGAATGTTGCTGTCGATCTGGTTGGCGATGTAGACCATCACTTCGTTGGGAATGTCCAGATTTTCCGCCTTCGCCTTTTTGCGCAGAATGGCAATTCTCGTCTCCAGGTCAGGCGGCTGGATATCGGTAATCAGCCCCCATTCAAAGCGGGAGCGGAGCCGGTCTTCCAGGGTGGGTATCTCCTTGGGAGGCCGGTCCGAGGAGATGATGATCTGTTTGCTTTCTTCGTGCAGGGCATTGAAAGTATGGAAGAATTCTTCCTGGGTTGATTCCTTGCCGGCGAGAAATTGAATATCGTCAATCAGCAGCACATCCACGCTGCGGTATTTGTTGCGGAATTCCACAGCCTTGTTGTCCCGAATGGAATTGATAAATTCATTGGTAAATTTCTCGGAGGACAGATAGACCACTTTGGCAGTCGGGTTGTGCTGAATGACGTAATGCCCAATCGCGTGCATGAGATGGGTTTTCCCAAGTCCCACACCGCCGTAGATGAAAAGGGGATTGTATGCTTTGGCCGGGGCTTCGGCTACAGCGAGCGAAGCCGCATGGGCAAAGCGGTTCCCCGATCCGATTACAAACGTGTCAAAGGTGTACTTGGGGTTTAAAATACTGGTCGGTTGATCGTCCGACGCGGGAGGTGAAGGCGTCCTTTTCATCCGCGGCGGCGGCTGCTCTTCCGCGAACGCGAAATCCGGATCATGCTCGGTGGTGAATTTCACCTTCATATTGACGCCTGTCACATCATAGAGTGTATCGGTAATCAGTTGAGAGTACCTGCTTTCCAGCCAATCCCTCGCAAACTCGTTGGGCGCTACGACGATGAGCGTGTCTTCCTCCAGATTGGTTGCCTTGGTAGTCTTGAGCCAGGTATCAAAGCTGGGTTTGCTCAGCGACTTTTCGATCTTGGCTAACACTTTGCGCCATAGTTCGCTAATGGTTGCATCCAATCTGAATCCCTCCTTTTGCGAAATCCCATTTTCCGTCTGCAACAGGATTATGTAATTGTAAGATCGCCACAAGCATCGGAAAGGAATTGTCAGTCTCCGACAAAGACCCTGGATGCTTTTCACAAGACGTGTGGATAAGCCGACAAACGGCTGGAAAGGAAAACCTCCTCGTGAGCGGCCGGGCCGCAATTGGAGGGCAGCGGGAAGTCATCGCGCACAAAGGGATTCTTCCCGGGAGGAAGCGCCAAACCGCTTCCACAATCTTTTGACGGTTTGCATTTGTCGCGGCATGAAGCGAAAGACAATCTCAGCCCTTTGGTTATCAACAGAAAAATTGACAGGCACCTGTGGATAAAAAAAGTCGAAATAACGGAATTTCGCTTGGAGAATAGAAAAAAATAGACGTTTATCCTCAAAATTGTGTATAAAAGCATGCACAGTTGAGGAAATCTGTCCACAAAATTATCCACATGCTGTGGAAAAATATAAAGTGCCGAGCAGTTATCCACGCTTCAAAACAAAGATATAATAACAGATAAAAGTCATGACATCAATGATTTTTTTGGACTTATCCACAAACACAACAGGTGGTGTTGTCGAGATATTCACACCCCTACATTTTGTGCAAAAGTTGTCGATAACCCTGTCGAAATGCGTTTCTGTGGATAAAAAAGTTATCCACAATTCTATGAAAGCATGTCATATTTTTACCGGGAAAAGTTGCCTGGTTGCCGGGGAACGCCGCCCTTCTTGACTTTTTCGGCAGATCTTTTTATAATGCGAAAGAATGTCTTGTCTGTATGTTATGAGAGCGGAGGTGTTATGCAATGAAACCAACTTTTCAACCGAACAATCGCAAACGGAAGAAAGACCACGGGTTCCGCAAACGCATGAGCACGAAAAACGGACGCAAAGTATTGGCGGCTCGTCGTCGCAAAGGCAGAAAAGTACTTTCCGCTTAAGGCCACAAACCCTGTGGCCTTTTTGTTTTCGGATAAGGAAGGCAGAGGATATCAAGATCGCTGCTTTATGTGGAAGGCTCCGCTTGAAGTTCGGCGGAGCCACATTTCTGACGGCCTCTGACGGGCACTGCCAACAGGCTTCCGGCGGTTGCAAGCGGTCGGCTAATGAGGTTCAAACCTTTCGGAACAGGGACGGCTTGGGGGAACCTTTGATTCATATGAAGAGAACCGGAAAAAAGTAGAACGAAGAAGGATATACTGGTAGATGTTGCTGTTTTTTTCTACTATAATTATGATGTTAGGGGTTGTTTACCTTGCATCGTTCACATCGGCTCAAGAAGAATGAGCAATTTCAGGCTGTGTTTCAACAGGGAAAGTCGGCTGCGAACAAGCAATTTGTCGTCTACCTGGCTGCCCAGGAGGAGCAAGGAGCTTTTCGGGCTGGCATTTCCGTCAGCAAGAAAATAGGAAACGCCGTGATTCGCAACAGGGTAAAACGGCTCATTCGCGAGGCGGTAGCTCGATTGGAAACAGTGATTCCGTCAGGATTGGACCTGGTGATTATTGCAAGACNAGGCGTCGAGACGATGTCGCTGCAGGAAATCGAACAGTCGCTTTTGCACGTATTGAAGCGGGCAAAAGTGATCAAGCAAGCCCCCGTACATAACGGAAAAAGAGGGTGAAGACTGTGGCGAAAATCATGGTCTGGCTTGTCAGGGGGTACCAATTGTTCTTGTCCCCATTGAAACCGCCAACATGCCGATTTGCGCCTACGTGTTCCCATTACGCCATAGAAGCGATTTTACGTTTTGGAGCGTTGAAGGGAGGATGGCTGGCGTTGCGCCGCATTCTCAAATGCCATCCGTTTCACCCAGGGGGGGTTGATCCGGTCCCGGATCAGCGAAAATAACCTCATCTTATTTTGAAGCGGGGAAAAGGAGGATCATCCCTTGAGTAAACGTACCCTCAGCATGTTGTTGATGGGCTGCGTGGTTTTGCTCTTGGCGGGGTGCAACCCTGTGGAGGCAGAGCCGATCAGCCCGGAGGCAACCGGAATATGGGACAAGTACTTTGTGTATCCCTTGTCCTGGCTCATTTCAGAAAGCGCGTATCTGTTGGGCAACAACTTCGGACTTGGCATTCTGGTCGCCACGATTATCATTCGCCTGATTGTTCTGCCGCTGATGATCAAGCAGATCAAGAGCTCCAAGAAAATGCAGGAGCTGCAGCCTGAACTGCAAAGCATCCGGGAGAAGTACAAGAACGATCCGCAAAAGATGCAGATGGAAACCATGGCAGTGTTTCAGCGGGAAGGCGTAAACCCGCTGGCCGGCTGCCTGCCCATTTTGATACAGATGCCGATTCTGATTGCGTTCTATCACGCGATCATTCGCACTCCTGAAATCAAGACCCAAACCTTCCTGTGGATGCAGTTGGGGGAGATCGACCCGTATTACATCCTGCCGATCATTGCCGCCATCACGACGTATCTGCAGTCCAAGATGACACCGCAAATGAATACGCAAATGCAGGCGCAGATGCAGTTGATGATGGTGATTATGCCGCTCATGGTTTTGGCCATCGGGGTGACCTTGCCGTCGGCGCTTTCCCTGTACTGGGTGTACGGCAACCTGTTTACCATTGTGCAGACGTATTTCCTGTACCGCGACTGGTCGAACAAGAGTTCTAAGGACAAGCAGGAGACAAAACCAAACCAAGGCAGCAAGTCCCACAACAAGCAAAAATCCAAGCAAACTCCCAAGGGGGGAACCTCCAAGTGAAAAAGGTGGTTGCTACGGCGAAAACAGTGGAAGAGGCTGTTCAAAAAGCTTTGCTGGAGCTGGGTGTTCCTCGTGAAAAGGTGAAGATCCGCGTATTGGAGGAGCCGAGCAGGGGCCTGTTTGGACTGATCGGCGCCAAAGATGCCAAAGTCGAGGTTGAATATCATTTTGACCCGGTAAAAGCGGGGCTTGAATTTTTGCAGGATGTGCTGGCTGAAATGAAGGTAGACGCCAGGGTAGAAGTGCGTTCCAACGAGGAAGGCGTACTGTTTGACATCCAAGGGTCCAATTTGGGGATTGTCATTGGACGAAGAGGACAAACTCTTGATTCACTGCAGTATCTTGTTAACGTCGTAGCAAACCGTCATGCGGACAAACACGTTCGCATCACTTTGGACGCTGAAAATTACCGGCTTCGCCGGAAAGAAACACTGGAGCAGCTGGCTGACCGGATTGCCAGAAAGGCTTTGTCTACCAGGCAAAACGTCCGTCTGGAACCGATGTCTGCCGCAGAGCGAAAAGTGATTCATTCCTTTTTGCAGAAGCGCACCGATGTGGTTACCTTCAGTGAAGGGGAGGAACCCAACCGTTACATTGTCATTGCGCCAAAAGGAGCCTCGCGGTAGGCTCTTTTTTTTTTGCCCTTTTTTCGTTTATCCACTGTGGATAACAGCTTCGAGGGTTGGCGCAAAAACAATCCGTGCATACTGTGGATAAGATGTGGCGCCAGCAACCTTGAGACAGGGTTGCTTTTTCCTTTTGACTGTGGATAAAAGTGCAGTTTTTCTTTGTTTTTACGGATGGATCTGTTAAGCTAATAAGTTAGTGGCTTGCATGCCGGTTGGGAAAGCTTGAGGTGAGCGAGATGGAATTCGATACGATTGCGGCTGTCTCCACGCCGATGGGGGAAGGCGGCATTGCCGTCATTCGCGTGAGCGGCCCGGAATCGATTGAAATTGTGGATAAAATTTTCAAAGGAAAGCAACGGCTGTCCACTGTGGACAGCCATACCATTCACTACGGGCACCTGTTTGATCCGCGCACGGGAGAGAGAGTTGAAGAAGTTCTGGTATCCGTCATGAGAGCGCCGCGCACCTTCACCCGAGAAGATGTGGTGGAGGTCAACTGCCATGGCGGGATTGTCTCTGTGGAACGGGTGTTGGGATTGATTTTGGACAATGGCGCCCGGCTGGCTGAACCGGGAGAGTTTACGAAACGGGCGTTTTTAAACGGGCGAATTGATTTGTCCCAGGCGGAAGCGGTCATCGACTTGATTCGCGCCAAGACGGACAAGGCGATGAAAGTGGCGCTTCATCAGGTGGAAGGAAGGCTTTCCAGGCTGATACGCCGGTTGCGGCAAAACCTGATTGAAGCGATGGCTCATATCGAGGTGACACTGGATTACCCGGAACACGACGTAGAGGAATTTACCCAGAACTTTTTGCGGGAAAAGTGCCTGGAAGTGAAAGAAGAAATCAAACGGNTGCTGCAGACGGCCAAACAAGGAAAGATTTTGCGGGAAGGGCTGTCTACGGCCATTGTGGGGCGGCCCAACGTGGGCAAATCCTCCTTGCTGAACAGCCTGGTGCAGGAAGAAAAAGCGATTGTGACCGATGTAGCGGGCACGACTCGCGATGTGATTGAAGAATACGTCAATGTTCGCGGCGTCCCGCTTCGACTGATCGACACGGCTGGCATACGGGAAACGGAAGACGTCGTGGAGAAGATCGGCGTGGAGAAATCCAGGCAGCTTTTGAAGCAGGCAGATCTGATTCTGCTTGTGGTCAATTATAACGAGCCGCTTACCGCGGACGATTATGCGATTTTTGAAGCGGCCAAGGACTTTCAGGTCATTGTGATCGTCAACAAGACCGACCTCCCGCAGCGGATTGACCTGGAGGAAGTAAAACGGCATTTTCCCGGGCGGCCGCTGATCATGACATCGGCCAAAACGGAAACGGGCATTGAAGAGCTGGAGCAGGCCATCGCCGACACTTTTTTCTCCGGCCGCGTGCAGCAGGATGATTTGACTTACGTCAGCAATGCGCGCCACATTCATTTGCTCCGCCAGGCGGAACAGGCAATGGATGACGCTTTGGCGGCCATTGAGCAATCCATGCCTGTCGATATGGTCCAAATCGACATCAGAAAGGCGTGGGAACTGCTGGGTGAAGTGATCGGGGAAAGTGTCGGGGAAGAGTTGATTGACCAGATTTTCTCACAGTTTTGTCTGGGCAAGTAGAAACCGTGAAAAGCCGAAGAGAAGAATGGATTGCGAAAAGACCCGGACAGGGGCCTTTTAAGATGAAGGAGGATGCTAACCATGAGTGCGGTACCACAATATGACGCGGGCACATTTGACGTGATCGTGATTGGTGCTGGACATGCCGGTTGCGAAGCTGCCCTGGCTGCGGCTCGTCTGGGATGCAGCACGCTTCTTTTGACAATCAATCTGGACGCC
>JGI25329J36429_1001261_pt1 | contig 12683 bp, 14 predicted proteins | sample HigsolmetaAR204D_FD_36429 | JGI IMG/M metagenome (IMG submission 36429)
AAGAAAAATAGTGAAGACATCCAACTCATCTTGGTAGGCATGAAACGATTGATTTTTAGGAAGCATACATCCTTCTTTCCTTTCCACTGTTTCAGTCCTTGCTCCCGCTTAACGGATCATTAGCCAAGGAGACGGTGCCGCCCATTCATTTATAAAAATTCTTTTTGTCATCCGAGCACTCTGAAAGTGGAAATGTTTTTATCATCATTTTCTTTACTGACTTGTCAACAGAAACCTATACAACGCTGAAAAATTACAGCCAGATGATGAAATTGATCCGATTATACAGCTAAAAGAATTCAGCTTTTGCCCCCTCTGATCGAATTTTATCTAACGGTCAGGCAGTTGGTGATAAATGAAAAGCACAGCTTTTGTGCTTTTCAAAGTGTTCTATCTTCTGCTTCATCTCCGATTCCAATTTCATGATCTGGCCATTCCGCCTCATCGTCCCACTCCGGCCTATTGATGCTGTTGGTTTCCGCAAATTCCAAAACGGTTTTGGCTGCTTTTAACTGTGTCATTTTTAACGGGGAACGGAACTCTCTCATCGATTCAAACCATTTCGGATAGCTTTTTTTATCGAAAATGTGGAGATCAAAAGGAGGAGATGGATAATCAATGTAGCCGTTTCGCGATATGACCGCTTTTTTCACCGGAAAATCCACATTGTACGTACGAAATAACTTAGACACGATGACCCCCATTCTTTGCAAAGAAAGAACCGGACTTAACACTTTTTTCTCTTTTTTTCCTATTTTTTTGATCCAGAATCGATCCGATGATCCAAAATAAACAGCCCGGTTTTCCTCCTCCAAAAAAGTAAGACACCATAGTTCAGTGGGCGTCAACAGGAGAACATCCAATTCGACCGGCGCCTTTTTCAAAGCCAATATCGGCTTATACATNACGAGAAACGTATCTGGAAATCTTTGCAGAAAATATTTTAAGCGTTCATCATAAAAATATTTGTAATCAATATATGATGTTTCTGTTAAAGTGGAACTTGCCCACTTGATTTGAAATTCAAACAGCTGATCGAGAAAAAATTGTTTTAACTCCAATTCGTTCATATTCGAAAGATCCATTTGAAAAAAGGGAGACTCTTTCTTTTCATTTTCCCCTTCATCCATCGAAAAATTCCTTTTTCGAAACATATTTTTCAATTTATGGAACATATTTGTTTTTTCCTTGTTCTCATCTTCATAAAAAAGGGATTCCTCTTGCGCCCACCCCTCATGCTCNTGTTTTTGCATTTCGCTCCAATTCACAAACTTGTCCCACTGTTGTTTTTTTAATCGGATAAATTGGGATGGGTAACGGTACACATCTTGTTGATATCGAGACACATAATCTTGGAGCTTAATTAACTGAGCCATTTCCTTTCGATTCCTTTCCTTCCTTATTTTNGAAACAAAACCGGACAATTTCTTCATACATGGGTGAACGGTCTAAATGGGTCTGATACAACACCACTGAGTCTGCTTGAAAAATATGGGAAGGTGGTTTGGCGTACAAAAAACCGGTTGCATCTGTAAACGAAATATCCCCATTCCATTTTTTCGCCAGCGTAATATGAGGGCGGAATGGTTTAGAATCCAACTGAAAACCTGCCTCTTTCGCAGCTTGGAATACTTGTTTTTGAATATCGAAGAGGCGGTTGTTCTGTTTGGTTCCTGCCCAAAAAATTCGGGGAGATTCTTTACGGCCGAATGTTCCGATAGAGTCAATCTGCACGGAAAAAGGCGGCGTTTTTTCGACGATCCGTTTTACTGTATCCACCGCTTCTTGTAACGGCTTTGGATCTGCGTCGCCTAAAAAAGCGAACGTAATATGATAATCGTTCGGGTGCACCCAACGTTTGAACGGCAATGAAAATTGGCGCCGCCAAGAATACAAATATTCTTTTGTTTCATCAGGCAGCCTTAAAGCAAAAAAATAATGAGTTTTCACTTCCACCACTCCTATGATTGGCCCTCCAGCACATGATGTCTAAAANNNGAGCCACTATCCCAAAATAATAATTACATTGTATCAAAAAATGGGAAAAAGTATAAAATCTGCAAAAGTTGATTAGACCTCTAAGAATAGGTATGATGAATAATGAAGATTAGAAAGGAAGGCGTAAACAATGAAGATCGTTCAAAACATAGCTGATCTAATCGGCGATACACCTTTGGTAAAACTAAACCGTCTTAATCCCAAAAACGGGGCCGATATTTACTTAAAGCTGGAATATTTCAATCCGAGCAAAAGTGTAAAAGACCGCGCCGCGTATAATATGATTGTGGAAGCAGAAAAAGCGGGACTGTTGAAAAAAGGATCCACCATTATTGAACCAACGAGCGGCAATACCGGCATTGGTCTAGCGATGAATGCAGCGGCTAGAGGATATCGCGCCATTATCGTGATGCCGGATTCCATGACAAAAGAGCGCATTAACTTATTAAAAGCATACGGCGCCGAAGTCGTTCTGACTCCAGGAAACGAAAAAATGCCCGGAGCCATCAAAAAGGCGAAAGAATTGGCTGAGGAAATACCAAATAGCTTTATCCCCATGCAATTTGAAAATCCCGCCAACCCGGATGCCCATCGCCGCACTACCGCTATCGAAATCGTTGAGGCCATGAAAGAACTCGGAAAAGAGTTGACGGCTTTTGTAGCGACATCCGGTACTGGAGGAACGATTACCGGAACCGGTGAAGTACTGAAGGAACACTATCCCAATCTCAAANTCCATGTTGCCGAACCTTATGGATCGCCGGTATTATCGGGCGGAAAACCAGGAAAACATAAACTTGTAGGGACAAGTCCNGGATTTATTCCTGCCACCTTGAATACGGAAGTATATGATCAAATCCATTTAGTAAAAGATGAAGAAGCATATGAAATGACCCGCAAGTTGGCCAAAGAAGAAGGTATTCTTGTCGGNCCTTCATCCGGTGCTGCTTGCTTTACTGCCATCAAAGTNGCAAGCGAGCTTTCAAAAGATGACGTCGTTGTTTGTATGACAGCTGATACAGGCGAACGTTATTTATCAAGCGATCTTTTCCGATATTAATCATTCGTGTCTGTCCACCAGCAGTATTCCTTACTCCCCAAGGAATATGCTGGACCCATCAAAAATAACGGAAAAACCACGTTTTTGCCGAACCTTTTGGTGGGGTATTTTTCNATCTATATTTTTGCCCGGAATCCGCAAGGGGTCACATTCATAAAAAAAGCCAAAGCCTTCTATCCCTTCTGAAAAGCTTTGGCTAAACCACTATTCTTTCTTTTTCTGTTCTATCTCTATCCTTCAGTAATTTTACTTAAAGCTTCGATTTCTTTTTCTAACAACTCCTGTATTTTTAACGTAACCGCNCCTGGTTTTCCATCAGCCACCGGCTTCTCGTTTACTTCCACAACAGGAAGAACTTCGGACGTAGTGGAAGTAAGAAATACTTCATCTGCTTGCAGCAGTTCTTGTTTCGTAAACGGCTTNTCGTCCACTTGAATGCTGTTTGCTTGGCATAACGAAATGACTACCTGCCTAGTAATTCCGTTTAAAATCAAGTTGTTTGCCGGATGTGTTTGCACAACTCCGTTTTTCACAATAAAAATATTGGAAGAGGCGCCTTCCGTTACAGTTTCTCCACGATGCAGCACCGCTTCATAGCACCCCTCGGAAGCCGCTTTTTGCTTTGCCAGCAAATTCCCCAGCAAATTTAAACTTTTAATATCGCATCGCAGCCAGCGAATATCTTCCACAAACAGCGCTTTCACGCCATATTTTCTTTCCTTGTCAGGCCTTTCGAATGATTTAGTATATGCCACCACGACAGGTAAAACGCTTGAATCAGGAAAGGCGTGAGCTCTAGGAGACGCACCGCGTGTCAATTGTAAATACACGCTTCCTCCATCCAACTCATTTTTGTCAATTAATTCTTCAAGCAAGGCTTTCCATTCATCATTTGTATAAGGATTTTGAAGGGAAATTTTTTCCGCACTTGATTGAAGGCGAGACAGATGCTGATCGACAGCAAACATTTTACCATGATAAACCCTGATGACTTCATAGATTCCATCGCCAAATTGATAGCCGCGGTCTTCAATATCCACTTTGGCTTCTTTTCTCGGNAAAAACTCCCCATTTAACAGTACCCATTCCATCGGTATCTCCCCCATTCCCTCTTCATTGAAAAACTCAATNAAATCAATCCAATTGCCGTCAGNTTTTTCTATTATCTNGTTAATTCATATATGGCTTGAGCATAAATCGCGGTTGCNTTCCATAAATCTTCTAAAAACATATACTCATCTTTTTGATGGGCGACGTCCGGTCTTCCTGGAAAAAGAGCTCCAAAAGCAACCCCCGTATCAAGCGACCGTGCGTACGTTCCTCCGCCAATGGCCAAAAGTTCCGCTTTTTCACCGGTTTGCTGTTCATATACATTCGCCAACGTTTGAATAAACGGATGGTCTTTGTCTACATGATGAGGTTTGCTGTCAGAGAAATTTTCAATGGCCAATCCCTTTTCACGAAGAATGTTTTTTAGCTGATCTATACGATCTTTAAGAGGAAAGGTGACAGGATAACGCATACTGATCCCTATTTTTCCTCCACGATTCCGGTCAAAAGAAAGAATGCCAGCATTCAACGATAATTTGCCTGTTATATCATCTTGATAAGCGAGGCCTAATGAATCTCCTGTGAAATCTTGATGGAAATAATGAGAAACAAATTGGAAAAAATCTTTTTCGTATTCTGGCAGATCTAAACGAGATAAGAAATCACATAAATACAAACCCGCATTTTTTCCTTTTTCAGGCTCCGAGCCATGCACGGATATTCCTTCCATTTCCAGGACCAGATCGCCTCTGTCCATGAAATACTTGCCCTGCAAACCGTTTTCGCTCAAATACTCGGAAAACTGCTGCAAAATTTTTGTTTCCCCATGATGAACCATCAAGACCGCTTTTGCGTGATCAGGGACCATATTATACCGTCTTCCCGATTGAAAGGAGAGCACTTCTACCTCGCTTTCGGCCGCATCCTTCTCTTTTGCCGTTTGCACGATATCAAAATCAGCAATTCCTTTTTCTGCATAAATAATAGGAAAATCCGCGTCGGGAGCAAATCCAAAAGTCGGCATTTCCTCGACCTGAAAATAATGGTCGACACAGCGCCAATCGCTCTCTTCATCCGTTCCGATAATCATTCGAACCCGTTTGTTAATCGGTACTCCAAGATCCTTAACAATTTTCATCGCATAATAAGCCGCCATCGTCGGACCTTTGTCATCGATGGAGCCACGCCCAAATATTTTTCCGTCTTTGATTTCCCCGCCGAACGGCTCCACAGACCATCCGTCTCCTTCAGGAACAACATCTACGTGACAAAGGATTCCTAAAAGCTCATCCCCTTGGCCAAATTCAATATGACCTGCCACATTTCCGACATTGCGGCTGCTGAATCCATCTCTTTCTCCCAATTTCAGCATAAAATTAAGCGCTTCTTTTACTCCTTTTCCTAACGGAGCGTCACTCGTCGCATGGCTTTCATCCAAAACGCTTTTTATTTGAATCAATGATTGCAAATCGCGAATCAATTCCTCTTTTCTTTTTTCGACTTCTTCGTTCCAACGAATTTCAGCCATATTTTGTTCTCCTTTAACTCTTTACTTTCTTCTTTTATTTTACTCTTCCCGGCCTGCAAAAAAAACATTTCGCCATTGAAAAAACCTTTAATCAAAAACTGCTATTTTACGACAANGGGATAAATTATCCACATTTGGGGCAAAATTTCAGTAAATTCAAGTTTTTTTAATAGTAAAATATCANCTAAAGGGGTATAATGTAATTATCAGACATCTTAAATTTCTTTGCAAAGGAGTTGTCTGAAACGAAAATCGTTACATAAAAATATACCACATAAGTCGTCCGTTGTTATTGCCTCTGGAAAAAAGAAGAGGGAGTGGTTTTTTGAAACCTTCAACCAATCGGATGTTGACTAGGATTAAGTCCGTTTACATGTTCATTAAAGAAAATGGAACTGTCACTACGCAACAGATTGTCGATGAGTTTGGCATCACTCCTCGCACTATCCAACGCGACTTAAATGTGTTAGTTTACAATGATTTAGTTCAAAGCCCTAGCAGGGGCAAATGGACAACAACGTCTAAGAAAGTGAAAATATCCTAATGCGAAAAAAAGCGATTCCCGCTTAATCGGACGGGAAATCGCTTTTCTTTTTTATCTTTCGCTGTTTTTTCGCATCAGGACGTACTGCTGCAAGGAAGCGATCTCCTCTTGCCGCAATTCCCGATACTCTCCTAGTTTCAGTTCTTCATCCAATGTGAGTGGCCCCATTTTAAGACGCTTCAAATAGATGACTCGTTTTCCGACGGCTTCAAACATTCTTTTGACTTGATGAAATTTCCCTTCAGTAATCGTTAACTCAATATGAGAACGAATCCCGCTTTGAAGAATGTTCAATTGAGCCGGCTTCGTTACATATCCGTCATCCAGTTCGACGCCTTTTGAAAAAACGTTTCGGTCATTTTCCGTCACTTCTCCTGCAATTACAGCAAAATAGGTTTTCGGAACATGCTTTTTAGGGGACAAAAGCAGGTGAGCCAACTGACCATCATTGGTCAACAGCAATAGGCCCTCTGTATCTTTATCAAGCCTTCCAACCGGAAACGGCTGAAACACCTGATCTTTTGGATCCAGCAAATCTACAACTGTTTCCTCATATAAATCTTCTGTGGCGGAAATAACACCGCTGGTTTATTCATCATAAAATAGACAAATTCTTTGTAATGAACGATTTCCCCCAAAACTTCTACCTTGTCCGTTTGTGGTTGAACATGCGTTTTCCCATCTTTGACCGGTGCCCCATTCACGAGCACCGCCCCTTTTTTCAACAGACTTTTCACTTCTTTTCTGCTTCCATAGCCGAGATTGGCCAGCATGCGATCAATTCTCATCATGAACCTCCTTGAAGATGGGAACCACAAGCAGCTAAAAGCAAAAGGATCATCATAATCCCCTAGATATTCTCAATTTTTTCCCGAGAAGCGTCGCTTTCTTGCCGAACATTTTCCCTATTAATTTAGTGCGGTAACTTAAATAAAAATAGACGGAAGCCCCCACCAAAGCACATATTCCGATTATGATCAATGCTTGAAGCTTGCTTGCCGGGTTCAAGAAATGCGCAAGAAGATGATAGGCGACGATCACGCAAATCGACATGATCAAATTGAACAGAAGGATTAATACCGTCCGACGAAAAACCACTCGATAAGAATAGGACGTAAATGCTTTAATCACCACAAGATTGATGATAATGGAAACCATGTAACCGATCGCCGTCGCATAGATAGCTCCTTCTGTTTGAAACATTTTAATCAAAGGAATGTTCAAACTAAGTTTTAAAAGAATTCCCACAAGTAAGCTGAAGACGGTAAAGCGTTGTTCGTTAATTCCTTGTAAAATCCCTGCCGTTACTTGGAAAAGCGCAAACAAAATCGCCACAGGGGCATATGTCTGCAAAATTTCCGTGCCAAGAGTGCTATGTTCATAAAAGACTGTGTAAAACGGCTCTGCCAGCAGAGATATGCCGAGAGAAGCCGGGACCGTCAAGTATAACAGCACTTGGAACGTCTGATTTAATTGATCGTTTACCCGTTTCATATTTCCTGAAACAAAGGATTCTGTCACTAACGGTACAAGCGTCATGGCAAAAGAAGTAGCAAGCGAAACCGGAATAATGACCAATTTCTGCGAGCTGAAATTTAAAATACCGAAAGCAGGAACAGCCGCTTTGGCTTGTCCAATAGCGGTCATCGCTCGGTTAAACGTCACCATATCCACCAGCTGATACAGTGAAGTGGCGATGCCGACAAAAACAAATGGAATCGCGGAAACAAAAATTTCTTTATACATATCAAAGAGAGAAACGTTCACTTCTCCCCTGTCCTGCTTCAGTAGTTCGTTCAAATGCCGTTTTCGTTTCCAATAATACCAAAACAGCACCAGAAGGCCGGCAACCGCCCCGATAAAGGCTGCAAAAGTAGCGACGCTGATCGCAGAAACAATCGTGCCATGCAGAACATGCAAAACGACATAAGCCCCGATCAATAAAAATAAAATACGTGCTATCTGTTCTACGACTTGCGAAACAGCGGACGGTCCCATGGATTGGTGGCCTTGGAAAAAGCCGCGCATGATACTCATAAACGGGACGATAATCAAAGCGAAACTAACCGCCCGAATAACGGTAGCCACGTCTTCCACCGAATAAGTTTGATCTTTATTAGTAATCACAAGTTTTGCAAAAAATGGCGCAAATTCATACATGGCGAGAAAAGACAAGAAACCCGTTATCGTCATTAATACGAGTCCTGATCTAAAAAGTCTTCGCCCTACCGAATATTCTTCAAGTGCATTATATTTGGAAATAAATTTTGATACCGCCAGCGGTACACCAGCTGTGGCAATGCTGATAAAAATCATGTAAGGAACGTAGCCGTACTGATAAAGCGAAGCGGCATCTTCCCCACCGATAATGGCATAAAAGGGAATCACATAAAAGAGGCCAATAAATTTTGAGATAAACGTACCTANTGTTAAAATAAAAGTTCCTCTTATTAATTTTGAAGCCATAACATCCCTTCCTGATCATAGAAATGTTGAAATGCACTAAGACATAGTTTACAACTTTACATAGTTTCTGACAAACTTTTTCATAGTCTTTTTAGTGTCGAAAAAGATGGTAAAGCAGGTGGTAACAATATGTATGATGTTATTGTGATTGGAGGCGGTCCTGCCGGTCTAATGGCGGCCATCGCAGCCGGCGAAAAGAAGGCAAACGTTCTTTTGGTAGATAAAGGAAACAAACTNGGCCGCAAACTGGCCATCTCCGGCGGCGGACGCTGTAATGTAACGAATCGGCGGCCGATCGAGGANGTGATTCGGCATATACCAGGAAACGGCCGATTTTTGTACAGTGCCTTTTCGATTTTTAATAACGAGGATATTATTACATTCTTTGAACAGTTAGGAGTCCAATTGAAAGAAGAAGATCACGGGCGTATGTTCCCCGTTTCGGATAACGCACAATCGGTCGTCAACGCCTTATTGCGCCGTTTAAATGAATTGAAAGTCGAAATTCGAACGAACTCNCCNGTCAAAGATATTCTGTTTGAAACAGACCATAAACACACCATTGTCTTGGCCGACGGATCGACCATTGACGGTCGTGCCATCGTGATCGCAACCGGCGGTAAATCAGTGCCTCATACCGGGTCAACCGGCGACGGCTATCCTTGGGCGAAAAAAGCCGGCCACACNATTACCGAACTATACCCGACGGAAGTTCCTGTTACGAGCGACGAACCCTTTATTCAAGAAAAAAGGTTACAGGGCCTTTCACTAAAAGACATCGCTTTAAGCGTCCTCAATCCAAAAGGAAAAAAAATCATTACTCATCAAATGGACATGATTTTTACTCATTTTGGCATTTCCGGACCCGCCGTCTTGCGCTGCAGTCAGTTTGTNGTCAAANCGATGAAAAAATGGAATTTGGATAAAGTGACGATGCACCTAGATTCTCTTCCTGACTTTCACGAGGAAGAACTGTTTCAAAAAGTGAATCAAGAAGTGAAAAACAATCCGAAAAAATCGGTCAAGAACACTCTAAAAGGCCTGCTGCCCGAAAGATATTTGCTGTTTTTGCTGAAAAAAGCTGAGATTGACGAAAATACGCCTTGCAGCNCTCTTCCNATAGATCGAATCAGGAATTTCGTCCATCTGTGCAAACATTTTACTTTTCAGGTAAACGGCACGCTCCCACTCGAAAAAGCGTTTGTCACAGGCGGCGGCGTCTCCGTAAAAGAAATCGAGCCAAAAACGATGGAATCCAAAAAAAGACCGGGCTTGTTTTTCTGCGGTGAAATCATGGACATCCATGGATATACGGGAGGATACAATATCACCTCTGCTCTTGTAACAGGGCGGCTTGCCGGCCTGAACGCCGCAAAATATCGGACAACACAAAATTAATAGAAGTTGCGTTTCAACCTAAAACGCCGTTTGCATAGACGGCGTTTTCTTTCATTCTTTGCTTTTAAAAAGCCGAAAAGTTTCATCGACCCATTCAGCCGTTTTCTTATCATCGTTTTTCTTTCCGGTAAACCACCATCGCGCTGAAACAATAAATTTGCTCTTCTTCCTCTTCCGGCATCGCTGCAATATGGTACTTTATGTCCACAATATTTGGTTCATCCACCGTTTTTAAAAATGCGTTTATTTCTTCTTCCAAGTCTTTTTCATGCTCATAATCAAACACTTTGACTTGAATCATCATTGTTACTCCTTTCATTTCCTTTTTTAATTATCTTTTCCAATTTTTCGAAAATTTAATCGCATTCTAGATTTTTGCAAGGAAAAAGCATACAATTTGGAGGACGGCAGCTCCTTCCCGACCACGGCTCATCAACGGTTTTTTGAAGTGATTGAGGTACGTCCGGAAACGTCCGTCGATCTTTCCTTGGAAAAATCCCCCCACACTCCCGTTCGATGAATGGAGTGCTAAGTGAGAGGTCTTGACATGGGCCTAAAGGGAGCCGGGGAATGTTTATCGTTTTGCTGTTTTAACGGCCGTTTATCTTTGAAAACGGGCAAAGCAGTTTTAAAGTCAAACATAATGAAATTTTGTTTTAAGAGATTAGGATCATTTAATTTTCATCCTATAATCATATATTCCATGATAGAGACGGAAATCAGAATATTTACGACTTGTTGCCTTGGTCTCGGATAAACGTATAAACGAAGAAGAGACAGCAGTAAAAGGAGGAGAAAGGGTATTGAACAACTCTTGGAAGCTCTATTGGCAGTTATCCATAGCGATGATTCGGACCGGAATTCTCGGATACGGAGGAGGTCCATCCGTTATCCCTCTGATTCGATACGAGGCCGTCACAAGATATCGATGGATGGAAGATGATGAATTCGGAGAAACGTTAGCGATCGCAAACGCTTTGCCGGGACCGATTGCCACGAAAATGGCCGCCTACATTGGCTATAAACTAAAAGGAAACGTCGGAGCGGTTCTCGCCGTCATAACCCATATACTTCCTAGTTGCATTGCCATGATTGCTTTATTGTCTGTCGTCTCCGTGCTAAGCACTTCAAAAGTAGTGGCCGGGATGATCGCGGGAGTAGCGCCTGTGGTCGCTGTCATGCTCGGGGTCATGGCTTATGAATTTGCGAAAAAAACGATCGATGGATTAGGAAAAGTGATGGGCATCGCTATGTTTCTTTTAGCCTTTCTGCTTTTAGAAACGGTCCATATTCATCCAGCCATCGTGATCATTCTCTTTTTAGCCTATGGAAGCATCCATTTTCGGACGGCTGCCAAATGGAAAAAAGAACATAAAAACAAGGAGAGCGAAAAAGCATGACTGTTTGGATTCAACTGATGATCGGATTTTTTTTGGCAAACGCCCTTGGATATGGCGGCGGCCCTTCGTCTATTCCTTTAATGTATGAAGAAATCGTGTCCCATTACCATTGGTTAAATAATCAAGAGTTTTCCAATATGCTTGCCCTTGGAAATGCCCTTCCCGGCCCTATTGCCACCAAAATTGCCGCCTTTGTAGGGTTTGATGCAGGCGGATGGGTAGGCATGCTCGTCGCTTTAGGAGCAACTGTCATACCATCTGCTGCGGCGCTCATCTTTTTGTTAAGAGTACTTGAAAAACACCGGCATTCACTCGTCGTCAAAGGAATGACTCTCTTAGTGCAGCCAGTCATTGCCATTATGATGGTAGTCCTTACTTGGCAAATGGGAAAAAGCTCGATCTCTTCCATCGGAATTTGGCATTCTCTCGGCATTGCGGCCGTTTCCTTTTGGGCGATGGAAAAACTCAAACTCCACCCTGCTCTCGTCATCGTAGCTGCCTTCGCTTATGGCGGCATTGTCCTTCAACATAGTATGTAAAAGATGAGAAACAAAATCGTTTCCCATCTTCCCGCCAACGTTTTCTTCTATTTTTGGATTTCCTCCAAAAACGCAGTGCCCATTTTCATTTTTTATGGGCTCTGCAAAGTTCTTTTATGATGTCGATCCCCTTAATGATCCTCATGCCTTAAATATTCGAAAGAAAAATGATGAAAGGTTTATTGTTTCTTTGAAAAAACGATCTGTTACGTTGAAGAGAAAGATTGAAAAGCGATTTTACGATGGCATCATACCGCTTCCTTTCTTTGCCAACGATAATACTACTTGTCATCGGCTTCTTGATAAAAACTTTCACTATGCCCCCTTTTTCAGTCATCCGTTAAACACACTTGACAGTCTGAATTTCGTTGAAAAATCGGAATTTCTTCGGAAATATAATGGTTTTAACCAATCTGGAACAATGAATGACATTTAAAAAAAGATTTGAAAATAACGATTAATCAGAATATAATATTAACATAATATGTTAGATATTCTGACATAATTTTTGGTTAGTCCATTGCGCTTCTTTTACAGCCGTTTTTTGAAGGAGGTAGAAAAATTGGGGTTATTTGAGGGTTTGGGAGTTCGAGAAGGATTTTCACTGTGGTGGTCCTACCAATTAAATCGCAAAAGCACGGGAACCATTGAAGAAATTTTCGAAGACATCGCCAAAACGAGGGTCGAATTATTAACAGAA
>JGI25329J36429_1001265_pt1 | contig 12658 bp, 15 predicted proteins | sample HigsolmetaAR204D_FD_36429 | JGI IMG/M metagenome (IMG submission 36429)
TATGTTGAAGAATCATAAAAACAATTGTAACGATTTACAAAAAAGAGTTCTTCTTTCGAAAAGAAAAATTCCACAAAAAACTTGACTCACACTAAAAGGGGGACAAGTTGCCAAAAAAATGATCATACGGTATACTAACTATAAAGAATGACATATGTTAATAATGCAAGGATTTTCTGAGGATGGAACAGGCAGCCATCGCCCTTGGTGGAGATGCGGGAGTGCCACCCCGCCTAAAATCCTTGCCCGCGGAGCCATAGCCGACAAAGCTATGGATTTTTTATTTAAAATAAACCTGTGGTTTTAAAATTCTCTTAAAATCCCGGTACATTTAAGATAGCTGATAAATCGGCTAAATTAAGCACAAAAAAACGGTGTTCCCACGAATTCATTTTCGTTGAAACACCGTCATCACTGTCTTTTTTTGAAACGCCCTCGGCAGGAATCGAACCCACATTTCAAGAACCGGAATCTTGCGTGTTATCCGTTATTAACATCCGGATTACTTACCTGTGTTTGGCGTCGTTATATAAACGTTTACATAAGACTTTCCGTTTTTCCACTGCGCACTATTATCGTTTAACCGAACCTGATCGCTTTGTATATAATAGATTATCCTTGTAAATGTTGTCAACGCTAAATATACGCAAGGGCTACCGGAAACTTAATAGTGATTTTTAATGTCCATATCCGTCTCTCCGTGTCTTTCTGTCCTTTTATCCGACTTCCTACGTCCAATCGTCGTCGAAAAAGATGTTTTCCCGGAATTCTGAAGAAAAGTCACTCCTTCCTTTTGTTTTTTCTTCTCCCTTCCAAAATTGTTGTAAACTACAACATTCCGTGTTTAATTGTAGTAACTTACAACAAAGGAGTGAATCAAATGAAACAAAGCATAAAGCGAATCATCGATCAATTCCCTCGCCTGAAGTCTTTGTTGCAAGAAGGAAACGAAGCTCCTTCATCGCTTAGCGAAGTGGAAAAGACAATTTTGCAATTGGCTTGATTCCTTGAACAACCGAATGAAAAAGCATTCTCGCTCCAATTGCTATATCAGCACCTTGAGAATGAATGGCTAGAATTTGCGCTGCAACTAATCGTGAAATTTATCAAGACGAAACATATAAAAAAAATCCTCATTTCTCGATTATCAGAGATTCACAGGACTATTACACGCAAAGTGATCAAACTTTTTTATAAAGCTACATCTACCTAATATGATTAACTAGTCATATCATTCACATTATAAGCAATTCAAAATGATACTTGTATGATATATTCGTCCCCCTGATGTTTCACGGGAATGATTTCATGGAGAAGTTTGGAATGCAACATAACAGATTTCACTAGTTTGCGTTATATCCAAATTTAACGAAGAGTTATAGACAAATAGATAAAATGCTTGCTATAATTTAGTTGTATTACCATTATTTTTATATATAGATAATAAAAAAGATAGCTCAGCCCTGCCAAACGGTAGCGGGGAAAAGCTATCTCGCCGTACATTGGTATTATCAGCCCTGCCAAACGGTAGCGGGGAAAATAACACCTTGTTGTAAATAAATATAAGACATAAAATTGTTCCAGTCAATAAAAATATACTAAATTAATATGAAAAACAAGGGAGTCCATCAATCTATGTACTACTTAATCTATTTTGACGAAAGCAACAAAATTGATCAATTTGACGCTGATTACTCCTACTATGGCGCTTACGGAAGTACAGATGTATCGATGGCTAAAGTGGTTAGAAAAGTTCGAAGTATATTTAAACAATGTAAATCTTTTAGTGAATTACACTTTCGTGAGTATACTAAAGATAACAATATAAAAAAATATTTTCAAACTCTTCACACAGTTATCAACGAGAATGTACAAATCAACATTCTTACTGTTGATAATAAGGACGCTTTATATGCCGCACAAAGAATAGGATTGACTACCGCTGAGTTAAGAAATTTATTTTATATAAAAATACCAGAAAGATTGTTCTACGGAATGACGAGAAACTTATCTCAATTTAATCAGAAATCCAGAATGATTAAGGTTAAAATTAAAGTGGATCAGAATGACGAATATGATAAGCTTTTTCTTGAAACTAAAATTACTGAACAAATGAATGCGCATTCTGCTTATCGAAACAAAAATTATCGCGTCGTTAGTGTCATATCTCAAGACTCAGCTAAGTCGATTCCTTTGCAAATAGTTGATACGTTTATGGGGATTGTTGTATTTCTGTTAGAAAAAACTTATCTCGAACAATCAAATGTTTCTAAGATAAAAAGTGATTTGATATACAGATTTCTAATTGAGGGGGATAATCTGACAAAATTTCAGCAACAAATAAAACTTTACAAATGGACAGGAAATGAAGAAATTACTTCCATTAATATTAGTGATTATGTATCGCCTTTTATGGCTTATAAAACTGCGTATGATCTTCAAGAAATGGTACGTATTCAGAAAGTAATGCTTGAAAATCCCTCAATATCTTTGAAAGAGCTCAGATTAAAAGTAGGTTATCCTAATACAATGCTGAATATGCTTATAGGATATAAAGACCAGATTGAAGGCCGCGGAAGAAATTATTCCATCATATAACATTAATAACGATTCGTTAAAATTATCTATAACATAAACCTCGACATGAATCGCAAAAGGACGGTGACATCTATTGGCCTCGACATCACGAGAACGTCAAAAACATGAAAAGCGCCTTGAGAAACAACTAAAAGACATGCCCTTCTACGTTGTAGAGTATATCCGAGACAAAAAACGTTCTCGTTATTCTCCCTCTACTCTACTCGTATATGTGCATGACTTTAGACATTTCTTTCAGTGGTTAATCACAGAAGGAATTGCGAGGTGTGAGCAAATCAAGGATATCCCACTTGAAATATTGGAAAACTTACGCAAAAAAGATGTGGAGTTTTACATTGACTATCTTACGGATGAACCGTATGAGCAGCGCAAAAACGTATTTAAAAAACGTACACATGATAGCGTGCTTCGTTCCATTCATGCGCTCAAGTCTCTCTTTAACTATCTAACGACGGAAACGGAAGATGAAAACGGTGAATGCTACTTCTACCGTAATGTGTTCGCCAAAATTGAGACGTACAAAGAAAAGGAGACCGCAAACCGGCGTACTAAAAAAATTAACAGCGTACTCTTGAAAGGTCCAGAAATCAAAGAGTTTCTTGATTTCATGAAATATGAATATGAAACCTTGTTAAATTCCCACCAAAAAAGATGCTTTTTGCGGGATAAGGAACGGGATATTGCCATTATATCCCTTATACTTGGAAGTGGTGCCCGGGTCGACGAAATAGCAAATCTGACGCTGGAGAACATCGACTTTAAAAAAGCGCAAATAGATATTGTTCGGAAGGGAAATAAGCAAGATACCATCAATGTCCTCCCTTCCTCTCTTGAGGACTTAAAGAATTATTTAGGTGTTCGTAAGGAACGTTATAAAGCAACCGATGAGGATGTGTATGTGTTTCTCTCGAAGTACGGAGGCAAAGCACAACCTATTTCGGTTCGCACCATTCAGAATAATATCAAGAAGTACACGAAAGCATTTAGCGGCAAAACATTAAGCCCGCATAAATTACGTCATACATTTGCAAGTGAGTGGTTACGGAGCGGCGGCGAGCTTGTACTCCTACGCGATCAACTGGGACATAATTCAATTGAGACAACAGCTAAATATACAAATTTAGATAACGAAGAAGCTAAGAAGGTTATCAACCGAATGGATACATTGTTTGAAGATGATAATAACTAAATGAATTAAAAAAATTATCAAATGAAGCCCAAGAACCTATAGAGGGATCACCCTTTGGTTTCAACAGTTTAAGTTGAGATGGTCCAACAAATATTCGAGTGAAGCCCAATCTTGGGTAAATGAGCTGTATGTCCTCCTCACCATTATGAGTTATCCAATTAGCATTCGTAGTATGATTTACACCACAATGCGATTGAAGAACGAACGATCAGGAAAATTCGGAAATGACTGAAACCGATGAACAGTTTGAGCAGTTTAGAAGCTACGGAAAAAAGTCATGTATTTAGCGATCCAAGATTTTAATGAAAAATGGGTAGTTACAGGGATTTACGGGAATGTTTGAAGAACGTTATCATTAACCTATAAATTAAGGGGATTTCCTCTCTCCACACAGAAGACTGAATATTCAGTCTTCTGTGTGGAGAGAACCAGTTTATTATCAATTCCAAATCTATTTCAGAGATACCTGCCTATCTTACATTAAACAAAATTCTTGACGGTACCGATTTAGTAGTGGTTAGTCGATGTAACATTTTGTTAGATACTAGTTTTCTATCTTAAGAAAAATCGCTTAAGGAATAAGATCGTTTCCATCGTTAAAGAATACATCATGATAATTTTCTTTTTCCGCCTTCCTGCTCCCAATAATCAGACACAACAAACCCAATCCAATAATAGCGGCAGCAAAAATCTGGGCCAAAACATAATTGCCGTACCATTTCGTTAAGATAGAGGCAGCAATAGGGCCAATTATTTGTCCAAGACCATAAACAGCTGTTAAATATCCAATTAATTTGCTGCTGTTTTTCGATGACATATATTGTACTTTTGAAACAGTTAAGGTAGTAATGCCCATGAAAGTTCCACCGAACAACAAAGCACCTAATAATACTCCAATGAAGTTAGGAAGTATGAGCGGCAATAGTATTCCGGCTGCCTGTAACAAATATGCCGCATATAAGCTTTTTATGTCTCCATATTTATTGGCAATCCAGGACCATATGATACATGACGGAGCTGCAGCTAAACTGTTTTGATAACAAATCTTTCTTGCTCTTGCCGTGCTAATTCATAACGGTGATATAACGATCAATTCGGCACTTTCCAAGTGATAACGTCATTTCCGTCTAACTTTGGTGGTGGCAGCTGTTGGGTATGACTTTGCTACATCCGCTGTTTAAGTTGTGTTTCATTAATATGCTCAAAAAAGAAGGATTTGGTACCAATTAAGATTTTTTTCTAAGGTTTCTCTTCATCAGAGAGGCAATTTTTTGATTATTTTCATTAGGAATTTGTTCTAATCGCTGAATAATATGTTTTTGCCGTTCTAATGGATGGTTTTGACTCAACTTTGCCTTACCTTTGATTTTATTAATTTTGATTTTGAATCCTACAATTCCTTTAGCCATACTTTCTAAATATTTAATATCCACCTTATCTAATTTGTATGAATTTGGTTCTTCATATTTCAATACCATGTCACACAGAGAATTTATTAATTCTTGTTCATTGTCTACAATTTTCACTCTTCCGTATACATGAACAGCTACATAATTCCATGTTGGAACTGCTATATTTGTCTCGTACCAAGAGGGGGAGATATAGCAATGGGGACCATGAAAAATTGCTAAGACATCTTGATCTTCTATATCCTTCCATTGAGGATTAAGACGTGCAAAATGACCATATAAGTATTCTTTATTCTTATCCAATGTTAACGGTAGATGGGTTGCGAATGGATTTCCATTATGTTGAGAAAATAGTGTTGCAAAACTATTGTTTTCGATAATATCGTAAATAACATCTTCATCTTGTATTTGGAAGTATGAAGGAATATACATGTTCTCGCCCCCCCTATTTTTGATTATAAAACAACTCTCTATCCCTTGTCCGCAGAACACGAATAGTCAACCGTCCCACCTAGGTCTTCAGCTGACAGGGATAAGAACCGTTTCAATAGCCTTTTCGTTCTCATTCCTTTGATGCGCTCATAAAAGAGTGCCTTCAGCTGCTTTTTCACCTGCGCCTATAGGCTTTGATTCAGTACTTGTTAGCAGTTTCGCCAATCCTTTGTCTCGAGTTAATAATCCGTACAAAAATTCGTCATTTACGATAATATGGTATGGAGCCATGGTTGCTTCCCCCTTATAATTTTTTGTCTACTGTTTATTTGGATCAAAAGGGAAGCAACATGGCTCTTTTTACGCCTTCCTTTTTACACAATTATACGGAATTAACTTTTCGACTTGTAAAAAGATTGATATTCCTTTTCTAAAATAGACATTCGAATTGCTGATAAATAGATTCCATCAACGACTCTGCAGTCACGTACTATTCCATCTTTTTGAAAACCACACTTTTCATAACATGAAATAGCTTCTAAATTGTTTTCATACACATAAAGGTAGACTTGATGTAAATTTAGAGTATCAAAAGCTACTCTAAGGAAAGTTTGAATAGCATCGGATCCATAACCTTTTCCACGATTTTCTTCTTCTCCAATTACGATTGTCAATTCACCCGATCGGCAAATCCAATCAATGTTAGTCAGTTTAATAAAACCGATTATTTCGCCATTTAGATCAATAGCATACAATTGCCCAAGTAACGAGTTAGACGATAAATTTAAACATTCCTCTTGTATCTCTTCTAAACTAGAAGACCAGTATCGAGAAAGATTGCGACAAATAGACTCATCGTTTAACCAACGATGAATAATAACAATTTCTGATGGTTCGATAGCTCTCAATACAATTTTTCTTCCTTGATACATTTTTCCTTACTCCTGCATGCCATAGTTTTTCCGAGCAATTAACCAGTCTAATTCCCCACCATTTTCCATTGTTATTTCCCATTTTTCATCCATAAAGCTAGTGATTGTATGAAGGTTTACTTTTCGGCAAGATTGGTCACCGATCCTCAATTCATCAATTGCATTATAATTATGTGAGTGAATGATATAACCACCTGGCTTTACAACTCTAAAACTCTCACAAATTGAAGCTTCTACACCAACATCACCTTTTGATAGCCATATATCATTTATTGCATGATGTCCAATGAAAATATCAACTGAATTGCTTTGTAGTGGGAGAGAGGTAGCATCTCCAATAATTGAATGGATCGGGAAACTAGGAATTCCCTCTTGCTGTTTTTTCAAATGTGGGATGTAATCCCCGATAGATATATACGTCACTTTAAAATTTAGACGATTTAGTATTGCAGGAACAACATAGTTTGCTCCCGAACATATTTCTGTTATAACCATTCCTGGCTTCACAATTTTATTAAGTAAGTTTTCTAAGAAATAAAATCACTCCACATATACGGTTGTAAACCATCAAAATCTGGTAGAGGTGAATAATAAAGATCTAATATTCCCTCTTCAAAACCATAAAGAATGAAGCAATTATTACAACCATATTCACCATTTTCCTCTAATTCTAAAGGAGAATGACAACGCGGACATGCGATTAAAGAATCAATCATAAGCCTTGACTTCTCCCCTCTCTACAAACTTTGATTTCATTAGAGGGTTAAAAAAAGCAACAAATCCAATAAGAGCTATTAATCCCCCTGACAACAAAAATGAACTCTTAATATCAATAACTAACAATAATAACGAAGCAGCGAGAGTAGATAAAGGGGTTACTCCCATTCCTATCATTCCGATTAAGCCAAAGATTGATCCTTGTTGAGATATAGGAACTTTTTGTTGGATAGTAGTAACAAAAGAGATTGAAACAATATTAAAAAAGAACCCGCATAAAACGAAACAAATAATAGCTACTATTAATAATGAAGTCATACCCAATATCATGTAGCTAATTCCGCCGAAAAAAATTGCACCTGAAAAAATACGCAAAATTGAAAAACGAGTTACAATCCGTTTTATTGCAATTGCTCCTAGTAGCATACCAAAAGAATAACCTGTAAGCATCGATCCATATCCTAATGAACCTTTATTCAAAATTTTTTCAGAAAGAATCGGTGGAAAGACAACAGAAGTACCATGAAATATTAGATTAACACCCGCATACATTATCAACAGTAGCAATAGTAAAGGCATTTTGCGCATATATAGAAGCGAACAAATTAAACGCCCTTTAATTGAATGGTCTTTCTCAGACTTCTTATTTTTAGAGTCAAAATTCATATAATAAATCATTAAAGCAGAGATAAAAAAAGTAATTGCATCTACTAAAAATAAATAGTAAGGTGGCCAAGTTACCATTAATAGGCCACCTATTACTGGTGCAGCCAAACGAGCTCCCTGTTGCCAAGATGATAATAAAGAATTTGCGTTAAGTAACTCTTCACTATGAATAAATAGCGGTACTGAAGATTGTTTAGCCGGTTCGAATAATTGAGCTATGCTGCTGCTTAAAAATGTTATAGCGACTAAATACCACAAATTGACCAATTTTATACAGCTGAGTATAAATAATAGTGTGATTAATATTCCTCTTAACAAATCAGCTAAAATCATGACTTTACGCTTATCGAGCGTATCTACGATAGTTCCAGCTATCATCCCAAATAGAAGATAAGGGAGTGCAGTAGCAGTTGCCATCAAACCAACAACTTCCCCGGAATTAGTTAATTGATAAGTAAACCATAGAAGAGCAACTTGGTGTAAGCGATCACCGAATTGGGATAGAGTTTGCCCAATAAGCAAAAAGATAAAATTACGATTTGTTAAAGGACCTGTAAAACCCTTTACATTCATAATTTTTCACTCTTTTTCTGTAACTATATAGTTTGTAGTGAATTTCCAACCCTTACTTGATTATCTTTGTTATCTTCATGGGCAATTTCAGTAAAGAAGATTTCAAATGTTTCTACCAATAATCTTAACTGTTTTAAAAAACGTTGTTCACCCGACAAAAGATAAGATGTTTCATCCTGTAGAAGATCTATAACATTTTTGTCAAGATTTAAATTCATAAATATCTTTTTAACGATGTCATAGAACCTATTATAGGTTTTGTGAGAGGACAATGCTTTTAGAATTCGATCAGTTTGCCAAGCTTCATTAAAGAGTGTGTTTATACAAACAATGAATGCATAAGGATCATTTTGGCTTAAATAAAGCATGTGATTAGTTATAGCAAGGCCAGATGGGAGAGCTAGAGTTTTTTCTAAGTCAAATTCCTCAAAAACTAGATTTTTGACTTCTTCGGCTAATTGATCTGGATTTAAATTACTCATTGCATGAACATACCAGTAAGACAGATATTCCTTTACATCTTTTACTTCTTGTGAAGAAAGAAAAGGTGAAACGCAGTCAAAAACCCTGTCATAGAATAACGCTAGTTCTATCACTAAACGTTTTACCCAATCTTCATGTAATGTTCCATTTTCTATCAAAACAAAAAACGAATGTGAATATAAATGATTCTGCAACAACTCATCCTTACGTTTATTTAGGGACTCCAAAAGAGACAATTGACACATATGTACTCACCTCTATATTAATCTTGGTAATGGATTACTAGGATTCTGATAATAATCATAAATACCATCATACATTCTAAATAATGTATCCATCATGATTCCTATATTTTTTAGTATACGAATTTTGTCCTCTGGGCTAATATAGTCAATGGTTTTAAACAATTCTCTTGATACTAATCCATGTTCGCCTTTTTGATTAATCTCAGAATGGATTTGTTGATATTTGACAAAATCATCTGGGACGTCATATTGTTCTAAACTTTTTATGTATATATCTTCTTCCCATGGTTTTCCTTCAAATATAAAAAGTACAGCCATAAATGAAAGAGGATCTTGGTTAGCAAACGCAGACAAGAGGTTACATACAGCATTTGTATAAGGAAGAGGAACTGAATTAACAATCTCAGCTTTGGAAAAGCCTACAGCCATCAACGATTTCATAATTAAGTCATCATGACGGTACTCTTCAACAAAAAATTTACGTAAAGTTGATTTACGTTGTCTCGGATATAAATAGGATAAAGCGGGAGCGATTGAACCATGAGCTCTTGATGTCACATGATAATATTCAAAAGCAAATCCATAAAGCAAACGTTTGTCAGCATTTCCCGAAACTAAAGCGCTTGTAATCTTTGTTTCTCCTTTCTGACGTTCTAAGTGGTGTTGTAAATCTTCGCACTCTAATATTAGTTCTAACCCACTGCATCCGTTAAACTCAGTTGATTCACCCTCACTTAATAACCATGCTTGATCTAGCATAATTAGTACATCGTTTACGTCTTCAATTGTCCATCCAGGCAATTTTTCCTGTATCATCTCTAACGAATTTTCCCCATTCAGAAGATTTAGTAACACTTTAACTTGACTCAAATCTTCGCCTTCTCCGGAAATAACGAACTCCTCACCTTTATAATGGATTTCTAAATTATTGTCGTATTCGACCAATTTATAACCATCTTTTAATTTTGGTTTTTTGAATATCAATGTAGTACTCATAATGGAACAACCCCCTCTTCTATGATAGTAATATTAATTAAGTTGTCGACTAAACTAACGTTTAGTCGACAACTGCATGAAAAACTAATTCTTAAAGAATAGTGTTTGTATTACGAACAGGCTTTTTAACTTGCACTTTAATTTTTTTCTTCATTATAAATCCACCTCCCTTTTCTAACTATGGAGTAGGGGGATGATTAAAAAAGTAAAGAACCATGATAGGTACTATTTAGACAAATCACTTTATGAGCCCCCTACCACATAGCAAATTATACCAATTATTTTTTATAATTCAATAAATTTACATTATTATTACAATTATTCACCACATAATTTCCCTACTTTATCTTTCATTCTACTTTTTATGCGATTAAACTAATCATATAATCTACATTATATGACTAACCATCCATTCTTTTTTATGATATACTCGTCATATAATGTTATTTTTCATATCAGTTATTTTTGAAAAAATCGTTTTTAACTCGCCGTATAAGCGAAAGGGTGAAAAAGATGCTCAACGAGTATGTCGTTTACTTGCAAGAAAAAAGCGCTTCCAAAAATACCATTATTTACTATACAAACGATTTAAACATATTTTTTCATGATTTACATATCCGTCCAGATGATTATGTCACGCCGGCTGACATCCGCAAATGGATCCAACACATGTTGAATCCGGCAGAAGGAAAACCGCTGGCGATCTCCACGATCAACCGCCGCCTCAATTCACTGCGCAGCTTTTATGCGTGGGCGGTTGAGCGCCATTACATCGAGCAAAATCCGATGAAGGATATTCAAGATTTGAAAACGGCTGATGAAGACCACGAAAAAATCATGTGGCTTACCGAAGAAGAATTCGAGGACTTGCTGCAGCGGATGCGGAAAAAACCAGTCCGCAGCAGAGGGGTCGATCCGGAGGAAAAGTACCGCCGCGACCGCGCGGTAGTGTATTTGCTTACCTATGCGGGATTGCGGGTCGAAGAGCTGTCCAATTTGAAATTAACGGACTTGGATTTAGAAATGAAACGGATTCGCATTGTGGGAAAAGGGATGAAAGTGCGAACGGTGCCGATCTCCAACATCCTGCTGGCGGAACTCGGGGATTGGCTCCAATTCCGCGCGGAAATGGCGAAAAAGAAGCCGCATGTCGCCGAGTCTCCATACGCCTTTTACAGCCAGCGTTCGCCGAAGTTTTCCGTAAGGGGCATCCAGCGCATGATCGAAAGCTACAGCTTGCCGAATAAAAAACTGACGCCACATATGTTCCGCCATACGTTTTGCAAGTGGATGCTAAAGGCGACGAACAATGACATTGAGAAAGTGCGGCGGCTCGCCGGCCACAGCAACATCGCCACAACATCGCGGTATTTGAAAGACAGCTACAGCGATCTCGCCGATGCCGTCGAAGCGTTGCCGAAATTTTAACCCGAATGGATCGATCTGGGAGGGATAAAACATATCTATAATGGATCAATTAAAAGTGATTGATGGGTATTTTACGATAATGCGTTTTACATGTGTGGCATTGCAGGATTGGTTATGGAAGAACGATTCAAAGCTGCCGGTCTTCGTTCAATGGCACGATTGATCCGACGAAAATGAACCTTTTTCATTCCTTTAGAGTTCTTTTCCTTGTTCAATCTTGCAAAATGCATTACTCCGCAAAGGGAGTTTTAAACACTTACTTTATAAGTATAACCTTGCGAAAGAGGTTTTAATCTTTATTCAATAACAATAGAACATCAACGAATGGAAAAATCAAATGAAAATTTTATTCACCTTTAACTAAATTCAGATCATGAACCTTTTGTTCTGCTGTTGCTCTAGTTGTGTCATTTTTTGAGAATAAACCAGCAAGTAGTCCGTATCTTTCCTTAACGCTAATGTTAGGTGAAAAAGTGGAAATTCCTTGAATTCCCCTTCATGAGGAAGTCTGTATTTTACTTTGTGGTCCTCAATGATTACTTTAAAATGTCTGTTTAAGTGCGGTATCAACTCTTAAGGAACGAATTGCGGAATTTTCTTATGGGTTTCAAACGTGATTTTAAAGAACAAGTCTTTTTCCCGCATCTGAGTGTATCGGACTAATGAATTCATGTGCTTCATTTGAAATTCATTTAATTCAATAGGGACAGCTTCAAACTCACCGGATTTCTTTTTCACCCTCTTTGTCCAAATATGAATGCTTTCCCTAGGGACAGTTTGAGGTTGTTGGAATAAAACGACATTAATTGGCGATCTCAAAAACTCTATAGGGAAATAAAAAAGTGCCCCTACGCATTTAAATATGCGCAGAGGCACCGTAAACTTAACGTTTTTGAAACGCCCTCGGCAGGAATCGAACCCACATTTCAAGAACCGGAATCTTGCGTGTTATCCGTTACACTACGAGGGCATATAATGAATCAGTACGGT
>JGI25329J36429_1001270_pt1 | contig 12619 bp, 17 predicted proteins | sample HigsolmetaAR204D_FD_36429 | JGI IMG/M metagenome (IMG submission 36429)
CCCCCTCTCATTTGCATGATTACAATGTTTGCCGACTTCTTGAACCAAATGATCCAAAATCGGAACCATCATGCGGACAAGGTCCGCACCACGCAGCTCAGAAGACCACCAGCACGACACTCCCGATGATCTGATCCCATCCGTCTCTTTTTGCCTTACACATGTCCCCCCTTTGTGATCATTTTGATATACATATACCCGTATGGGTATAATANNCCGTTCCTTTCTTTTTGTCAAGTNAGCATGATCTACCTGTTATCTTGCGCGNGTCAGCGGATTGGTCGGCATGAGGTGTCCCTGCCCGTCGACAAGTAGCTGTCAAGCAGCATGGTATCGAAGGGAGTACGATCCCATAATAAAAGCAGGCTTCTATCGAATGGAGCCTCTCCCCACTCTTTCTCTAGTCAGCCTGCTTGTTGCCTATACATGTATCATGGCCATACCCTGCTACGTATCCTCAATCATCCCCAACTCCTCCGCGATCTCCGCATCCATCAGCTTTTCCCCCGGCTGNAGCGTTCCTTCCACAATCCATCTTTGCAGTTGGTGGAAGCGGCACTCCTCTCCCTTCTGTTTTTGCAACTATGATGCGTATCACAATGGAAAACGATCAAACTGCTTACAATAAAGATATCCCCCCAATTATCCCAAGGAGGAGATCATGATGAACGAATTTGTCGCCACCATCCGGGTGCCGGAATACCCGCCGCATCTGAAACACAAGGTGATCTTTGAGACGTTTGAACGATTGAAGCCCGGAGAAGCCCTGCTTTTGATCAACGACCACAATCCGATTCCGCTGCGGTTCCAGTTTGAATCGATGCATCCTGGAGGGTTCACCTGGGAGTACCTCGAGGAAGGCCCCGACCTATTCCAGGTCAAAATCGCGAAAAAGTAAGGGAGGCCTTTGCCATGGCGACGGTTACCGTTGTAGACGAAAAGACGCTCCGGATCGCGGTGGACCTCGAAGACGCCCTCGCCATGATTCGCGAGGCCGAGCGGAATGTGGAGCGCTACGCCAAAGACATCACGACCATCTACGAGAAAATGCCGGAGTTTCACTTCGTCCACTTCTGTTTTTACGCCTACGACAGCTCAGCTCTGTTTGAACACATGCTGGGCGTCGATCCCAAACAGTATCTCTCATTCTCGCTCGATGCGCCGGATTCGTTTTTCTACACGCTTTACGGCGGGATGGCAGCGCTGTACGAACAGGCAAAGGCAGCACTGCGTTCCGCGTAGGATCGGCCACACTTCCANAAGGAGATGATGCCAATGGGAGACTCTCCGCAAATCGTGGAATTGGACGTTCGACCCCACCTTCGCAAAAAACTGGAACCGTTCCAACTGATCATGGAAACGGTCAAGACGCTTGGTCCGGATGATACGTTTGTGTTGCACACCACCTTCAAGCCCGTTCCGCTGCTCGGCCTGATGAAAGCGAAAGGGTTTGCCTATAAAACCGAGCGGCTGGCGAATGATCACTGGAAAGTGACGTTTGTTCCCAGGGCCCGCAAAGGCGAATTGGAAGGAAGCGAACCGGACGACGAGANCCGCTTGGGCGAAGCTCCCTCCACTGCTTCGCCGGAGGCGCCGCAGACGATTGAACTGAACAACCGGGGACTGGAACCGCCGCAGCCGATGATTCGAACCCTGAAGGCCCTGGAGGGTTGCCGGACTGGCGACCGGGTCGTCATACACAANGACCGGGTACCTGTCTTTCTGATTGANGAGCTGAGGGCACTGGGATATCCCTATACAGTGGAGGAACAGCCGGACGGATCGGCGCGGGTTACAATCCAAAAGACGTAAGGGTGGGACCTCGATGTTTCTCCTTCCTTTTCTGTTCATTGCCACGGGGCTGGCCTGTTTTGCCCTGTTTTCTCTTTCAACACTCGCGCAGGCGGCCGTCTGGATCGCGCACCCGCCCCGCATTCCGGTGGGATGGTTTCATGTTCATTTGCTCGTACTCGGGTGGGCGACGATGATCGCCATGGGCGCGGTGTATCAGCTTCTCAACGTGGTGCTTCAAAAGGACGTGTTCAGCCGGAAGCTGGGTTACGTGCACTACGCGCTGTATACCGTCGGAACCGTCGGTTTGCTGGCCGGGTTTTCCGCCGGACGTGTGCAATGGATCGCCGTGTTTGCCGCTCTGGCCTGGATTGGCATCGTCTTGTTTGCCGTAAACATCGGGGTGACGTTGATCCGGGCGGGCCAATGGAACCCGATCACGCTCAGTACCGCCGGCTCCATTTTGTTCCTCGTGCTGACAGGACTCGCCGGGCTTTTCATGGGGTTCAATTTCGCATTCCGGTTGTGGCCGGAGTGGCATGAACGGCTGTTTTACACCCATATGTGGCTGGGGACCATCGGATGGTTCGGGTTGTTGATCACCGGCTTCAGCCACAAAATGCTGCCGATGTTCTACTTGGCCCACGGTGTGTCCAACCGGATGGCATACGTCGTTTTTGGGTTGTGGAACGCCGCCGTCCTTGCGGGAGCCGCCGCATTCCTGACAGACGCACCCTTTCCTGCTGTCGGAGCTGCCGTCGGTTTGTTGACCCTGGCGGTGTACGCCTACAACGTGCACACGACCCAGATCCGCAAAGCGCGCCACAAAAAAAGTCCTGGCGCAGGCGTGCTGGCGGCCGTCTACAGCACGCGGGCACTGGCCGTTGTCTGTACCGCCGCGCTCGCATACACCCTGTTCGCTCCCGAACGGTCCACGGATGAACGGTCTGTCGTGATCTTCGGTTGGGCTTATCTGTGGGGCTGGGTCGCTCTGACCATTCTCGGGTATTTGTCGAAGATCATCCCCTTCCTTTGGTGGACACACAAGTACGGGCCTCGCGTCGGCAAAGAAAAGATCCCAGCGATGGCCGACTTGCTGGAAGACCGTTACGTCGCTTATGGGCTCGCTCTAGCCGCGGCAAGTCTGGTTATGCTGATCATCGGGTTGGGGATGGACGACGCGGTGTTGATACATTGGAGCGGCGCAGCGCTGTCCCTGTCCTCGCTCTTTTACGCGTGCTTGATCGGATGGGTGTTTACCCGTTAGTTAATCGGAAAGGATTTGCAGATCACCCGGCAGGACACAGGAGGTGATTGGAATGGATACGGCGGAGATTCGCGAGCTGTTGAGACAGGTGTACGACCCCGAACTGGGCATCAATATCGTCGATCTCGGGCTGGTGTACGAGATCCAAAACGAAGATGGGGACGTCTATGTTCGCATGACGCTGACGACCCCGGGCTGTCCGATGCACGACACCATCGCGGGGGGAGTGGAACGGTTGCTGGAACGCCAACCGGGCATTCGCTCCGTCAGGGTGGATGTCGTCTGGGATCCGCCATGGTCGCCCGAGATGATGTCGGAGGAAGCGAAAGAGCGGCTCGGCTTCTGTTGAGCAAAGCTTTACATGGCAGCACCGTCCTCGGTTTCGGGGACGGTGTTTTCCACCTTCAGCCCAATCACGGAAGGGTCCGTAAGACCAATGACGGCAAACTGATGGTCATTTACATGCATCATGAAGGGGNTCTGTTNGGCCAGATGGATCCTTTTCACGAATCCGTTCATTTTTTCGCTTTTGCGTCATCGTGACGGTACGCTCCAATCTCCTGTCATCTTCAGCTTCACCGTTCCTGGCATCCAGCGCTCAACAGCATCGCGGCAGCCAACTGCATGGCGATAATCAACATGAAGACGGGTGTCACTCGCGATTTGGTTAGAATAAAACGTGTGTTTTGGGATTTTGCCAAAAGGAGNCCACACTTGGTCCATCAACATCGGTTTGGCGTTGATGGTGGTATTGAGCTTGCTACCCATCGGGCTGATGCAAACCTGGGCAAGCGTCCAGCATGGGATGTGGTACGCCCGCTCTGCTGAGTTCATGACGCAGAACATCATCCACATCTTTGTCTGGCTGCGCGTCATCGGTGATACCATTTTCTCCGTCGGTGCGCTGGCGCTCGGTTGGTTCATCCTGGGACTCAAGACCGGATGGTCGCTTACGGATCAACCATTGCCGTACGCGGATGACAATCTGCAAAAAACGTAAGCACACACACGATTAAACAAGACATCCNCTAAAGCAGGGTTCCCTCCCCTGGCTTTAAGGGATGTCTCATTGTTCTTTGTTCGCATTGCTGGTCGGGCATCGATCGCCGGACGGGACTGGTGCCATTCTCGTATTCGCTACAAGTGACCGCTCTGATCTGATATCATCAAAATAAAAACCAGCGGAAAGGATCTATTTTATGGGAAATCGGAACATGTTGCAGCAGGTCCCTTTGTTCCGGGATTTGAACCCGCAGGAACTGGACCGCGTCGAACAGATCNCCATCCATCGCCTGATCCGGAAAAAAACGATCATCTTTATGGAAGGTAGCGAAAAAGAAGCGGTCTTTTTCATTCAGGACGGACTGGTCAAAGCATACAAAACCGACGAGGAGGGGCATGAGCAGATCGTGTCGCTCTTGCAGACTGGCGATATGTTTCCCCATACCGGTTTCTTTAATCAATCGCCTTATCCGGCAACGACGGAAGCCCTCGTGGACACTCACGTTTTGGCCATNCCCGTCCGCGCGTTTGAGCAGCTCATCTTGGCGATGCCGTCCATTGCGATCAAAGTCATCGATGTCATGGGCGCCAAGATTCGCGAACTTCAACAAAAACTTCAACAGTTTACCGGCCACGACGTGCACGACCGGATCATTTTCTTTTTGTTGCAATTGGCTGACAAACACGGAGAGGTAAAAGGATCTCGTATTCACATCGAATTGCCGATGACCAATCAGGAATTGGCCAATACGATCGGAACAACCAGAGAAACCGTAAACCGGCTGTTAAACCAACTGAAAAAGCAACGCATTCTTGATACGCACCGTTCGGAAATCATCATTTTGGACAGGGATGCGCTGAAACGATGGAAAGAGCATAATTAACGCGAAGCACCACCTCGATGGGCAACGTTAATGGCGAAATACCCTTGACAGCTCCGCCAGATAGATCACGACTCCGATCACCATGATCAGCAAGCCGACCGTCGCAACAGCAGAATGAATGCCCATATTCCCGATGATNAACAGGCCCAATCCTAAGAGAAAGACCCACAGCTCCAACGTCAACCTGTCGTGCCGGACCATTTCTGCCAACAGGACGGCGCCCTTTTTCTGCTCTTTGGTCCGAAACCGGTGAGCCCACCATAAAAACGGGATGATTTTGGACAAGTACGCAAGGATGGAAGCGGAAAACCAACCAAGGACCACATACAGAATCAGGGTGGAAACGACCGTGTAGGAACGGGCAGCGCCACCATGCCATCCGTGCAGGATTACCCATACCAACGCAACCAGAAACGTAATGGTTAACAGTACATCGGCCACTTTTACCGCGCCGATCGGCTGCTTGCCACTGCTTTGTTGCCGAACATCGCGAACGAACCAGACAAGCATTCCGAGTGCCGCAACAACAAGCAGCAGTCCGGCGCTCGAAAACATCCGGTNATCTGACCACCATCCTGCACCCCCGAGCCATACTCCCGCCTGGAACAGGATGACGATCGCGTAGTTCAACTTCGTCCCCGTCTTCCTTGATACATAAAACATGGGAAGCAGCTTCAAGCTGTAGCTTGCAATCAGACCTCCCAACCAGCCAGCCAGACCGAACCACATATGCGTATAAAACAGTAACTCGTATCGTGTCGGAGACCAACCCGTCCAGGCGGCGATGCCCAGGGTCGTACCGAGCACAACGGTCACACCCAGGTCAAGAAGGCTCAGGATAGCTCCAACGGTGACCGGCGTCCACAGCTTGCCGCGAGCGTAAGTGGCTCCCAGGTTGAAGGTGTAGACCGCCACGCCCAGCACGATGAGCCCCCCGCCGCTGACAATTCCGATGCGGTTCCAGTTCCAAAAGCCGACCAAGAGGAGAATAACGCCTGTCACGTAAGCGATCAGATGGAGCCAAGCGAGGTTCCGGCTATAGGTGGAAGTTCTCAACAGCACCTGTGTCACCTGGTAGCTGGCTCCCATCGCAATCATCGTCGCCCAGCCGAGCAACAGCATATGCGCCCACAAGATCCCCTCGGGAGAATGCAAAGCCGATGTTGTTACCAGATGGGGCATGTTCCCCAAGCCAAACAGAAGAGCCGCGAGAAAAAACAAGGCTCCAGCGGCAAAAAAGGTGAATGTTACCGGTAACATATTCAGATGCGGAGGAAGGGCTGAACGCTTTTGCTCTCTCACGGTCACCACCNCACTGATTCACCATGACGGTATTGTAAATCGGGCCTTGGTTCATTTCCTCGCTCCGGAGTGATATAATGGCCGCAGTCAAATCACTGCATGTTGCGAAAGAAGGCTGATTGTCCTATGATGCNTCAGATTTTGGTGAAGCGCATTTACGACGCGCCCTCCCCTGAAGACGGCGTCCGCATTCTGGTTGACCGGCTTTGGCCGCGCGGCATNTCCAAAGAGCGGGCTGCGGTCAACGAGTGGATGAAAGAGATTGCCCCGAGCACCGAACTTTGCAAGTGGTTCGGCCACCAACCGGAGCGGTTTGACGAATTCAGCGCTCGCTACGAACGGGAACTGGAAGGAGATCCACTCCGCAACGAACTGGCCGACCGAATTTGCAGCATGACCGCTGAACAAAACGTCACACTGGTCTATTCCGCAAAAGATTCCGTCCACAACCAGGCCATCGTGCTGCAACGTTGGCTGGCCCGCCGATCCGAACGGGAAGAACGCTAACAACGGGCCTGAAACGCTTTCGTTACGGTTTAAACACGGAATGAGCTGCCGGGCTGGGTGTCAGCACCAGCACAACCACACTGTCTTCCAATGCTTCGATGGCATGCTCCACCTGCTTGTCGAGGGAGATCATGCTGGCTTGAGCCAGTTCCACTTCTTCATGGGCGACAAATCGGATTTTTCCCTGCAGCACAAATACCAGGATATCGCTGGTCGTCTTGTGCTTCTGTAATACCTTTCCTTTTGGAAACGAGAACTTCACGACTTTGGACACACCATTATCCAGCACCGGCTGGATAAATGTTTCCTCGAATGACAGTGGGTATACTTTCATTCTCCCCAACTCCTGCCAGTCAATTTCAATCCGGATGACGAATCACACTTACTATTACCAATGGCAGTATCGTTTATTTACATTACGCGAGGGTGAGTGTATGCATCAGACCTGGCAAAAGCCTCACGCCATCTCTTGATCAGGCTGCACATGGCTGTCGCGGCGGACGATTTCTCACACGAACGGCCCGTTGCCAAACCGATCACGAACATGGCAATACCAACCACGCCCGCGGCAAAAATCGTGTCACCCGCTGCACGACTCCAGACAAGATTTTGCAGCAGCGGCTGGTGCAAAAATTCGGCGGAACGCGCGTACTACTTTGCTGTTCCGCAAATTTTCACAGGCCTCGAATCCAATCAGGACGAGCGGCACCACCTCGACCGCGCCGAATGCGCCTCTGCTTACGAAAAGGCGACATTACTGTTTATGTGCTTCTTTACATTATGAGCTAATCTTTTCCCCACGCATCGTGGAAGAACGTCACGTGTGTAGACAACATTTGCTCCGCAAACAATTCACTTGCGTAACCGGCTACTACTTGTCCAGTCCAGCCGGTATTCGTGTGGCGATCGTTGCTCCTCTCACACTCTTTCTCATGGTCGGTAGGCTGTTCCCCCAAATATCTATCATGACCATACCCTGCTATGTATCCTCTACCGGCTAAATCGATACACTCCTCATCCCAGCACCCCGCGATCCAATGCGCGATATCGGATGGCTTCCGCCACATGGGCGGCCTCGATCTGCTCTGAACCGGCCAGGTCGGCAATGGTACGGGCCACCTTGACGATCCGGTTGTAGGCGCGGGCGCTCAGGCCGAGCGTCTCAAAGGCGAGCTGCAGCAGCTTTCGTCCTTCTCTGTCCAGGCTGGCATACCGGCGCAGTTCTTCCCCGCTCATCGCGCTGTTGAAGGGAGCACCGGGGCGATGCCGGTAACGCTCGCATTGAATCGCCCTCGCCGCTTCCACCCTGCGGCGGATCTCTTCGGACGTCTCCGCTCGCGGCCGCTCCTGCAGCAGACTTACCGGCACTCGGGGGACTTCCAGATGCAGGTCGATCCGGTCAAGCAGCGGGCCGGACAATTTCGAGCGATACTTTTGGATCTGCTGCGGCGTACAGGTGCATTCGCGCTGGTCGCGGGAACCGTAAAACCCGCAGGGGCACGGATTCATCGAAGATACAAGAAGAAAGCGGGCCGGGAATGTAAACACCTGTCTCGAACGCCCGATCGTCACCACGCCCGCTTCCAACGGCTGTCTGAGCACCTCCAGGACGTGGCGGGAGAATTCCGGGAGCTCGTCCAGAAACAAAATGCCGCCGTGAGCCAGACTGCACTCGCCGGGCCGCGGAATCTGTCCGCCTCCCCCGATCAGGGCGGCTGCCGTGATCGTATGGTGCGGCGAACGGAACGGCCGCTCGCGGATCAGACCGCTGTTTCGCGTCAACTGACCGGCGATGCTGTAAATCTTGGTCACGTCATACGACTCGTCCATGGTCATGTCCGGCATGATGGAGGGCAAACAGGTGGCGAGCATCGTTTTGCCGGAACCGGGAGGGCCGACGAGCAGCACGTTGTGAAAACCGGCGGCCGCCACTTCCAAGCCTCGTTTGACAAACGTCTGCCCGCAGACATCGGCAAAGTCTGAATGGTTGGCCTGCGAATGCACGGCGCGTTTTTGAGGAGCGGGGCGCGATTCGGCCGCGGGCGGCTCCAGTCCCCCCGTCCAGTATCCGATGGCAGCAGCCAGATTGGCGGCGGGAAGCACGCAGATGTCCACCAGGCGCGCTTCCTCGGCGTTTTCCTCCGGCAGGATCACATGGGTAAAGCCCTGTTTTCTGGCTTCCAGCAAGATGGGTAGCACGCCGGAAACCGGGCGCAGCGTTCCGTCCAGCGCCAGTTCGCCGAGCACCAGCACGGCTTCCGGGCGCGGCGGGATTTGTTTGGAAGCCTGCAAAATGCCGATCGCGATGGCCAGGTCAAATCCTGATCCCTCCTTGCGCAGATCGGCAGGTGCCAGATTGACCGTAATCCGCTGCATCGGATAATCAAACCCGCCGTTGCGCAGCGCCGCTCTCACCCGGTCGCGCGCTTCCTTCACAGCGGAGCCGCCCAGCCCGACCAGATCAAACTGGGGCAATCCGTTGGCGATGTCTGTTTCCACCGCCACGAGCATCCCGTCAATACCGTAGACAGTACCGGCAAAACTGCGTGCATACATCTGACATCCCCCCGACTACATCTCCCATTGCTTCAGCTTCACCGTACGAAAAGACAGCATCCCGCTGCAAGAAAATTGGACACTCACACCGGGCTGTGCACACAAAAAAAGCGCCTTCCAGCGTAAGCCGGAAGGCCAAGTGATGGTGCTTGGAGGAGTTTCATCGCGTCGAGTATGCTACATTCTACGCGACTTAACAGGCATCTGCTGTAGACGTATCCCCAGTGCCCTGCCGATTTCGCGCCCGTTTTGNTTCAAAAGGCGTGAGTGATGTGTTCGATCTCCGGCGATTGGTCCGGGCGGCAGCAGATCGCCACAACGTCAAAGCGAAAACGCGGCACCGACTTTTCGTAATGCTGCAGGTACGCGAGGGCCAGTTCACGCAATTTTCGCTGCTTNCGCCATGTAACCGACTCAGCCGCCGTGCCGTAGGCCGTGCTCGTCCGCGTACGCACCTCCACGAATACGAGAANATCTCCATCCCAGGCGATCAGGTCGATTTCCCCCTGCCGTGTGCGCACATTCCGTTCGATAACGCGGTACCCTTTTTGCTGCAAAAACAGTGCAGCGATTTGTTCGCCGCGCTGGCCGAGAGCACGCCGTCTGTGGCTCATCGCCCGCTTCGCCCTCCCTTGTCGAGGCGGTAGACAAACGCGAGCACTTCCGCCACCACCTGGTACAGTTCGGGCGGTATCTGCTGGTTGAGGTCCAATTTGCCCAACACTTCCACCAGCGAGGGGTCTTCCTGAACAGGGATGCCGTGTTCCTTTGCAGTTTTCAGAATGTTGTCCGCTACATAGCCTTTTCCCTTGGCCACGACGACGGGCGCTTCCATCGTTTTGGCCTGGTAGCGGAGCGCCACCGCCTGTTTGCGCTTCACTTTCGCATCGGAGGCGTCGTTCATACGCGAATGTCCACTCCCTTGTAATCGGTCAGAAACCCGGTTCTGCCTCCGGCAACGGCAGCTGCCGCCTGGGGCTTGCTGTCAGGAATGACCTGAACCCGGAGTCCGGACAAGTGGTATCCCATTTCATGAAGTTGGCGGGCAAAGTCCTCTTTCATGTCCTGAGCCAGTGCTTCCACCCACGACGTGTTGTTGAAAAGCTGGATGCTGACAATTCGGTTGACAATAGCCACGTCAAGCATCGTCGTTCCGAGNTGATTTAGTTCCAGATGGAAAAACAGGCGGCAGTTNTCCGGGTCCAGCTCACCTCCTCCGCGCTTCTTGGCTTCAATCTGCACATACGCCGTCTCATCCCCGTGCTGCGTCCGAATGGGAATCTGCATGACCACCTGCGACAGTGTCTGGTTGGAGGGCTGCACCAGCATCAACTGCTGGCCGGTGATGTGCTGAAGCAGTGCGTCCGCCGTGTCGCGAAGCGCGGCGGGTACAGCGTTGGCCGCCTCTTGAGTAAGCTGCAGCAGCATCGCTTTCACGCTGTCCAACTGCCGCTGGGCTGCGGCATCCATTCCGTGAGCCAGCGCACGACCCATCAAATCACGCTCGTGCCCAAGCCCCAGGCGCTGAAACAGCTCCTGAATCGGATGGCCATGCGCCGAAACTGTCTGAGCAGGAGCGGCTGCATTCGTCCCGTTTGTACCACTGCTTGCCGCAGACGNCACAGACGATTGGCTGCTNCCCGCTGCCTGATTGACCAAAGCCGGATGTGCCATTCGCGNTGCCCCGTTGACCGTCGACGCTGCAGCGGTGTTCGGCGCTCCCACACCGTGCGGAGCTGACGTCGCTGCCGAAGACGTCTGCTCTCCGCTGCGGGGTAACGCTGTATCAGCAGCGGTTCCTTTCGCGGGCAGACCGCTGCCGCTAGCCAGCTGAGCGCCTTGCTGACGTCCGTTTTGCGCCAGCGCCTCTCCCANCTTCGCGGTCTCGCCACCCAAAGTGGCAGACCCGGTCAAAGAACCGTCTGAAACACTCCCCTGTCGAAGAGCTTCCTTTCCGATTGTCGTGCTTGTGCCGGTGATGGCAGTNTTTGCATGGGGGGCTGGCTGAACGGTACTACCCGCAGCAATGGTTGGAAGCGGTGCCTGCCCCTTTCCGTTTGTCCCGGCCGCATTCGCTGTCCCCGCCGAAGGCTGTGCGGTTTCACGCTGGACCATCAGTTCGTCCGCCCCCTGGTGATCGGGCAGCAGCACCGCCAAACCGGCCACCGCCTGTTTTAACTGGCTGACCAGGGTAAGGAGCGGAGCAGCAGCTGACGAGGACGGAGCGAAAGACGCCGCGGCCGATCCATGCTTGCCCGCCTGTCCTCCCGCACGCTCCCCGTGCGTCTGTAAAAATTGCTCTGCCTGCGCTACAAATGCCTGAATCGCCTGACTGATCGGCTGTTTCGACAAAAAGGCACGCAGTCCGGCTACAACATCAGGCGTCAGCGGCAAGCTGCGTTTTACCGCGAGAAGAAAAGCGTCCACAGTCTCCTTGTGCATGCCCAGGCGCTGCGCGACGGCTGTGAACGCCTGCACCGTCTCGCGGGTGACCGGCAGTTTGGCCCGCACCAGCTCCTGCACGATCGCCCGAGTCTCCTTCGTGTCGTTGAGACCCAATGAGCGGATCAGCCCTTCCAGCGATGCGTCCGCTGCTCCTCCGTCCCGTGTCGTTCCCAGCACTTTCAACGTGACCACTCCGGCTGACGGCTGCACCTGCAGCCACGCTCTCTGTCCTGCTTCCAGATTGGCCTCCAGTCTGGCCTGGACCTGCATGCCGCCGATCTGGACCAGCGCCATGTTGTCGGGGTAGGTTCGTTGCACAGTGCCGATAAAGACTTGACCCGGTGTGAGCTCGATCGGTTTGGGCGCGGAGACCTGAGCGCGTTGAACAAGCGACTGTATCATTTGCGAGGGGGAAAACATGGGCAAACTTCCTCCTTTGTTACCCGGACGGGAACGCCTCTCAAGCCCGCTCCTTCACCCCTGTAAACGTGCGCCGGTGAATCGGCGACGGCCCGTACTGCTGAAGGGCAGCCAGATGTTCCGCCGTTCCGTAGCCGGCATTTTTGTCAAAACCGTATTGGGGGTACTGCTCGGCGTATTCCGCCATCAGCCGGTCGCGCGTCACCTTGGCGACGACGGAGGCGGCGGCGATGGACACACTTTTGCTGTCCCCGCCGATGATCGGCAGTTGTTTATAGGGCAGACCGGGTAGCTGTACGGCATCGATCAGGCATACGTCCGGTTTTATCGCCGCATCCTGGATCGCCAAGCGCATTGCTTCACGCGTCGCTTCCAGAATGTTGATCTCGTCAATCCGCTCGGCAGACACGATTCCGATGCCGACTGCCAATGCGTCCCGTCTGAT
>JGI25329J36429_1001297_pt1 | contig 12452 bp, 8 predicted proteins | sample HigsolmetaAR204D_FD_36429 | JGI IMG/M metagenome (IMG submission 36429)
TGGCGCGGCGAGGGAGTTTTCGCCGGCCAGGCGCGGGCTTACGGCGGGTCCGACCGCTTTCTGGGCCTCGTGGAAGAGCACCCCGGGAATCGCCTCAAGCCCCTGCGACTGTTCGTGGGGGGCGAGAGCACGCCGGCATTCGGGCGCGCGACTGCACGAGCTTCAGGGCCGTAATCCCGCGGTTTTACTTGAGATTATCGGCCGCGCGAGTACAATGCGCGCCTCCTTAGAGAGGGCTATACATGAACCGGCTCGCGCCGCGAGCCGCATTGAGGATTGGGCAAGATGGCATTGTCGACTGAGCAAAAGGGCGAGATCGTCGAGCAATTTCGGCGCAACAGCAAAGACACCGGGTCGCCGGAGGTACAGATTGCGCTGCTGTCCGCGCGGATCAACTCGCTTGGCGAGCACTTCAATACGCACAAGCGCGATCACGCTTCGCGCCGCGGCTTGCTCAAAATGGTCAATCAACGCCGCAAGCTCCTCGACTACCTGAAGAGCACCGCCCCCGAGCGCTACACGGACATCGTGTCCCGGTTAGGTCTGCGGCGCTGACACGTCGCTTAGCTCGTACCCGGTACAGATAAACGACCGAGCAACACAACTTCAGCCGCCCGGCAACTCCGATCCCGTCGTGATGGTTCTGCAGAAGAATCTCCACCGTACGGTCGTATCGAGGGGCCGTGGCGGCTTTCGCTTTCTATCAGCAGCAGCAATGACCGGCGCGGTATCGCCGGAGTAGGACACGTCGTGAGCGCAATCAAGAAATCCTTTGCCTATGGCCAGCACCAAGTCACGTTAGAAACAGGCGAGCTTGCAAGGCAGGCAGACGGTGCGGTTCTCGTCACGATGGGGGAGACTGTCGTCCTGGTGACGGCCGTTGCCCGCAAGGAAGCAGATCCCGGTAAGGATTTCTTCCCGCTGACCGTCAACTACGTCGAGAAGACATACGCCGCGGGACGCATTCCCGGCGGCTTTTTCAAGCGCGAGGGCCGTCCCTCCGAGAAAGAGACCCTGACCTCCCGCCTGATCGACCGTCCGCTGCGCCCGCTGTTCCCCGAGGGCTTCTACAACGAGATCCAGATCGTCGCGACGGTGCTTTCCGTCAATCCCGACATCGATCCGGATATCCCATCGATGCTCGGCGCCTCCGCGGCGCTGGCGCTCTCGGGCGTGCCGTTCCAGGGACCGATCGGCGCGGCGAAGGTCGGCTACAAGGATGGGCAGTACATCCTCAATCCGACGAATTCCCAGCTCAAGGAGTCGCAGCTCGATCTCGTCGTTGCCGGTACCGCCGAAGCGGTGCTGATGGTGGAGTCGGAGGCGAAGGAGCTGCCCGAAGACGTGATGCTCGGCGCCGTGGTGTTCGGCCACGAGCAGATGCAGGTGGCCATTCGCNCGATCAACGAGCTGAAGGCCGAAGCCGGCAAGCCGGCGTGGGATTGGCAGCCGCCGCCGNCCAACGCGGAGCTCGAAGCGGCGCTCGCGGCGCACGCNGAAGCGGCGCTCAGCGACGCGTACAAGATCACCGAGAAGCAGGCACGTCGCAATCGCATCCAGGAGATTCGCGAGAGCGCNATCGCCGCGCTGGCAGGCGGCGAGAANCCGCGNTTTACCGCGGATGAGGTCGCCAAGGAATTCGGCAATCTCGAATACCGCATCGTGCGTCNGCGCATCCTGGCTGGCGAGCCGCGCATCGACGGCCGCGACACGAAGACGGTGCGTCCGATCACGATTCGTACCGGCGTGTTGCCGCGTACGCACGGCTCGGCGCTCTTCACGCGCGGCGAGACTCAGGCACTCGTCGTGACGACGCTCGGCACGGGTCGCGACGCGCAGATCATCGATGCGCTCGGCGGCGAGCGCAAAGAGCCGTTCATGCTCCACTACAACTTCCCGCCGTTCAGCGTCGGCGAGACGGGCATGATGGGCTCGCCGAAGCGACGCGAGATCGGCCACGGTAATCTCGCGCGTCGCGGCATCTCGGCGGTCATGCCGGACATGACCACGTTCCCGTATGTCATTCGCGTGGTGTCGGAGATTCTCGAGTCGAACGGCTCGAGCTCGATGGCGACCGTGTGCGGCACCAGCTTGTCGCTCATGGACGCGGGCGTGCCGATCAAGGCGGCCGTCGCGGGCGTGGCAATGGGTCTCGTCAAGGAAGGCGATCGCTTCCAGGTGCTCACCGACATTCTCGGCGACGAGGATCACTTGGGCGACATGGACTTCAAGGTAGCGGGCACGCGCGCCGGTGTGACGGCCCTGCAAATGGACATCAAGATCAACGGCATCACCAAGGAGATCATGCAGGTTGCGCTCGAGCAGGCACGCGCCGGGCGGCTGCACATTCTCGATGAGATGGACAAGGTTCTGTCGGCGCCGCGCGCCAACATGTCCGAGTGGGCGCCGTCGATCATCACGATCAAGATCGATCCGGAGAAGATCCGCGACGTCATCGGCAAGGGCGGTGCGGTCATCCGCGCCATCACGGAAGAGACGGGCACGACCATCGATATCGAGAACGACGGTACCGTGAGGATCGCCTCCGTCGATGGCGTCTCGGGCCGCGAGGCGCAGCGACGCATCGAGCTCATCACGGCGGAAGTCGAGGTGGGTCGCGTTTACGAAGGCCGCGTGGCGCGGCTCATGGACTTCGGTGCGTTCGTCACGATCCTGCCGGGCAAGGACGGTCTCGTGCACATCTCGCAGATTTCCGACGAACGCGTCGAGCGCGTCAGCGACAAGCTCAAGGAAGGCGACATCATTCGCGTGAAGGTGCTCGAGGTCGACCGCCAGGGTCGTATCCGCCTGAGCATGCGCAATATCGACGACGCCGCTTGAGGCATCCGCAGCTGCACGAGCGCGCCGGCGCAATGCGCGCTGGCGCGTAAGGAAGCATAGCGGCGAACGCCGCAAGCAAATGCGCTGAGCCAGCGAGCGTGTCGCTGCTGGCGGCGCGACTACATCCGCTTCTCGCGCGGCGTCTCGCCGCCGTCTCCGTCGTGCTCCGTTTGACGGGACGTAGAGCTGGCGCTCGATGCGTTGGCGTTCCCGATCATCGCCTTGAAGATCTCGTCCTGAACCGCGCGCCAGCGCTCGAAGTTGCGCTGCGTGAGCGTGGCGATGGTGTCGTACGCTTCGCTGCCCATCATGTTGCGCATGTGCTCGCGCATCTGTTGCTGTTGCGAAGCAAGGAGCTTCAAGCTCTGTTCGAGGTATGTGCCCACGAAGCTCTGCATCGCGCTGCCGTACGAGCGGATGATCTGCGACAGGAAATCCTGGCTCATGAGCGGCTCGCCGCTGTGCTCTTGCTCGGCGATCACTTGCAGGAGGATGGAGCGAGTGATGTCTTCCTGAGTCTTCTTGTCGATGACGACGAAGTCGACCTTGTCCATCACTAGTCGCCGGATGTCGGCGAGAGTGATGTATCGGCTCTCGACGGTGTCGTAGAGACGCCGATTCGGATACTTCTTGATCACTCTCGACTCGCTCATGGAGGCTCCTCGGAATAACCCGGAGCTCTGAACCGATCGTGTTTCAAGCCCGTTCATACTAATGTACCCCCGCTCCAATGCCCAGTTAGAGCGCGTCGACGGGGACAGTGCGAAGTCCCCGGATCGACTGCACCTGCCAGTTCCGTATGGCCCACTCCCATAAGGTGGGAAGTCCACTCAGCCGTAACTCAAGTGGCGGCGCTTGCCGCAGGAATCGCAGCGCCCGCCAGAGCTCGGCGGCTGGATCGCGCAGATCGACGGCGCCTGCCCCGGCGGATTTGGACAGTTTGATCAGATTCTGGTCCGTGGCTACAGGCACATGTGCGTACTCGGGCTGCGCGAGGCCCAAGACGCGTTGGAGGGCGAGCTGACGGGGGGTACTGGAGAGCAGGTCGGCGCCCCTGACGACCTTGGTGATTCCCTGGGCGGCATCGTCGACGACCACGGCCAGTTGATAGGCAAACAAGCCGTCCCGGCGCCGGACGACGAAATCGCCGGTTTCCNTTGCCAGGTCAAAGGCGAACGGCCCCTGGATGGCATCCGTGAAGACGACGGGCTCGTCCGGCACGCGAAAGCGCACCGCAAGCGNACGATNCGGCGCGCGGACGCCGCCNCGGCACCAGCCGGGATAGAACAGCTCTTCGCCGGGTTGCTGAGGACGGCCCTGNGCCGCCTGAATTTCGGTGCGCGAGCAGGAGCAGTGATACACGGCGCCGGCAGCCCACAGCTGCGCCAGCGCGGCTTCATACGCTTGCGTACGGGTGCTCTGGTAGAGGACGGGACCGTCCCACTCGAAACCGAAGCGTTCCAGCGCGCGCAGAATGGCGTCCGCGCTGCCCGGCACGACGCGCGGAGTATCGAGATCTTCGATGCGTACGAGCCATTCGCCGCCTGCCGCACGCGCATCGAGGTAGCTGGCAACGGCCGCAATGAGTGAGCCGAAGTGGAGCTGCCCGGTGGGAGAGGGGGCGAAGCGACCGCGATAGCGCGTGGAGGTCACGGGCGACGGACGTGTAGGTCAACAGCCGAACGCCACAACGGGCGGAGGGGCGCGACGAGACGCCCCCGCCCGCGGCCAGTCGCCTGGCCCGGCCTCAGCGATACCGATCGTCTCGATCGCCGTACTGCTTCTCGCGGCGTTCGCGGCGTTCTTGCGCCTCGACGCAGAGCGTCGCGACGGGGCGCGCCTCCAGGCGCTTGATCCCGATCTCTTCGCCCGTCTCGAGGCAGTAGCCGTAGGTGCCGTCGTCGATGCGCTTGAGCGCCTCGTCGATCTTGCGGATCAGCTTGCGCTCGCGATCACGGGTGCGCAGCTCGAGACTGAACTCGGACTCCTGGGTCGCACGATCGTTCGGATCGGGGAAGTTCGCGGCCTCGTCCTTCATGTGGAGCATGGTGCGATCCACCTCCTGCATGAGGTCGCGCTTCCAGTTGTTCAGAATCGTGCGGAAATGCTCGAGCTGCTCCTTGCTCATGTACTGCTCGCCGCGCTTCGGGATGTAGGGCTTGACGTTGCGCGGACCAGCAAGAAGGCTCGAACTCGGCGCATCCTGTTCGATGTCGTCGGTATCGGTGGTGTCGTCTGAATCGAGTGAAATCGGCATTACGGGGTTCGCGTCGATGATGGCCTTCGCCGGCGGCGGGGATGCGGGCGCCGGGTTCGGCGAGGGCGTAGCAGTAGCAGTGTTCTTGGCGACTGGCTCCTTGCTCGCCTGGGCCGTCTCTTTGGCAGTGTCCTTGACGGGCTTGGTGACGGCCGATGCGGCTTTCGCCGTCGCCTTCGACGTGGGTTTGACCGCGGGCGTGCGGGTCGTAGCTGCCGTTTTGCTGCGAGCTACGGATTTCTTGACCGGCGCCGCCTTCTTCGCAGGTTCAGCTTTCTTGACAGCAGTTTTCACAGCAGTCTTCTTGGCCTTAGTCGCCTTCGCAGACGGTTTCTTTGCGGCCATTGAAAGAGCCTCCGAGCCCAGCCGATTGACGGCTTTTCGGGCAGGTCACTACACACGAGGGCCGCGATTATACAGACCGCGTCCCCCTCGTACAGCCGGGTTGCAACCCGCGGAGCCGCGCGGGAAAAACGCATGGATTTTCTCTCCCGACACGCGTGTCACGTGGGTTGCATTCACATACACTAGCGCGCACTCCGAGCGGCTCAAGGCCGCCGGCGAACTGCCCCCGCTCAAGGCCCCGGAGGTCCGCGCGAGCCTGTCGGCCGCAAGCGACCGTTGCCGCGGGGGCTCGATTCCAAACCAAACGTTCATCCGACGGCGGCAGCGCCGTTCGGTGTCAGGAGCGCGATGCGACTCAATAAGATCAAATTGGCCGGGTTCAAGTCCTTCGTCGACCCGACCTCGATCAACCTACCCAGCAATCTCATCGGCATCGTCGGGCCGAATGGCTGCGGCAAGTCGAACATCATCGACGCCGTGCGCTGGGTCATGGGCGAGATCTCGGCGAAGCACTTGCGCGGCGATTCCATGGCCGACGTGGTGTTCAACGGATCGAGCTCGCGCAAGCCGGTCGGCACCGCGTCCGTCGAATTGGTATTCGACAATTCCGACGGCACCCTCGGGGGCCAGTACGCCAACTATTCCGAGGTCTCCCTCAAGCGCGTGGTCTCGCGCGACGGCACGTCGGCGTACTTCCTCAACGGCACGCGTTGCCGACGCAAGGACATCACCCAACTCTTCCTGGGCACGGGGCTCGGTGCGCGCAGCTACGCGATCATCGAGCAAGGCATGATCTCGCGCGTCATCGAGGCGCGTCCGGAGGAGCTGCGCGGCTTCATCGAGGAAGCGGCCGGTATCTCCAAGTACAAAGAACGCCGGCGCGAGACCGAGAACCGCATCTCGCACACGAAGGAAAACCTCGAACGCCTGAACGATGTTCGCGAAGAGGTCGACAAGCAGCTGCGTCACCTGCAGCGACAGGCGGCCACGGCGCGGCGCTACCAGGCGTTGAAGCAGGACGAGCGCAAGGTCACCGCCGAGCTGATCGCGTTGCGGCTGCGGGCGCTCGATGAGGACTCGCAGTCGAAGGAAGGCATCCTGCGCGAGCGCGACACCGCGCTGCAGGCGGCCATCGCCCAGCTGCGCTCGATCGAGTCGGCCATCGAAACCGCCCGCGAAGACTTCACCGAGAAGTCGGAAGCGCTGAATGCCGTGCAAGGCCGCTACTACCAGATCGGCGCGGAGATCTCGCGCACGGAGCAATCGATTCAGCACGGGCGCGAGCTGCGCCAGCGCCAGAAGCAGGATCTCGAGCAGGCCGAGAGCGGTGCGGCCGAGGCCTCGTCGCACTTGACGCGCGACGAGGCGCAGATCGAAGCCCTGCGCCGCGAGCTCGAGGAGCTCGAGCCCGGGCTCGTGGTAGCACGCGAGCGCGAGCAACAATCGGCCGCCGCGCTTGCCGCAGCAGAGGAAGCGATGCATGCCTGGCAGGAGCGGTGGGAGGAGTTCAATCGCGAATCGCGCGCTGCGAGCGAGAAGACGCAGGTCGAGCGCGCGCGTATCGAACAGCTCGAGCACCAGCTCGGCCGCCTTGCCGCGCAGCGCGAGCGCCTGTCGATCGAGCGCAACGAGCTCGCTGCCGTCGACATGGCAGCGCAGATCGCCGAGCTCGAATCGCAGGTGAGCGAAACGCGCGAGCGCAGCGAGACCGGCGCGGCGACGCTGCGCGAGGTCGGCGAACAGCTGCAGCAGCTGCGCGAACGCGAGCGCGAGCTTGTCGGCGCCGTCGAGCGCAGCCGTCAGGAGCTGCAGGTTTCGCAAGGCAAGCTGATGTCGCTGCAAGCGCTGCAGCAGGCAGCGCTCGGGCTCGCCCAAGGCAAGGTCGCCGAGTGGCTCTCGGCGAACGCTTTGCACGAGCGGCCGCGCCTTGCCCAGCAGCTCACGGTCGAGCCGGGCTGGGAGCGCGCCGTCGAAACCGTGCTCGGCTCGTACCTGGAGGCGGTGTCGGTCGAGACGATCGATGCGATCGCGGAGAAGCTCGGCTCGCTGCAGGCCGGTACCGTGAGCTTCTTTGCGGCGGACAATGGGCACAACGGCTCGGCAGAGCCGGGGTTGCTGCTCTCGCGGGTCAAAGGACCGTCGGCGATCTCGGCCATGCTGGCGGGCATCATCGCCGTCGACACGCTCAACGAAGCGCTCGAGCGGCGGCACAGCCTGGCGGACGGGCAGTCGGTCATTACGCGCGACGGTATCTGGATCGGCCGCGACTGGTTGCGCGTGAGCCGCGATCAGGACGTGCACGCAGGCGTCATCGAGCGCGAGAAAGAAATGCGCGAATTGCGCGACGCGGTCGCGTTGGCCGAAGAGCGCTTGCAGGCCGTGCAGGACGAGCTCGTCGAAACGCGCGAGCGTCTGCGCGAGCTCGAGCAACGCCGCGACGATCTGCAGGCGGAAGTCAACGAGCTGCACCGCGCTCACACCGAGCTCAACGCTCAGCTCGGCGCCGTGCGCACGAAAGCCGAGCAGACCGCCGAGCGGCTGCATCGAATCGAAAGCGAGCTCGCGGAGATCGACAACGAGCACGAAGAGCTTGCGAGCGCCGTCGCCGAGGCGCGCCTGCGGCTGCAGGAAGGTCTCGCGGAGATGGAGCAGTTCGAGCTCACTCGGGCCGAGCTCGAAGCGCGGCGCGAAGAGCTGCGTCAGGATCTCGCGCAGAAGCGCTCGCAGGCACAGCTCGATCGTGACAGCGCGCAGGACGTGGCAATTCGCGTCGAATCGAAGCGTTCGGCGCTGACCTCGATTTCGGCGGGTCTCGAACGCTTGAGACAACAGCTCGCGCAGCTCCAGGCGCGCCGCGAAGAGCTCACGCGTCAGCTCGCCGAGGGCGAAGCGCCCCTGCAGGCATTGAGCGAGACGCTCGAGGCAGCGCTGCAGCAGCGCGTGCACGTCGAGCAAGAGCTCACCGCAGCACGCGAGGCGCTCGAAGGTGCGGAGAGCCGCATGCGTACGCTCGATCAAAGTCGCATGGAAGCCGAAGCGGCCGTCGAAGAAGCACGCACGCGGCTCGAGGACGTGCGCATGGCGACGCAGGAGCTCAAAGTGCGCCGCGAAACGCTGCTCGAGCAGTTCAAGGCCACGCAGTTCGATCTCGAGACGGTCTATCAGGAGATGCCGCCGGAGGCGAACATCGAGGCCTGGGAGCAGACGCTCGTCGAGCTGACGCAGAAGATCGAGCGTCTTGGACAGGTCAACCTGGCCGCGATCGACGAGTACAAGGAACAGTCGGAGCGCAAGGAGTATCTCGATCGGCAGTTCAAGGATCTGAGCGAAGCGCTCGAGACGCTGGAAGCGGCGATCCGCAAGATCGACCGCGAGACGCGCTCGCGCTTCCAGGACACGTTCGATCGCGTCAACGCGGGTCTCAAAGAACGTTTCCCGCGCCTCTTCGGCGGCGGTCATGCGTATCTCGAGCTCGCGGGCGAAGACATCCTGAGCGCTGGCGTATCGATCATGGCGCGCCCGCCGGGCAAGCGGAATTCCACGATCAGCCAGCTATCGGGCGGCGAAAAGGCGCTCACCGCGGTAGCGCTCGTGTTCTCGATCTTCGAGCTCAATCCGGCGCCGTTCTGCTTGCTCGACGAGGTGGACGCACCGCTCGACGACAACAACGTGGGCCGCTTCTGCGAAACGGTCCGAGAGATGTCGAGCCGCGTGCAGTTCATCTTCATCACGCACAACAAGACCACGATGGAGCTTGCCTCGCAGTTGATCGGCGTGACGATGCACGAGCCGGGCGTCTCGCGCTTGGTCGCGGTGGACGTCGAGGAAGCCGTCCGCATGGCAGCGATGTAATTGCTCTAGCAACAGGGTCGAGCCAATGCCTGAGCTGCGCTGGATTCTGGTCGGCTTCGCGATCGTCCTGCTCGCCGCGATTTATCTCTGGGGCCGGCGCGCTCAGCGCTCTGCCGCGAAACGCGAGCTTTCGCTGCACGCCGGTGCCGCCGAGATCATGGAGCCCGTGATCGCAGACGAAGAGCTCGCGACCGCGACGGTAGAGCGCGATGTCGCGCTCGAAGAGCCAGTCGCGGTGTCGCGCATCGAGGACGGCCCGTACGATCGCGTCGAGGTAGCGGACGAAGTCGACGTCGCCGCGCCTGCGGGCACGAGCGACGGACGCCGTGTGCGGGTCGAGCCGACGTTGTCGGACATTCCTCCCATCGAGGAAGGACCGGACGAGGCACCGGCTGCGACGCTATCGGAGCACGAGCCTGCGCCCGAGCCAGCGCCGACGGTCTCATCGCGCGATGCGCCGCCGCCGAAGCGTCCGATCGAATCGTGCAAGATCCTCGCTCTGCGCCTGGCGTTCACGCCGCATCGATTGGACGGAAGCCGTTTGCTCGATGCGTTTGCTGCCGAATCGCTGCAGCACGGCAAGTACGACATCTTCCATCGCTTGCACGACGACGGCACGGCTGTCTTCAGCGTTGCGAGCATGGTGGAGCCCGGCACGTTCGAGCCGGAGAAGATGCCCGAATCGCAGTACCCGGGCATCACCTTGTTCGCGCAGTTGCCAGGTCCTGTGCCGGGGATGCATGCGCTCAACGAGCTCGTGGCGTGTGCCCGCCGCCTGCAGCAAAGTCTCGGCGGCACGTTGCAAGACGATCGGGGCGTGCCGCTCACCGTGCACCGTGTCGAGAAGTTGCGTCAGGAGGTCCGCGAGTTCGAGCGGGCACTGTCCTAGTTGCGCCATCCGGCTCGCAGCGGTTTCGATTTCGGCGCGACAGCAGAGCTTGCATGGCTGACTGCCGCAACGGAGTCCGGCATGGGCGCTATGTCGTTGCTATGAGGAATGCACGAATCACGATGAGGACTATGCGCGAGGGATGCGCGCTCATCGGCTCTCACTGGTGGCCCAGCTGTGGGCACCCGCACAGGATGCGATGTCTTGGGTGATGCAAGCATGACCGTGGCGAGCGCTGCCGAGCGCGTACGCGAGCTGCGCAAGCAGATCGATCACCACAACTACCGCTACTACGTGCTCGACGATCCGGAGATCTCGGATGCCGAGTACGACCGGCTCATGCGCGAGCTCAAGGAGCTCGAGGAGCAATATCCGGAGCTCGTCACGCCCGATTCGCCGACGCAGCGCGTCGGCGCGGCGCCGGTCAGCGAGCTCGAAGAGGTCGTGCACTCGGTGCCGATGCTCTCGCTCGACAACGCCTTCACCGACGAAGATCTCATCGCCTTCGACCGGCGCGTGCGCGAGCGGTTGGAAACGGATCAGGAGATCGAATACGCCGCCGAGCCGAAGCTCGACGGATTGGCGGTGAGCTTTCGCTACGAGCACGGCAAGCTGGTGCTGGCCGCGACACGCGGCGACGGCGTGCGCGGCGAGAACGTCACGCACAACGTGCGGACGATCAAAGCGGTGCCGCTCGAGCTGCGCGGCTCGCCGCCCGAGCTGCTCGAAGTGCGCGGCGAGGTGTTCATGCCGATCGCCGGATTCAAGGCCATGAACGAACGTGCGCTCGCGCGCGGCGAGAAGACATTCGTGAATCCACGCAATGCCGCGGCCGGCAGTCTGCGCCAGCTCGATCCGCGCCAGGCGGCACAGCGGCCCTTCGATGTGTTCTTCTACGCCGTCGGCGAGGTACGTGGCTGGAGCTTGCCGCCGCGGCACTCCGATGCACTCGAGCAACTGCGCGAATGGGGCTTGAAGATCTCGCCGTTGATTCGCGTGGTTCGCGGCGCGGCCGGCTGTCTCGAGTACTACCGTGACATGGCGGCCAAGCGTCCGAGTCTGCCGTACGAAATCGATGGCGTCGTTTACAAGGTCAACAGCTACGTGCAGCAGCGCGAGCTCGGCTTCGTNGCACGCGCGCCGCGCTGGGCGATCGCGCACAAGTTCCCCGCGCATGAAGAGAACACGATCGTGCGCGGCGTCGAGTTTCAGGTGGGTCGCACGGGCGCGCTGACGCCGGTCGCGCGCTTGGAGCCGGTGTTCGTGGGCGGCGTCACCGTCAGCAATGCGACGTTGCACAACATGGATGAAATCCGCCGCAAGGACATTCGCATCGGCGACACGGTCGTCGTGCGGCGCGCGGGCGACGTCATTCCGGAAGTGGTGAAGGTCATCCTCGAGCGGCGCCCGCCGGATGCGCAGATCGTCGAGTTGCCGGCGAAGTGCCCAGTGTGCGGTTCGGACGTGGAGCGCGAGGAGGGTGAAGCCATCGCACGCTGCACCGGAGGCTTGTTCTGCGCGGCGCAGCGCAAGGAGTCTTTGCGGCATTTCGCGAGCCGACGCGCGCTCGATATTGAAGGCCTCGGGACGAAGCTGATCGATCAGCTCGTCGATCTGGAGCTCGTGCGTAGCCCGGCCGATCTGTATGCGTTGACGGTCGAACAGCTCGCAGGGCTCGAGCGCATGGGCGAGAAGTCTGCGGCGAAGCTGGTGGAGGCGCTCGAACGCAGCAAGGACACGACATTGCCGCGCTTCCTCTACGCGCTCGGGATTCGCGACGTCGGCGAAGCGACCGCTGCGGCGCTTGCGGCGCATTTCGGGTCGCTGGAAGCGTTGCAGGATGCGACGGAAGAACAGATTCGCGAGACGCCGGACGTCGGTCCTGTGGTCGCGGCGCACATCCGCCATTTCTTCGACCAAGCCCACAATCGCGAGGTCATCGCGGCGTTACGGGCGCATGGCGTGCGTTGGCCGGACGTGCCGCGCAAGAGCGCGCTGACCGAAGGGAGGTTGAGCGGCAAGACATTCGTGCTGACGGGCACGCTCGATTCGATGAGCCGCGAGGAGGCGAGCGAGCGCATCGTGGCGCTCGGCGGCAAAGTCTCAGGCAGCGTGTCGAAGAAGACGTCCTATGTGGTCGTCGGGGCAGAGCCGGGCTCGAAGCTCAAGAAGGCCCAAGAGCTCGGCGTCGAGATCCTCGACGAGAAGGCGTTTCTCGCGCTGCTCGAGCAGCGCTAGGGAGAAGAGGACCGAGCTGACAGGACCGGC
>JGI25329J36429_1001306_pt1 | contig 12386 bp, 10 predicted proteins | sample HigsolmetaAR204D_FD_36429 | JGI IMG/M metagenome (IMG submission 36429)
CCCGCCGTTCGATCTCCTCCGGATCGAAGGAGGTCTCGAACAGATAGCGCCTGACGCGAGGGGCGGTGCCGTCGGCCATGGGCTAGTAGACCAGCTCGTCTTCGGCCCGGCCCTCGGAGATGATGATCTCGCCCCGGGCGGCCAGATCCTTCGCCATCTGGACCATGTACATCTGCGCCTCGTCCACGTCCTTGAGGCGGACGGGACCCATCGCGCTCATCTCCTCGCGCATGATCTTCCCGGCGCGCTCGGACATGTTCGAGAAGAACAGGTCGCGCAGGGGCTCCGACGCGCCCTTGAGGGCGATCGCCAGCTTGTCCTTCTCGACCGCCCGCAGCAGCGTCTGGACGCCCGTGGGATCCAGCCGGCCGAGATCCTCGAAGGTGAACATGAGCGCCTTGATCCGTTCGGCCGAATCGCGGTTCCGCTCTTCCAGGGCGGCCAGGAACTTGTTCTCGGTCTGACGATCGAGATTGTTGAAGATCTCGGCCATCATCTCGTGCGAATCGCGGCGGTTGGTGCGCGCCAGGTTCGACATGAACTCGGTGCGCAGGGTCCGCTCGACGTCGTCCAGGACGTCCTTCTGTACCGCCTCCATGCGCAGCATGCGCATGATCACTTCCATCGCGAAGCTTTCCGGCAGGAGGCCCAACACGCGGGCGGCGTGATCCGCCTTGATCTTGGACAGCACGACCGCGACGGTCTGCGGGTACTCGTTCTTGAGATAGTTGGCGAGGACCGTCTCGTTGACGTTCGCCAGCTTCTCCCACATCGTGCGGCCGGCCGGACCGCGGATGTCTTCCATGATCGCGTCGACCTTCTCGCGGTCGAGGACCTTCAGAAGAAGCCGCTCCGTGCTTTCGTAGGTGCCGACCAGGGAGCCGGTGGACGAGATCTGCTCGGCGAACTCGACGCACAGCCGCTCGACCAGCGTGGCGCTGATCGTGCCCAGATTCGCCATGGTCTGGGACAGTTCCTTGATCTCCTCCTCGTCCATGTAGACGAAAAGGCGCGCTGCGTGCTCCTCACCCAGGGCGAGCATCAGGATGGCTGCCTTCTCCGGGCCGGTGAGGCTGCGGTAATCCTCGCGGACGCGAATCGAACTCATCTCTTAAGCCTTGCCTTCCTGCTGGCGCAGCGGTCCTGCGTCAGGTTTCCTGGTACATCCAATTCCGGATGATGGAGACAGCCTCTTCCGGGTGCTTGTCGACGATTTCGCCGACCTTTTTCAGCGACGAGGCGCGGACGCGGCCTTCGACCTGGTTGATGTCGATCAGGGCGTCGATTTCGTCGGCGCTGGTCTCCTGGCGCGGCCGTGCAACCGGTATGCTCAAGTCCGGGCCGGCGAGCGCAGCCATGCCCGGTCCGGCGAGCGCGGGCCGGGGCATGCTCGCCTCCGGCAGAAGACCCTCGAACGCATCGACCACCGGGGCGGGCGCGCTGCCACCCTCCAGCAGCCGGCCAAGCAGCGGCCGGACCACTAGCAGGATCACGAGCGCGGCGACCACCGCCAGCACCGCCATCTCCATCAGGCGGAACCAGTCCTCGCGCGCCATTCCGAAGAGGAGCTCCGGCGTTTCGGCGACGGATTGCTGATCGTCGGAGACGAAGCGCAGATTGACGACTTCCAGCATGTCGCCGCGGCGCTCGTCGAACCCGATGGCGGAGCGCACGAGCGCGGTGAGCTGCGCCATCTCTTCGGCCGAGCGGGGCTGGTACTGGACCGTGCCGTCCGGGCCCGTCTGGTAGGTGCCGTCGATCAGGACGGCGGCGGACAGCCGGTTGACCCGCCCGGTCTCGCGCACCGTGTTCTGGACGACCTTGCTGATCTCGTAGTTGGTCGTCTCCTCCAGCCGGGAGGAGCTGTTGGTCGCGCCGCCCGCCCCCGGGCCGAAGAGGCTGGGCACGTCCGCCTCGGGCAGGTTCGTGGCGACGCTGACCGGGTCGGGACCCGCGCCCTCGTTGTTCTCCTGCCTTTCCTCGATGACCTGGGTCGAGCGGGCGACCTGGCTGTCGGGGTCGTAGCGCTCTTCGCTCACCGTCACGCGGTCGAAATCCATGTCCACGGTGACCTGGGCCCGGACCTTGCCGAACCCGACCGAGCGGGAGAGGAGCTGTTCGATCGTTTCCGCCAGCTTCCGCTCGTATTTCTGGCGCATCTCCTCCGTCGAGAGGAGCCGCAGCTCGCCCTCGTCGGCCGGGCTGGCCAGGAGATTGCCCTGGTCGTCGACGACGGAGATGTTCTTCGGCTGCAGCCGGGGCACGGCGGCGGCGATCAGATGCTGGATCGCTGTGATCTGGCTGCCCGACAGGCCACTGCGGTTGAGCTGCAGGAACACGCTGGCGCTCGGCTCCTGCCGGTCGCGCGAGAACAGTTCCCGTTCCGGAAGGACCAAGTGCACCCGGGCGGCCTGCACGTTCTCGATGGTGCCGATCGTGCGGGCGAGTTCGCCCTCCAGCGCGCGGACCTTGTTGATGTTCTGGATGAAATTGGTCGTCCCGAAGCCGCTCGCCTGGTCCCAGATCTCGTTGCCGACGGTGCCGATCGATCCCCGCTTCGGAAGACCATCCTGCGCCAGCAGCACACGAACCTGCTCGACTCGGTCCACCGGCACGCTGATCGCGGCGCCATTCGCGCTCACCTCATAGGGGACGGCCAGCTCCTCGAGCTTCTGCACCATCGCCCCGCTGTCGGTCAGGTCCAGGTCGCCGTACAGCAGGCCCATTTCCGGGGTGGACAGCCGTGCCATCAAATAGGCGAAAAAGCCGATAAGGGCGATCGTCACGCCGCCCATGGCGGCAAGCCGGATCGGACCCAGATTGCGCAATGTCTGCAGAAGAGCGTTCACGGATATCGGCCTGCGGCATTGTCCTAGATTTTCACGGACATTGCCTGAATCCCCATGAAGAGAAGGTTAACAGGGGCGGCAAATCTTGCCTACTTTGCCGAAAATCCTTTGTTTTCTGCTGGTTGCCGATCCGTTAACAGAGGACCGCCGGCGTCCGGCTATAGATCGCTGCCGAGATCCGGGCGGGATGCGTGCCGGTAGTCCTGAAGACGGGTCGCCCGCAGGCCGGGAACGCCGTGATTCTCGATGAGGCGTTGCCAGGAAAGGAACTCTTCGACGGAGAGATTGTACCGTCTGCAGGCATCCTCGAGGCTGAGGAGCCCATGCCGGACCGCTGCCACGACCTCTGCCTTGCGCCGGCTGACCCAGCGCTTCGTTTCGGGCGGGGGAAGATCTTCGAGCGTTAGGGGCTTGCCCCCCGGCCCCGCGACGGCGCTCGCGCGTGTGGCGGGGCGTGGGCTCCTGGAGGTGCTCCCGTATTTGACGCGATTCTCAGACATGCGGCCACGCTAGTTGCAAGCATTTAAGAAACCGCTAAAAGTCGCGGTTAATTAAATACGAACGCAATGGCCGGAGAACGCCTCGAGGCGTCCTCCGGCCACCGGCCCCCTTGATAGCGCTGGAGAATTTTCGATCCGTTAACGCTTGATGCGGACCAACTCGTCCAGCATCTCGTCGGCGGTCGTGATGATTTTGGCGCTGGCGGAATAGGCGCGCTGGGTGATGATCATGTTCGTGAACTCGGCCGCCAGATCGACGGTCGAGGCCTCGAGCGCACCGCCCTGGACGGCTCCCGCGCCGCCCGTCTTGGCTTCGCGGAGGTAGTAGCTGCCCGACCGGTTCGTCTCGATGAAGACGTTGCCCGAACGCGCCTCCAGGCCGTTGGGGTTGGGGAAGGTGGCCAGCGGGATCTTGTAGATGGCAAGGGACTCGCCGTTGTCGAAGACGGCCGTCACGATACCGTCCTCGCCGATGGTCACGCCCTGGTATTGTCCGAACTTGACGCCATCCTGCTCACTGCGCCGGGCGACGTACTCGCTGTCCCACTGGGTCATCCCGGCATTGTCCTTGGCCTTGCCGAGGTCGATCGTCAGCGCCGAGCCGTCGGTGTTCCACATCGCGCCGTTGCTCAACGGATAGCCGCTGAGATCGAGCGAGAGGCTCACCTTGTCTCCGGCCGACGGGAAGGGCTGGTTGCTGGTCGCGACCAGGGTGCCGTCGGGGCCGAAGGTCATGGTGCCGATCGCCGGCCCCCAGGTGCCCGGATCGTCGGGCCGGGTCGGCGCACCGGGCAGGGGCTGCCCGTCGGACGCCCGGGTCAGGCTCTTCAGATGGACGCTCCAGGTCGCGGTCGCGGGCGTGGTGGCGCTGACCCCGGTCTTAACGAAGGCCAGGCTGAGATTGTAGGGGACGCCCAGGCTGTCGAAGATCTGGATGTCGACCGAGTGTGTCGCGTTGATCGAGCTGTTGGCCAGATTGGGCGAACCGTTGGCGGAGGCGGAGATGCTGGTCGTCTGGTTGTTGGACGTGGCGCCCGAGACGTCGACCGTAATGGGCTCGAAGGTCGACCCCGTAATTGCCGGCAGCGTCAGGCTCCCGAAGGTCGTGTTCCCGGTGTCGACAGTGCCGTTCGGGAGAAATGCCAGCTGACCGGTCTGGACCTGGTTGCCGCTGAAGACGACGTCGCCGTTCGAGTCCTCGATCCGTGTGATCGCGACCTGATCCCAGGTCACGGCGCCGCCGACCGGGGCGGCGGTCTGAGTGTATTCGAGGGTCACCTGGAACGGATTGCCGGCGGTGTCGTAGATCGTCACGGTGTGGCTGGCGGATCCGCCGCCCGCGGCGTTGAACTGCAGGTTGCCGCCGATCGTGACGGACGTGGTCGCCGTCGGGTTCACGATGGTGGCATCCGCCGGCAGGTTGGCTCCGAGGCTGATGGTCGTGGTCGGCTTCACGCTCGCCGTGAAATTCGAGACGTTCACCGTCTCCAGACCGTTCAGGACATTCGGGTTGACGTTGTTGGCCAGGGTGCCGTCGGGGTTGAGCCGCCAGCCCTGCAGATAGAAGCCTGCCGTGTTCCGCAGGTCCCCATTCTGGTCGACCACGAAGTCGCCGGCGCGGGTATACATGTACTGGCTGCCCATGCCCGGGTTGGCGGACGCGTTGACGACGAAGAAGCCGTTCCCGTTGACCGCGATCGACGTCGTGGACGCCGAGCTCTGGAGCAGGCCCTGGCGGTCGATGCCCTGGAACGGCCGCGACAGGACGCCGCCCGGCGAGTAGCTGGTGGCGGTGGCGCTCTTCGTAACCAGGGTCGAGAACCGCGCCTCGGTTCCCTTGTAGCCGACCGTGTTCACGTTGGAGATGTTGTCGGAGATCATTCCCAGCGCCTGGCTCTGGGCGGAAAGCCCGGAGACGCCGGAGAACATCGCGCCGTAGATGCTCATGGGTCCAACTCCTCGTTCTAATTCTTGGGACGGCCCGTCAGGGGGCCGTTGTCATTCCGTTCGGTTCGGTGCGTTGCGGGCCGGCCGTGCGCGTTATGCGGGGGTGGGCTTCTTCGGCTCCCGGATCGCGACGATGTTGTCCAGCGACACCGTGAAGGAGCCGACATCCAGGCTGATCAAGCCGTCGGTCAGGTCGACGCCGCGGACATTCGCCTCGGCCGTGTAGCTGACCTTCAGCGGCTGGCCGGCCGGATCGGTGGCTACCACCTCGATCCGGTAGGTTCCTTCGGGGGCCTGGGTGCCGTCGGCCTTCCGGCCGTCCCAGACGAAGTTGTGCTTGGTCCCACCGGCGGTCTTGCCCTGGGTCGAGTAGACGGTGTTCCCGTTCGCGTCGAGAATGTTGATCAGCGCGCCGCCTGCCGTACCCGAAAGCGTGTAGTTGAAGCTCAGGCTCTCGCCCTCGGTCAGGCTCAGCGAGTTGCCTTCGAACTCGATGGCCTTGCCAGTCATCGAGGCGGCGAAGGAGACCTGGTTTGCCCCCTGAAGGGCGATCAACGTTTCCAGATTCTGGTTCTGCAGGATCTGCTGCTCGACTTGGCTGAACTGGACGAGTTGCGAGGTGAACTCGTTCGTGTCCATCGGCGAAAGCGGGTCCTGATGGCGCAGCTGGGTCGTCAGCAGCGTCAGAAACTGGTCGAAAGTCTGGGCGATCGAATCGGCCGACTTTCCGAGCTGGCTCTTGGGGGTGGCGGCAGGACTGGAGCTGACGCTCGAGACTGGCATGGTACTGCTCCTACACCTTCAAATCGATGCCGCCGGCGCTGATCCGGCGCGAGAGTTGGGCGGCCGCTACGTCCGCAATTTCGTCGGTCGCGCCCGGCGCGTCCGGGCCGGCGGCAAAGCCACGACGGCCGCCGCCCTCGTGATCCTGGCCCTCGCGGCGAAGCGTGAAGCTCATGCTGCCGCTGTCGGTCTGGAGGCCGGCGTTCTGAAGCGCCTGTTCGAGGGTGCGCGCGTCGCGCTGAAGCAAATGCAGCGTGTCCGGCCGGTCGGCCGAGAGCACGACCTGAACCCGACCGTCATGGCCGACCTCCATCTGCACATCGACCCGCCCCAGCTCGGCGGGCTTCAAGGTCATGCTGATGCGGTCGTTGCCATCCGCCACCGCCTTCTGGACCCGGAGCACGACCTGCTCCGAGACCGGAGGCGGGGTGGCGGCGGCCCGGCTTGCCGCCATGAGCGTCGAGGTCGAAAGGAGTGCGCCTGAGGGAGCGGGCGGCTGACCGGGCCCGACCGTCGCGGGAGCGGGATTGGCGGGCTCCGATCCCGAGAGGCTGGCGAGGAAGCGCTGCGCGGGAGCCGGTTCGGTCGACAGTGGCGTATCCGCGGGGACGATGCCGCTCTGCGTCTGGCCGGCACCCTGCTGCGAGGGCTGGCCGCCCTGCCCGTTGGAGCCGGCGTCCTGCCCGTTCTTCGCCTGGCCGCCGGCCGCGGCGGACTGTAGCAACTCGCCTCCGCCGGCAGTCCTGGTCTGCGGCAGGGCGGGGTCGGCCGCATCGGCCGTGTCCACCGGGGCGGCCGAGGGCGCGGGCCCGGCGCTGCCGGTCGGCGACGGCGTTGCGGCAGGCTGCATGGCGCCGTCCGGTGTCGCACCCTGGGCGGGAAGCCCGGCCTGCGCGCCGGCAAGGTCGCTGCCGATGACCGGAGCCGTCGGCTGGCCTGCCTCGGTCACGGCGACGATCTGAAGGGGAAGTTGCTGCGCCGCTGCCGGCTGTTCGCCGGCAGTCTGGACGGGCGCCGGTTCGGCTTCGGCCGTCTCCTGGCGGCCGGGCCCGGCCTTTGCATCGTCGGTGCCCGGCATCGGCCGTTCAGCGTTCCGGACGGCGGCGGTGTCCTCGGATGCTTTGCGCGGCTCCGCGGATTCGGTTGCGCGGTCCATCCGGGAACTCGCACGTTCGGGACGCGCGGCCTCGCGGGGTCGGGCCGGCTCCTTTGCGGCGCGCGCGTCCCGCGCGGCGTCCCGCCTCGCGGTCAGGGCGTCGATGAAGCTGCTGTCCGACGCACCGGCATCCCGTCGGGCGGGAGCGCCGGGGCGTTCCGGAGAGCGTATCGATGGAGAATAGGTGACGTCCATGACTGGGCCCGTTGAAGAGATCGCTGCCGGATCTGCAAGCGCCGGGCCAAGATGCCGGATGGGTGTTAACTGATTGAAATGTAACGAAAAATATATTGAGAGAGGCGCGGCTGGGTACACTGGGCGGCGGACTTTGCCTAGCATGCGTTGCCCCATCGGCGAAGATTGCCGTATGCCGCCCTTGGGCGCGCCGGCCGGGCAGGGGGCGAGAAGCATTGCCGTAAGAATCTATAATGTGTGCAGCGCTCGGCGCGGGCGGGAATGTCCCCTCGCGGGGCGGCACTGTTTGCCGGGTGCCCGGCAAGGAATGCTGCGTTCCCGTTTTCCTGGTCCTCGCCTCCAGGCAATGCAGCTCGCCCGTAAATCCTTGGAATTGGCCGAAAATACGCTTGGCACACCTATTGCTTGTATGTCCGCCGAGCGGGGCTCCCCGGGCTTGAAGACGCCCAGGTGCAGTGCACCCGGTTCGGGTTTCGGCTGAAGCCTGGAAGACAAGGAGACTTCGAATGCCAACGGTAACGACCAATACTGCCGCCAATTCGGCGCTTCGGTTCCTGAACTACAACTCCGCCAAGTCGTCGAGCTCCGTTTCAAAGCTGGCGTCTGGATCGCGTATCGTGAAAGCCTCGGACGACGCCGCGGGCCTCGCGATCGGCACCCGGTTGATGGCCGACGTGAACGTCCTTAGGCAGGCGCAGACGAACGCGTCGCAGGGGGCCTCCGTGCTCCAGGTCGCCGATGGTGGTCTTGCCCGGATCGGCGACGTTCTGCAGCGCATGAAGACGCTGGCCGCCCAGTCGCTGTCGGGCGTCCCGACGGATGCGGAGCGGGCATTCATCGATGCCGAGTATCAGGAACTGATCAACGAGATCGACGGCATCGCCCAATCCACACGCTTCAACGGGGAATCCCTCCTGGATGGCTCTTCGGCGCAGTTCGGCGGCTCTGTGGATTTCTTCGTCGGTACCGATGCGACGGACGTGATCACCGTCGACATGACCGCGATCAGCACGACCGCCGCGAACTTCACGGCCAACGGTCTCGCGCTCGATGCGACCGACGTGACGGATGTCACCAATGCGGCCGCTGCCATGACCGCGCTCGACACCGCGCTGGATGCGGTTTCTGAAGCGCGCGCCAATGTCGGCGCCCTGATTTCCCGTTTCGAGTTCCGCGAGCAGCAGATCGCGACGTCTATCGAGAACATCGATGCCGCGAAGTCGGCGATCATGGATGTGGACCTCGCGGCCGAGCAGTCGAACCTCGTGTCCAGCCAGGTGCTGGTGCAGGCTGCGGTCTCGGCGCTTAGCCAGGCGAATCAGATCCCGCAGGCGCTGCTGAGGCTCCTGCAGTAGCCCTGACACCCCTTTTAAGGGGCCCAAAAAAGGCGGGCAGCCATGCTGTCCGCCTTTTTTCGTGGCGCGGGTTGCGGATACAGTGCCTCGCCGGCGCGCCATCCGGTAGTTTCTGCCGACTTCCGGCGCGGCATTTTTTGCCGGTCCGGCCGGAATTTCTTTCCAGCCAGGTCGTGACCGGCCCTGCCCGAAGTTGCAGGAGTCCAGGTTTCCTGCGGCGAGCTGCCGATGGCACGGCGGTTGCTTAGGTTCGGGCAAGGGGGCCGCTGTGGTCTCCGCGGTTGCCAGGATCGGCAACATTATTCTTCACGTAGAAGGAGCAACCAGAATGCCTGTCGTTAGCACGAATACCGCTGCCAACTCGGCCCTTCGCTTCCTGAACTACAACTCGGCCCAGTCCACGAGCTCCGTCTCCAAGCTGGCGTCGGGTTCGCGGATCGTGAAGGCGTCGGACGACGCGGCCGGTCTCGCGATCGGTTCCCGCCTTCAGGCGGACGTTACCGTCCTGAAGCAGGCTCAGATCAACGCTTCCCAGGGCGCTTCGGTGCTTCAGGTTGCCGACGGCGGTCTCGCCCGCATCGGCGACGTGTTGCAGCGTATGAAGACCCTGGCCGCCCAGTCGCTGTCGGGCGTCCCGACCGACGATGAGCGGGCGTTCATCAATGCCGAGTATCAGGAACTGATCAACGAGATCGACGGTATCGCCCAGACCACCCGGTTCAACGGCGAATCCCTGCTTGACGGCAGCTCGGCCCAGTTCGGCGGTTCGGTCGACTTCTTCGTCGGCACCGATGCCTCGGACGTCATCACGGTCGATCTGTCGGCGATTGCCACCGGTGCGTCTGACTTCACCTCGGCGACGCTGGGTCTGGGCACCGGTGTCGATACGGCCGCGAACGCAGCCGATGCCATGGATGAGGTCGACGCGGCGCTTGACCTTATTTCCGAGGCCCGCGCCAATGTCGGTGCCCTGATCTCGCGGTTCGAGTTCCGCGGTCAGCAGATCGCCACGTCGCTGGAGAACATCGACGCGGCCAAGTCTGCGATCATGGATGTCGATCTGGCGCAGGAGCAGTCGAAGCTGGTGTCCAGCCAGGTGCTGGTCCAGGCGGCGGTTTCTGCCCTCAGCCAGGCCAACCAGATCCCGCAGGCGCTTCTGCGGGTCCTGCAGTAAGGCTCGTGGCCGGAGGATGGGCTTCGGCCCATCCTCCACCCTTTTCACCCGGCGTGGTCCGGGAACCTTGAATGGAGGGGACGGTCATGATCGGGTCCAATATCAATTCCAGGCTGCCGAACGGCGTTGTCGCGGACGCCGGCGCGGCCAGTCGGACGACGGTGAGGCCGGTGGCCGACGTTCAGCAGGGTGCCGCCGGGACGGCAGAGCCTGCGGCGGCGGAACCTCCGGTCGGTGGAGGCGCATCGGTTACCGTCAGAAGCGGCCTCACCACGTACACCGACGACGACACCGGGCGGGTGGTCGTCCAGGTCTTCGATCGGGAGACAGGGCACGTGATCGTCCAGTTCCCGCCGGAGACCCAGCTCAAGCTCTATCCGCAGGTCGCGCAGCAGGCGGAGCCTGATGTCGAGATCAGCGCCTGACCGGATCCCGGCAGGCAATTGCAATCGAATGTAGTTCCTGAAGGTCCGCCATGGTCAACAGCGTCACGACGAGCAGTAGCGGCTTTTATCTGAGCGGCATCTTCGCGGATTTCGACACGAGCGCGCTGGTCGAGGCCGCCGTGGCGGCGAAGCGGATCCCCGCCGACCGGATGGAGGTGCGGGTCCAGGAGAACGATCTCAGGAAAGCGGTATTCCAGGAGCTCAGCTCCTACGCTTCCGCCCTGCAGGCCGCGCTCAACAAGCTGCGCAATCCGCCCGGTACGACCGGCGTGCTCAGCAACGTCTTCGAGAGCAAGGCCGCCTACCTGACCTCCAGCTCGACGACGCCCGGGACCAGCCTGCTCGGCGTCAGCGCGTCCAACAAGGCGGCGACGGGCAGCTACGAGGTTGAGGTCGTCCAGCTGGCCAAGGCGCACAAGCTGACCGGCGGGGCGGTCATGGATGCAGCCAACAACCCCGTTGCCAGCAGCTCGACCGATCTGGGCGTTACCGACACGCTGACCATCGGCCTTGCCGGTGGCGACACCGCGAATATCGAGATCACCGCCGACATGAGCCTCGACGAGATCGCGGCGGCGATCAATGCGGAAAAGGCGACGACCGGGGTGCGTGCCTCGGTGCTCAAGGTGTCGGACAACGAGTTCCGGCTGGTCCTGACGGCTGAGCACAACAACCAGGAAATCGAGATCTCGAGCGCGAACGGGACCGGCCTCGCCGCCCTTGGCGGCATGGCCGATACGCTGCAGGCGGCGGCACCATCGATCATCATGGTCGACGGGATCGAGGTCCGGCGCAATTCCAACAGCATCGCCGACGCCATTCCGGAGGTCACGCTCGACCTCTATGCCGCCGAAGCGGGGACCAAGATCACCGTCGAGATCGAAACCGACCTCGCTGGCGTGAGCCAGGCTTTGACCGAATTCGTCGATGCCTATAACGGGCTGCGGGATCTGATCGCCAGCCAGCAGGCCCTCTCGGGCGAGAAGGTCGACGAGAACGCGATTCTGTTCGGCGACTCGACCGTGCGAAACCTGTCGATGAAGCTGGGCTCCGATCTGTCCGCGCTCGTCGACGTGGTCTCGGGCAATCTTGCGACGCTCCGCAGCGTCGGAATCGAGCTTGATGCGAACAACCGCCTGACCATCGACCGGGCGACCCTGGAAGCGAATCTCGTCGACAAGGTGGACCAGGTCCGCGGGGTCTTCGAATTCGGTTTCTCGGCGGATTCGGCCAGTCTGCGGATGGTCGGACGAACCGGCGCCGTCAATGTCGGGACGTTCACGCTGCAGATTACGGGAACCGATGCGTCAGGTGCGCCGACCGGGGCGATGGTCGACGGCGTCGAAGTGTTCGAAATCAGCGGCAACCGGCTGGTCGGCAAGGCCGGCACGCCCTATGAGGGCCTGTCCCTCGCCTATGTCGGCCCGAAGAACAGCGCGGGCGAGACCATCACCGTAACCACGTCCCTCGGCATTGCGGAACGCCTCTACCAGACGCTTGAGCAGTTCACGCGCACTGACGGCGAGATAAATCAGCGGATCGCGGCCCTCGACGAGCAGAACAAGAAGTTGCTCAATGAGGTCGTCAAGATCGACGAGCGACTGGAAACCTATCGTCAATATCTCATCAGCAAATATTCGGCCATGGAGCAGGCCATGGCCCAGGCCGAAATGATGATGAAGCAGTTCAAGGCCATGATGAAGACCAACGACGACTGACGGTCAGGCCGCCTGCCACCTTCCTTCCATCGATCGAGGTTAGAGCCGTGAGCTATCCCAGCGCTGCCCACAACGCCTATGCTTCCGCCGCCCAGTTCATTACCCCGATCCGTGCGGTGGTTCTGCTTTACGAACGGGCGATCCAGGAGATGCTCGCGGCGCGGACCGCCATTCAGAACGGGCAGATCGAGGAGCGCTTCCAGCGCACCCAGAAGGCCGCCCAGATCATCACGGCCCTGCAGGGCAATCTCGATTTCGAGCGG
>JGI25329J36429_1001326_pt1 | contig 12254 bp, 9 predicted proteins | sample HigsolmetaAR204D_FD_36429 | JGI IMG/M metagenome (IMG submission 36429)
CCTCTGTCATGTTGGTCGCTTCATTTGTGATGCTGCTGGTGATCAATTACCTGCAGTGGAAGACGAATAAACTGAACGCTGCCCGATCGGAGGGATAACCTNTGACCAAACAGACGGAACCTGTTGTCGTGCGCTGGCTGTTGATCGGCANTGCCCTTGTCTTTTTGGGATTGTTTCTGATCGTTCCCTTGATCGCNGTCTTTTCCCAGGCNTTCCGCCAGGGGGTGGACGTGTTTCTCGAAGCGGTGCGCGATCCGGATACGCTCGCCGCTGTCAAGCTCACCCTGCTGACNGCGGCAATCAGCGTCCCGCTCAACGTCGTGTTCGGGGTGGCAGCGGCGTGGGCGATCGCCAAGTTTTCCTTNCGNGGAAAAAACGTGCTGCTGACGCTGATCGACCTGCCATTTGCCGTCTCGCCGGTCATCTCCGGATTGATTTTCGTACTGCTGTTCGGCAGTCAGGGGTTGTTTGGCCCCTGGTTGGAGGCGCACAATCTGAAAATCATCTTCGCCGTGCCGGGGATTGTGTTGGCGACCACGTTCGTCACCTTTCCATTCGTCGCCCGTGAGCTGATCCCGGTCATGGAGGCGCAGGGGAAGGACGAGGAGGAGGCTGCGCTGTCGCTGGGGGCAAACGGTTGGCAGACGTTTTTCCGCATCACGCTGCCCAACGTCAAGTGGGGGCTTCTATACGGTGTGATTCTCTGTAACGCCCGGGCGATGGGAGAGTTTGGCGCCGTGTCAGTCGTCTCCGGCCACATTCGCGGTCAGACCAACACCCTGCCCTTGCATGTGGAGATTCTGTACAACGAGTACAACTTTGTCGCCGCGTTTGCCGTCGCCACGCTGCTGGCCGCCCTGGCACTGGTGACGCTGGTGGTAAAAAGCGTCATCGAATGGAAGACAGAGCGGCAAGAGCAGGCGGAGGCACCTCAGTTTCATGCGATGGGAGAGGCTAGCTGATGAGCATAAAAGTGGTCAACATCACCAAATCATACGGGTCGTTTACGGCCGTCAAAGACGTCAGCCTGGAAATTCCCGAGGGCAAGCTGGTCGCGCTGCTGGGGCCGTCCGGCTCGGGCAAGACGACGCTGCTCAGGTTGATTGCCGGTCTGGAGTCGCCGGACCGAGGGCAAATTTACTTCAACGGGGAGGACAACACGCATCGCGACGTGAGAGAGCGCCGCGTCGGGTTTGTCTTCCAGCATTACGCGCTGTTTCGGCACATGACNATTTTTGACAACGTCGCGTTCGGCCTGACCGTCCGCCCGCGCAAGTTNCGGCCGTCAAAAGAAGAGATACGCGAACGGGTCCATGAACTCTTGCGCCTGGTTCAGCTTGAGGGATTGGCCCACCGCTATCCGTCCCAGCTTTCCGGCGGACAGCGGCAGCGGGTCGCGCTGGCCAGGGCGTTGGCTGTCGAGCCGAAGTATCTCCTGCTGGACGAACCGTTTGGGGCGCTGGACGCCAAAGTACGGCAGGATTTGCGCCGCTGGCTTCGCCGCCTGCACGAAAAGCTGAAGCTGACGATCGTGTTTGTTACACACGATCAGGAAGAGGCGCTGGAGCTGGCCGACAGTGTGGTGGTGATGAACGAAGGGCGGGTGGAGCAAACCGGCTCGTCGCAGGAGGTATACCACCAACCGGCCAATCCGTTCGTCTACGGCTTCCTCGGCAGGGTCAACCTGTTTCAGGGGCGTATCCGCGGCGGCAAAGTGACCCTGGGGAATGCGGAGTTTACGGCGGAATGGTCCAATCAATCCGAGGAACTTCCAGCCGTCGGCTACGTCCGTCCGCACGATGTGGAGCTCAGCCGGACGCCGCAGCACGCGCAGAGCCTGGCTGCCGAGGTGCGGCACATCTACGCGTTGGGGTCGCTCATGAGGCTGGAGCTGAAGCGGCTGGATACCCAGGAGACGTTGGAAGCGGAAGTGACCCTGCAGCAATTTGCCGAGCTGAACGTCCAGACGGGCGACACCCTGTACATTACGCTGCGCAACGTGTATGTCTACGTGGAGCCGGAGAACCGGTTTGTCCAGGCGGCGCTGTCGGCTGCCTCCGCGCTGGCTCTGCGGGCAAACGGTTAGGAGAAGAACATGAAAAAACCGGTCTGCGGTGCGGACCGGTTTTTTATGACCGTTATTCCCCGCGCTGTTTGGAGCGCGTTTCTTCTTTACCGATCGTAGTAGAGGACCGGGTTTGCGACGGATTTTCCTTGTCGCCTTGTTCGTTTTTGACTCCGTTATGCTTGGACATCTGTTTCCACCCCTTTCCGCGATTGGCATGNGCTGTATCGGTAGTGTGCCCGCGATGCCGTTGTTCTATCAGCGTAGGAAGGGAACGTGCCGCTGTCCGCTGCGTCTGCTGTTTCAGCCGGCGAAGTCGCGACGCCCGATCGACTTGCCTTTTTGCAAAACAGAACAGGTTCTGCTAAGATAAATGTTTGAACGATTGGAAAAAGGCAGGTATTGCGATGATTAGCACACATAACGTGACGCTGCGTTACGGCAAGCGCGTCCTGTTTGAAGACGTCTCTATCAAGTTTACACCCGGCAACTGCTACGGCCTGATCGGCGCAAACGGCGCCGGGAAGTCCACGTTTTTAAAAATTCTCGCCGGAGAAATCGAGCCGACCAGCGGACACGTTTCGGTGACGCCCGGCGAACGGATCGCCGTGCTGAAACAGAACCACTTCGAGTTCGACGAATACGAGGTGCTGAAAACCGTCATCATGGGGCACAAGCGCCTCTATGAAATCATGGAAGAGAAAAACGCGCTCTACATGAAGCCGGACTTCAGCGAGGAGGACGGCATGCGCGCGTCCCAACTGGAAGCGGAGTTTGAGGAGCTGAACGGCTGGATGGCCGAAGCTGACGCCGCTGAACTGCTCACCGGGCTGGGCATCCCGGCCGAGCTGCACGACAAAAAGATGAAAGATCTCACCGGTAACGAAAAAGTGCGCGTGCTGCTCGCCCAGGCGCTTTTCGGCAACCCGCACATTCTGCTCCTTGACGAGCCGACCAACCACCTGGACATCGAATCGATCCGCTGGCTGGAAAACTTCCTGGCTGACTACGAAAACACGGTCATCGTCGTCTCCCACGACCGTCACTTCCTGAACAAGGTGTGCACGCACATCGCCGACATCGACTTTGGCAAAATCCAGCTGTACGTGGGCAACTACGATTTCTGGTACGAATCCAGCCAACTGGCGCTGAAGATGGCCAAGGAACAGAACAAAAAGAAGGAAGAGAAAATCAAGGAACTGCAGGAGTTCATCGCCCGGTTCAGCGCCAACGCCTCCAAGTCGAGGCAGGCGACCTCCCGCAAGAAGCTGCTGGAGAAGATCACGCTGGAGGACATCAAACCGTCCAACCGCCGCTATCCGTTTATCAATTTCAAGCCCGATCGGGAAGCGGGCAAGAACCTGCTGGCGATTGAGGGCTTGAGCAAGACGGTCGACGGCGAAAAGCTGTTCGAAAACCTGACGCTGACGATCAACAAAGGGGACAAAGTGGCCTTTGTCGGCCCCAACGAGCTGGCCAAAACCACGCTGTTCCGCATTTTGATGGGCGAAGTCGAGCCGGACAGCGGCACGTTTGAGTGGGGAGTCACCACGTCCCGGGCGTATTTCCCAAAGGACAACTCCGAGTATTTCAATACCGACCTGACCCTGGTCGATTGGCTGCGTCAGTATTCCAAAGAACAGGACGAGACATTTATCCGCAGCTACCTCGGCCGGATGCTCTTCTCCGGCGACGAATCGCTGAAAAAGGCAAACGTCCTCTCCGGCGGCGAAAAGGTGCGCTGCATGCTTGCGAAAATGATGCTCTCCGGCGCCAACGTGCTGATTCTGGACGAACCGACCAACCACCTGGACCTGGAGTCGATTACGGCGCTGAACAACGGGCTGATCGACTTCGAAGGCACGATTTTGTTCGTCTCCCACGACCACCAGTTCGTGCAGACGATCGCCAACCGCATTATCGAAATCACACCGAAAGGCGTCATCGACAAGTTGATGACCTACGATGAATACCTGGAAAGCGAAGAGATCAAGCGGCTGCGCGAAGANCATTACGCGTAAGGCCGGTCGTTTTCCCCCTATGCCCCCGGCTCTTCCTTTGTGAGGAGCAGGGGCTTTTTTTGTCTGTCTCCCGNCTAAAGAATTCCTCATCCAGCGCTGTGCACGGTCAGCGCGATGCGAAACAGAAGCTGGTCCCGGCCGCATTCCGGCTGCAGGCCGGTCAGCTCGCGGATCAGNTGCAGCCGGTACTTGACGGTGTTTTTGTGCACGAACAGTTTTTCCGCCGCCACCGCGTGATTGCCATCGGCCTCCAAAAACGCGCGCAAAGTGCGAACGAGCTGTCCGTTCCGCTCCCGGTCGTAGCGGTTCAGACTGTTCAGACATTCATCGGCCAGGCGNCTGGCTTCCTGTTCGGGGCTCGCTGCAAACAGCACCCGTTCCAGGCCCAGCCGGGCAAACCATCGCACGACCAACGGCGCTGATTGGCCGTCGGCGGAGGCATTCGAGACGGCGTTCAGGGCGGCCCGGCACGCGATCACCGCTTCCCGATAACTGTGCGGGACGGCCTCCAAACCGGGATGGAGGCGTCCGATGCCCAAACAGAGCGGGCGCGTATGACGGCGGGCGATGCGCTTAACGCTCTCCACGGCCTCTGGGGATGGCTCCGCCGAGCCCGCGTCGGCGGGGAACAGGAGCAGAATCCGGTTCTCACGGTCCAGGCCGCAGAGTACGGACGGGGAGATATGTTCCCACTCGCTCCGCAGCGCCTCCAATAGAGAAACCCGCTCCNTCCAGGTGTGCATGATGTCGGGAGCGCCGGCATCGCTCAGCACAGCGGCAGCATAGTGGTCCGCCAGGCTCCAGCCGGCTTCTTCTGCTTTGCGGTAGAGGAGGTCGCGCGAAGCGTCACAGCCGNCGACCAGCAAGTGCAGGAAGTCGTTGCGAAAACGCTGGCAGGCCGCTGCGAGCGTCTGGTGCCGCTCGATTTCCAGCGAAAGCAGCGCGGCTGTCTGTTCTATCGCCACCTTTTCCCACGGGTGGAGGTCACGTTCCACCTCCCACAGCAGGATGGCCCCCTGTGTTTCGCCGTTGTGCAGAAGCCAGCGAATCAGGTGACGATCCCGGTAACGCGTGAGGGGCTCACGGGCGGATGCATTCGGGCCTGTCCGGCCGAGCAGCTTTTCCAGCGGCGGTGCGTGGGTGACAGAGGCAGGTACGTCCAGCTTTTTCCGAGGGGTACGCAGGTAGATACTGATTGGCCGCTCCAGGATGTGATACAGCAGTTCGGCCAGATTTTCCACACTCCCTCCGCTGGTGAGATGNCGGTGAAACCGTTCGTAGATGGCGTGGGTCCGGTCCAGTTCCTGCCGTTGTTTGGCGTTGATGTAGCTGGTGACCGGCACGATCACATCCGACCAGCCCTTTTCCATGGGAAACGAAAGCACCGGCATCTGCCTTTCATTGGCACGGTCAATCACCGCTTCCGGGAGCGCGTCGATGTACCGGCCCAGCTTGATGGCAAACCCAGGTGTTCCCCGTTCCGCCAGGGCGTCGATCAACTGGATCAAGCCGGAAGCGGTTTCCCGCCCTTGGGCGACAAACGGAAAACCGGTCGTCAGGACAAATTCTCCCGGTCGCAGCCAGAGATGGCCGTCGGGTGAATCAAACGACGTGACCCCGNGCAGTTCCTTGTCCAGAAACGCTTCCCCGGCCANCACATCAGTGGTGTCCATGCCGGCCACCTCGATCAATTCACGCACAGTAATCATCTGACTCCTCCCCATACGCTGCATGTGTCGTTCGTTGGTCCCGCAGACAAAAAGCGCCGGTTCTTTCTGGCTGACGGGACAAAGGAAAAGAGTGAATCTTTCGATAATAGTAGCATACAAGTCCGACAAGCCGGCCGGCAATGGGACAAACCGCATACCAAAAGGGGGATGAGAATGAAGGTCAAATATGCGCTGGGTGCGCTGCCGTTTATTGGAATGCTGGGCGGGGTNGCGTTTGTCAACCGGGTGGAACCGTACGTGTTGGGCATGCCTTTTGTGCTGTTTTGGATTGTCATGTGGGTGGTGCTGACCTCGCTTATCATGTTGGCCGTCAACAAGCTGGACCAATCCGACAGAAAGGGGGAGAAGCTGTGAATCCGGCACTCGTCATCCTNTTTCTGTTTCTTGCCCTGTCGCTTTTCCTCGGCATCCGCGCCCAGAGAGGAAAAGACATGAACATGGAGCAGTGGACGGTAGGCGGGCGCGGNTTTGGATCGGTCTTCATNTTCCTGCTCGTTGCCGGCGAGATCTACACCACATTCACGTTTCTGGGCGGCAGCGGCTGGGCGTACTCGAAAGGCGCCCCCTCCTACTACGTGCTGGCATACATTTCGCTTGCGTACGTGCTGTCCTACTGGCTGCTGCCGCCTATCTGGCGGTACGCCAAGGAGCACAGGCTGGTTTCCCAACCCGATTTTTTCGTCAGCAAGTACAACAGTCCNATGCTCGGCATCCTTGTCTCCACGGTTGGCGTGCTGGCGATCATTCCATACCTGGTGCTGCAGTTTAAAGGGCTNGGGATTATCGTGTCGGAGACCTCGTACGGGACGATTGCTCCGACGGCCGCCGTCTGGATCGGCGTGCTGGCGGTGACCATCTACGTCATGATCTCCGGCATTCACGGCTCCGCCTGGACGGCNGTNATCAAGGACATCATGATCTTTTTCGTGGTCGTCTTCCTCGGACTGTATCTGCCCTATCACTACTACGGCGGGATACAGCCGATGTTTGAAGCGGTGGATGCGGCCAAGCCGGGCTTCTTGATTTTCCCTGACGAAGGGATGAGCATCTCCTGGTTTGTCTCCACCGTGCTCTTGACCGTGTTCGGGTTTTACATGTGGCCGCATACGTTCGGCTCCGTGTTTTCCGCCAAAAATGAAAACGTGTTTCGCAAAAACACGGTCGTGCTGCCGCTTTATACCCTGATGCTGCTGTTCGTCTTCTTCGTTGGATTCACCGCGATCCTGCAGGTTCCCGGACTGCAGGGAGCGGAGGGCGACCTGTCGCTTTTGCGGCTGTCGATACGGACGTTTGACCCCTGGGTGGTGGGACTGATCGGCGCGGCCGGTTTGCTCACNGCCCTGGTGCCCGGGTCGATGCTGCTGATGACGGCNGCCACCNTGTTGGCGAAAAACGTGATCCACGTGTTTGTGCCTGCGGCCACAGAAGAGCGGATCGGCCGCATCGCCAAAGGGCTGGTGCCCGTGCTCTCGCTGATCTGCCTGTATTACACGCTGAGCGGGGGAGAGGCGCTGGTCACGCTGCTGTTGATGGGATACAGCCTGGTGACGCAGTTGTTTCCGGCGCTGCTGTTCAGCCTGCCCGCACGTCCGCTGGTCAACAAGTACGGTGCGTTTGCGGGCATTGCCTGCGGCGTGCTGACGGTTGTCTACGTGACGGTGGCCGATGTGACGATAGGCACCCTGTTTCCATCGCTGCCGGCCTTCATCAAGGACATCAACGTGGGCGTGATTGCCCTGCTCATCAACGTGGCGGTGATGGGGGTGGTCCATGTCCTGACCGCCCGGCTGACAGCGTCCGGGACTCGCGCAGCGGCGGAAAAGTCGCCGACAATCTAGGGGCAGGAAAAGGGAGGAGATGAGATGGCTGACATCGTTTTTCTGAATGGACAGGTAGTGACGGCAGACCCGCAAAACCGCGTGGCGGAAGCGGTGGCGGTGAGCGGAAACCGGATCGTCGCCGTGGGCGGAAACGAAGAGATGCGCCGCCATGTGCACGCGGGCACGCGCGTGATTGATCTGGAAGGCAGGAGTCTCCTGCCGGGATTCATCGACGCCCACCTGCACATCACACTCTACGGCACGAACAAATTGGGGGTGGACTGCAAGGCGGCGGGCATCGACTCGGTGGACGGCCTGCTGGAGGCGTTGAAGCGGCAGGCGGAACGGACGCCGGCGGGATCGTGGGTGCGCGCCTCCGGATTTGACGAAAACCGGATGAAGGAACGGCGTTACCCTACCAGGCAGGAACTGGACGAGGTGTCGACGGAGCATCCCATTTTCGTGATGCGGACCTGCGCCCATCACTCCGTCGTCAACAGCCGGGCGCTCGCCTTGGCCGGGTTTGACGAACATACGCCCGATCCGCAGGGGGGGCGGCTTGACCGGGACGAGACGGGGGCGCTGACGGGACTATTGGTGGAGACGGCGCACATGAAGATGTTTGAAACGGCGGCATTTAGCGAGGAAGAGTACCGGAGAGCCCTGCGCCTGGCTTCGGACGATTTTGTGGCCGCGGGCATCACCAGTGTGCACGACGCGGGCGGATACGGGCCGGACAACCTGCGGGCGATGCAGAAAGCGGTGCGGAGCGGCGACGTAAAAGTGCGGATCTACGCGATGATCTGCGCGTTGAACGAGTCAGACGCCTTCGTCCGCCGCATGATGGAGGCAGGTGTCGTGACAGGGTTGGGAGACGAGCGGTTTCGGATTGGCCCCGCCAAAGTGTTCGTGGACGGAGCCAGCACNGCAGCGACGATGGCGATGCGGCAGCCGTACGACAACCGTCCCGGCGACTGCGGAATCCTCTACTACAACCGGGACGAGCTGCATACGATTTTGGGAGAAGCGCATGCAAAAGGGTTCCAGATTACCGCTCATGCACAGGGGGACCGGGCCATTGACCTGCTGCTCGACTGTATCGAGGACGCGCTGCGCAAACATCCGCGGGGCAACCACCGCCACCGCATCGAGCACGCCGGCGTCTCCGCCCCCGACTTGGTCGAGCGGATGGCCCGTCTTGGNGTCGTGCCGATTCCCAATCCCGCCTTTCTCTACGAGTACGGCGACGGTTACGTCCGGAGCATCGGCGATCGGGTCAGCCACATGTATCCCGTCGGCGACTTTTTCCAAAGCGGTATCGTGTCGGCAGGGGGTTCAGACTGCCCNGTGACGGATTTTTCACCGCTGTTGGGCATTCACGCCGCCGNCAACCGCAGGAGCAAAAGCGGACGGGTCGTGGGGGACCGTCAGCGGATCGGGGTGATGGAGGCGATTCGCCTGTTTACCGTAAACGGCGCCTACGCCAGCTTTGAAGAGGACATCAAAGGCAGCATCGAAGCGGGAAAACTGGCTGATCTGGTCGTCTTGAACGGGCGGATTCTCGACGCAGCACCGGAGCGGATCAGGGACCTGCAAGTGGAGCTCACCATGATCGACGGAGAGATTGTCTACCAAAAACAGGGCAGGGAGGTCANGAAGGGATGAATACCGAGGCAGGAGCGCTTGCGATCAACCGGGAACGCTTGCAGCAGCGGATCGAGGCATTGGCGCAAATCGGCAAAATCGGGGAGACGGGGGTGTGCCGGCTGGCGCTGTCCCCCGAGGACCGGGCGGGCGTGGAACTGGTCAAACGCTGGATGGAGGAGGCGGGACTCACGACGCGGATCGACCACTTTGGCAACCTGATCGGGCGGCTGGAGGGAAGACAGCCGGATGCGCCGGTGCTGATGATCGGCTCGCACATCGACTCCCAGCCGTATGGCGGCCGTTTTGACGGCACGATCGGCGTGCTCGGCGGGCTGGAGACGGTGCAGACGATGATCGAAAACGGATTTCAGCCAGAGCGGCCGATTGAGGTGGTCGCATTTTGCGATGAAGAAGGCTGCCGGTTTCAAAAGGGGCTGTTCGGCTCTCGCGGCATCCTCGGGCAGGTGGAGGCCGAAGAGTTGGAACGAACGGACAAAAACGGCATCTCGCGCAGACAGGCCTTGATCGACTTTGGCTGTGACCCGGAGCGGCTTGCCGACTCCGTCTATCCGGCCGGGGCAATCGGGGCGTATCTGGAACTGCACATTGAGCAGGGGCCGGTACTGGATCAGGCGGGGCAGCCCGTCGGCATTGTCACCGGCATCTCCGGTCCGCTCTGGTGGACTGTGGAATTTGCCGGCTTTGCCGGTCACGCCGGCTCCGTGCCGATGTCGATGCGACGTGACGCCTTGGTGGGGGCCGCCAAGGTAATTGCCGCCCTGAACAAGATCGCCAGTCAGGACCCGAACGCTCCCACGGTGGGAACCGTCGGCCATCTGGAGGTCTTCCCCGATTCGCGCAACATCATCCCGGAGCGGGTCAGGTTCAGCATCGACCTGCGCGATATCGACCTTGACCGGCGAAACCGGCGGGAGGCGGAACTGCGCGAGGTAATCGAACAGACCGCGGTCGAATGCGGACTTGCGTACACGATCACCGAAGACACAAACAGCGAGCCGCGCTACTGCGCCGAGTGGATCAAGGCAGTGATGCGGGAGGAAAGCAAACGGATGGGACTTACGNCGCCCGAACTGATGAGCGGCCCGTTCCACGACGCCTTGGCGCTTTCCTACGCTTGCGAGTACGGGATGATTTTCGTCCGCTGCAAGGACGGCATCAGTCACAACCCGCAGGAGTATGCCTCCCCCGAAGACATCGCGCTCGGCACTGAACTGTTGTACCGCACCGCCTTGCGGATGGCCGCGCTCCGATAGGCGTTAGTGAACGCCGGCTGTCATGGGTTTCGCCAATCGGCATTTCTCCATACGGCTGTCTGTCCTGGTACAGACAGCCGTGTTCCGTATTCAGGATACCTGCGGCAAAAGTGCGGCCGCAGGAAGACTTTGGCGCGCTTTTTTGCTATAGTTTAGCTATCACGAATATTGCGAGGAGGAAATCGTCTTCATGAAGATGCGCGTCTCCGCGGTGCAGTATCACCTGCATACCATACAAAGTTTTGATGAATTTGCCCGCCAGGTGGAGCACTACGTGAAAACGGCGGAGGAGTACGAAACGGAATTCCTGCTGTTTCCGGAACTGTTCACCACGCAGCTGATGTCAATTGGCGACGGGACAGGCAGCGCCCTGCCCATTACCGCCCTCCCATCGTTTACGGAGGACTACGTCAATCTGTTCTCCACGCTGGCCGCCCGGCATGGCATGCACATCATCGGCGGCACCCACATCATTGAAGAAAACGGCCGGCTCTACAACACAGCCTTCCTTTTTTACCCGGACGGACGTGTCGGCCGTCAGAAAAAGGTCCACATCACCCCGTGGGAAATCAAGGGATGGAACATGGGCGCAGGAGACGGACTGGAGATTTTCGAGACGGANAAAGGGAAAATCGCCGTGATCATTTGCTACGACATCGAGTTTCCCGAACTGGTGCGGATGGCCAAGGCGCGCGGTGCCGACGTCATCTTCTGCCCGTCGTGCACCGACGATCGGCACGCGTTCCACCGCGTCCGCTACACCAGCCATGCGCGCACCATTGAAAACCAGGTGTACGTAGTCGTCACGGGCACTGTCGGCTCGCTGCCTACGGTCGATTTCATGCGGGCCAACTTTGGGCAAGCGGCCGTGCTGACGCCCAACGACGTGCCGTTCCCGCCGCGCGGCGTCCTGGCAGAAGGGGAGATCAACCACGACATGATCGTCACCGCCGACCTGGATCTGCAGCTCCTGTACGACGTGCGGGAAAAAGGCTCCGTCACCACCTGGCGCGATCGCCGCATCGACCTGTATCCTGATTGGAAGTAAAACGGAGGGAAGCCTCATGTACCGCAAAGAGCTGTACGTCTTTGATCAGGACAAGCCGGTCAAGGCGATGATCCGCAATTATACGCCGGACGACTTTGACGAGCTGATCCGGATCCAGCAGGAGAGCTTTCCGCCGCCGTTTCCCTCNGAACTGTGGTGGAACAAGGAGCAGCTGACCAACCACGTCACCCTGTTTCCCGAGGGAGCCGTCTGCGTCGAGGTGGACGGCGTTCTCGCCGGCTCCATCACCGGCCTGCTGGTCACGTTTGACCCGGCTCACCCGGACCACACCTGGGAGGAAGTGACCGACAGCGGCTACATTCGCAACCACGATCCCAACGGAGACACCCTGTACATCGTGGACATCTGCATCCGTCCGTCCCACCGCAAGCTGGGGCTGGGCAAATGGATGATGCAGGCAATGTACGAACTGGTCGTCCACAAAGGGCTGAAGCGCCTGTTGGGNGGCGGCCGCATGCCCGGCTACGGCCGGTACGCCGACCAAATGACGGCGGAAGCGTACCTGGAAAAGGTGGTAGCGGGGGANNTGAAGGATCCGGTCGTGACGTTTCTGATGCGCTGCGGCCGCACACCCCTGAAAGTGGTGGCCAACTACCTGGAAGACGAAGAATCTCGCAATTACGCTGCG
>JGI25329J36429_1001327_pt1 | contig 12251 bp, 14 predicted proteins | sample HigsolmetaAR204D_FD_36429 | JGI IMG/M metagenome (IMG submission 36429)
ATTGGTGTAGAAATTGCCAAAGGCAATATTCCGCCAAATTTAGCACTGCCGGCTTTATTTGCCATTAACACACAGAACGCTTGCGATTTTATTCCCGTAGGACTAGGGTTAGCTGAAGCAGAACCGGAAACAGTAGAGGTAGGGGTGCCCTCAGTACTGTACTCTCGATTTTTAACAGGAGTACCGCGTGTATTTTTAGCCTGGCTAGCAAGTTTTGGTTTGTATTCTTAATCATTTTTCCATTGATGAGCTAGTATATGGAATAATTTTTAAAGATATATAAAAGAAAGATATAGGAGGTTGGCGGCACGGATTAATGCTAGTGCCGGATCGTATGAAAAAAATTTACGAAAACACCATTAAAAGTGTTGGTCCAATGGCGAAAGAATTTTCTTCAGAAAAAATGTTGATCTTGTTTGGTGACAGTGCACCGGATGAACTTAAAGATTATTGTTTTGTCATTGATGTTGTGGAAGTAAAAGAGGAAATTCAAGCGGGGGACGTACTGTATATTGATGATGAAAAATTCACCATTACGTCTGTAGGCGATGTAGTCTGTCAAAACCTTAGTAGGTTAGGTCACATTACTTTAAAGTTTGATGGTTCTACAAATCCTCAATTGTTGGGAACATTACATTTAGAACAAAAAGAATTACCCAAAATCGAAGCAGGTACTAAACTTAAAATAATGAAAGAATAATAAGAGTTGGTTGAAAGTGATGATATTAATAACTTTGTTTGGCTGTTAGTAATCTCTTAACCTAGTTGATATTTATTGAGGATGTGGTTCCACGTTTATGCGAATATTTTTTGATTGCGGTTGTTGCTACTAATCCGTCAATGATGGGCAAAGAGAATCAATCTTATTTAGATTTTCGTTCAACTCTTTAAGGATATCTCGATATAAAAAAGAGTGAAAAACTTTATATGTTGTGATTGTTTAATCAAAACGAAAACGTTTTAAATGATTGATTACAAGTTTGCTGGAAGTGTGGATCGAATTCATAAAACCAGAATATCTGCTGTTCCAGTGATTGTTTCCATCCCTTGGAGATCTATTTTAGGTATTTCCGAGGTGATGGATTTTTTTATGTATGAATGTATGGATTAAGTGTTTTACAACATGTTCTTTATAAGTTAGAAATTCTCTTTTGGAATAAATAATTTTCTCATAAGAATGCATCTGACAGGACGATTTTTGCCGGATAGCATTGGAAAATGACCTTTTAGCTTTATTATGAAGACAGCCATTGAAAGGACGAATACAATTTAAGTAGCAAGAAATGTATGTATAGAAGGAGGATGGGGGAATGAAAGTGTCTTTAGATATTGACAATGACTACGATGAGACGACCGTGACCATTCACTGTAAAGAAGTCGATGACACAATTAAAGAAATTCTTGATTTCTTAAAAGGAATGGAAACGGAATTTATCGTGGGTAAGAATGGGGATATGAATTATATTTTAAAGCCAAATGAAGTTCATTTTTTTCGTACAGAAGGAGATTTTGTTCAGGCTGTCACGGCTAAAGGAACATTTAAATTGAAGGAAAAGCTGTATGAGCTCGAAAAATTGCTTCCCTCTAACAAATTTGTTCGCATTTCTAAGTCCGTTATTGCCAATCTTCATGAGTTGAGTCGATTCGAAGCATCGTTCAACGGCACTCTATGCGTTTATTTTAAATCAGGAGAGAAAGAGTATGTTTCGCGGCATTATGTCCAAGCAATTAAAAAAGCATTAAAAATGAACAGGGGGAAAAAAGAATGAAAGCTTTTTTATACAGAAGCATCATCGGAATATTGATCGGTTCCTTTGTGTCCGTCATGGTCACCAGCGGTATCATCTATTTCGGTCATATACATGTTATTGATGGTGAAATTTTTATTAAAAACTCGCTTGGTTCCATATTTTGTGGATGGTTTTTTACCGTATCTCCGCTTTATTTTGAAATAAAATCACTCCGTCTTTCGCAGCAAACGGCTTTGCATTTTATTACCATCATCGTGCTGTATTTTAGCTTGTCCTTAGGAATTGGATGGCTCCCCTTTGATATGAAAAGCATCTTGATTTCAGCAGCTATTTTTATAGCCATCTATATAGTCATTTGGGTCAGCTACTATTTCTATTACAAAAACTTAGCAAAACGAATGAATGAAGATTTAAAGAAAATATAATAAAACATTCCCTTCAAAAGCGGTTTTGAAGGGAATGTTTCTTTTCATTTTTCGCTAAGCGCAATTTGAATGCCGATCATCCCCAATATCGAACCTTTTATGATGTTCATCCGCTTCGCCAGGAATGAATGATGAAAAAGGACACGGCCCAGTTTCTCTGAAAACACGCTGACAGCGACAAAAACCGCGAAAGCTTGCACGAGAAAAATAATCCCCAAAAGAAACATCTGTAATGGAATATGTCCTATCGACTTATCCACAAATTGAGGCAGCAATGCTAAAAAGAACAATGATACTTTTGGATTCAGCAGATTCATCAGAATTCCTTTTTTATACAATGATGTGTATTTTAAAGGGTTGTTTTGGTGGAAAGTAAAACCTGTCTCTTTTTCTTTAAATGATTGCCAAGCTAAATACAGCAATAAGCCGCCCCTGTATATTTGACGATGGCGAAAGCCAAAGCAGATTGATAAATGATGGCTGAAACCCCAAGCGTTGCAGCCGTGATATGTACAATAAGGCCTGAACAAAGTCCCAGCGTTGTGGCGATTCCCGCTTTTTTGTCCTGTGAAATACTTTGAGTCATCACAAAAAGAATATCCGGACCCGGCATCAACGTCAGCAAGATCGCCACTCCTAAAAAGGANATGANTAATGTGAAATCCATTGACNACACCTTGTTTCCTTTCCCAATTGACTTCGAGGGATACCAGCCTTATTTCTTCCTCGTGGGAGAAAATGATAAAAAAAGGATTATTGCAAGTACGCATTGCTATCCTTCCTACATGTTTTTGTATAAAAAATGGATGTATATTACAATGAATTAGTAATCGTGAAACGATGAACTACGAGAGACCTTTAAGGAGGAATATGATGAAATCGACTGTGTCGAATGAAGTCCAAGCGCTTTATCAACAACTGATTGATGGTTGGAATAACCGCAGTGCCCGTGCAATGGCTGATCAGTTCGCAGAGGATGGGGAGATGATTGGTTTTGATGGAAGCCAAGCGATCGGCCGTGAGGAAATCTTTTCGCACCTTGATCCCATCTTTAAAGAACATCCCACACCTCCATTTGTAACGAAAGTGAAAAATGTTCGTTTTCTAGATTCGGATGCAGCCATATTGCGTGCTATAGCAGGGATGGTGCCGCCTGGTCAATCAGAGATTGATCCAAAACTCAACACCCATCATACACTTGTGGCAGTGAAGAAGGATGGAAAATGGAGAATCGCGCTCTTTCAAAATACTCCTGCTCAGTTTCATGGCAGACCCGAGCTAGTCGAACAAATGACAGAAGAGTTAAGACAATTGCTTAGATGAGTATTCCGATCAAATTGGATGTATGATCTTTAAAGTGGTAGTTCCATCAGGATCGATGGTTCATACGAGGGACTTCTATATAGGAAGTCTCGTTTTTTTATTTTGGATAGGAACTTATCTGTGAAAAGAAAGATGATCTGAACGTCCAAGCACTTCTGAATAGGAGTGCTTTTAAATTTATGAAGAATTTTAGAATATTACGATGTTAAGCGCTTACAATTATATTGTAATGTCACTAAAACGTCGACTAAATCGAATTGGTCATTCGCTTTTATGCCCAAGATTTTGAAAGTTTATTTCATTTTTGGGCCATTGTACAAGGAGTCAATGAAGGGTTGTTTGTAGGGGAAAGGGGTCGTAAAAAAATGGGGAATATTATTATGTCTCACCAAAAACTAAAGGAACTGGTAAAGAAAAAGTTAGAACAGACTGGCGTCCTTGAAGAGCATGCTGAAATTGTAGCGGAAGTATTAGTACATGCCGATTTACGCGGCGTCCATTCTCATGGTGTTTTGCGTACGGAACATTATGTTCGAAGGGTGAAGGAAGGCGGCTTAAATCCCAATCCGAACATCTCTTTTAAAGCAACAGGACCGGTTACAGGGATAGTGGACGGAGATGATGGTTTTGGCCATGTGATTGCCAAAGAGGCGATGAAACATGCGATCCGTCTGGCTAAAGACAATGGGGTCGGAGTTGTCGGAGTGGTCAACAGCAGCCACTGTGGAGCGTTGTCTTATTTTGTTCGTCAAGCGGCAGATGAAAATATGATTGGAATCGCTATGACCCATACGGATAAATATGTGGTTCCGTTTGGAGGCGCGGAGGCCTTTTTTGGAACAAATCCGCTTGCTTTTGGTTTTCCGGCTAAAAACAACCCTCCCATTATTTTAGATATGGCAACAAGCGGAGTAGCATTGGGAAAGGTGCTGCAAGCGCGGGAAACCGGACAATTGATTCCATCAAATTGGGGAGTAGATGAAAAAGGAAATCCGACGACCGATCCTCATCAAGTAGTCTCCTTGCTTCCGGCGGGTGGGGCAAAAGGCTACGGGTTAGCACTTGTGGTCGACGTTTTATCAGGAATTTTAACCGGATCGGCTTTTGGCCCCCATATCACAGCGATGTATGGGGATTACAAGAAGATGCGTAAATTAGGCCATTTTGTTGGCGTCATCAATCCAGCTGCATTTACTAATGTCGATTCATTTTTACATGCGATAGATCAAATGATTGACGAAATTCATGAAGTTTCGCCTGCAGAAGGGTTTGACAAAGTGCTGGTGCCAGGTGAGCCTGAGCAATTAAAAGAGCAACATTACCTTAAAAACGGCATTCCGATTCCAGAATCCGTGCATCGCTATTTGATAAGTTAATAGAAACGTTGAATAAAGAATTGAAACGAAAGAATGGCCGTAACAAGTTAGGACATGATGTAGACGACAAATAGAGAGAAAAATAGATCTTGTTGTCGGTAAGGGATATTTTCCATCCGGGCTTACAAAAGGAGTAAAAAAAGAAAAAATTTTCTCTTCGACTATCGCTGGAATAATGGAAATAACCTTTGAAGACATTACGGTGGCGTGCAAAAAACGATCGGAAGAAAGGCACGATATGGCTTTAATTAGGAAATGTTTTTAGAGACTATTTTTGTCTAGTAAATGAAATGAATTTTGGCTTTTTTATTTAAACGATAGGAGGAACCCCCTATGATCCTGTCAATCCATAAGAATTTGAAACCTGCTCCGCAAAGGAAGAGAACAAAAGTCCGATGGAATATCGCCATACTAATGTGGGCAGCCATTGCCATTAATTATTTAGACCGTGCCAATTTATCGGCAGCTGCCCCGGAAATCATGAAAGAGCTTCATTTAAATGATGCTCAAATGGGAATTGTAATGTCTGCTTTCTTTTGGTCTTATGTGATTTTTCAAATTCCTTCCGGATGGTTTGCTGATAAAGTGGGGCATCGGATTAGTTTGGCATTTGCTGTCGGCTGGTGGTCCCTGGCCACCGCGCTAACGGCAGCTGCAAGAGGAATGGGTTCTTTAGTCGGCCTTCGAATTTTGCTCGGAATAGGAGAATCAGGAGCTTATCCAAGCAACAGTGGGGTAACATCCAAATGGTTTCCTGATCATGAACGCGGAAAAGTTTCGGCTTTTTTTGATAGCGGTTCCAAAGTNGGGACGGCTTTGGCGATGCCGCTTATTGTTTGGATTATCAGCCAATTTGGATGGAAGGCTTCCTTTATCGTTTCCGGAATGATCGGCTTTATTTGGATGGCTATTTGGATCTGGTATTTTCGTGATCCTGAAAAGCATAAATATATCAATCAAGAGGAACTTCAGTATATCCGTGAGGGGCAAGTGAAGAAAGATGGCATTGATAAAGAACAGCCAATGAAATGGTATGAATTGTTTCGTTATCGAAACATTTGNGCGATGTGTTTCGGCTTCTTTACTTTGAATTATGCCATTTATTTCTTCATCACTTGGTTCCCNACCTATTTGGTCAATGACCGTGGGATGGAAATGATGAATATGGGATTTGTCGCGATGATACCGCCGCTGGTGGGAATGATCGGGGAATGGATTGGCGGCTGGCTCACTGATTATTTGTATCACCGTCGCAATTTTTCTTTGACAGCGGCCCGTAAAATCAACCTTGTAGGCGGAATGATTTTGGCGACCTTTATCGCACTGGCTGGACTTGTCTCTTCAGCTGCCATGTCGGTTGCATTATTGTCTATTTCTTATGCGGGGCTTGCGATCGCTGCTTCTGCCATTTGGTCTTTGCCTGGAGATGTGGCTCCTAAAAATATGACCTCAACAGTAGCAGGGGTCCAAAATTGCGCATCCAATATCGGTGGCATTTTAGGGCCAATCTTGACGGGGTTTATCGTATCATCTACAGGTTCTTTTATCCCGGCATTGCTGATTTCTGGATTGGCTACATTACTGGGTGCTGCAACCTATCTTTTCTGGCTGGGGGAAGTGAAACCGATCGAGCCGCGAATAAAATCTGCATAACAACAACTATATAGGTGTATATTTTTCTGAATTTTNAGTTAATTTAAGAGGTGTCTTATGATGAAAGAATGTTTTAAAACGCTTATGTTGAATCCAAAAGATCATGTGGCGGTGGCGTTGGAAGCCATTCCTTCCGGAGCTGTCGTTCAAGTGAAATGTCAAGATTTTTCCCAGGAAATCGAGTTAAAGGATGATATTGATTTTGGTCATAAATTTGCGGTTAGGCCGATTATAAAAGGTCAGGATGTTCTGAAATACGGAGAAGTGATCGGCTCTGCTTGTGCGGATATTGAAGTTGGAACGCATGTTCATGTTCACAATCTGGAAGGAAAACGCGGTAGAGGTGATAAAATTGTCAGCCATTAAAGAAATGGAGCTGTTAGGATACAGGCGCTCTAATGGTCAGGTGGGCATTCGCAATCACGTGCTGATTTTGCCGACTATTACATGTGCTGCACAAACAGCGCAGCGGATTACGGAGCTTGTCGATGGGACGGTTACATTTATCCATCAGCATGGCTGCGCGCAAGTTGGCGTGGATTATGAGCAAACTTTTAGGACTTATGTGGGGATGGGTTCAAATCCCAACGTTTATGGAGTGATCGTTCTAGGGCTTGGATGCGAAACTCATCAAGCTTACCGTATTGCCGAAAAAATTAAAGAAACTGGAAAGCCGGTAGAAGTGGTTTCAATTCAAGAAGAAGGAAGTACATTGGATGCCATTGCCCAAGGCGCAAAGATTGCGGTGAAGATGGTTCAAGACGCTTCCAGGCAAAAACGTGCCCCTTTTGATTTTAGCGATTTAATAGTCGGAACGGAATGCGGAGGATCCGACGCCTGCTCTGGATTATCCGCCAATCCGGCTGTTGGAGAAGTAAGCGATATGATCGTGGATCTAGGCGGAACAGCGATTTTGGCAGAAACGACAGAATTGATTGGAGCTGAACATTTGCTGGCGGCGAGGGCCGTTGACGATCGCGTAGCGAAACGGGTCTATGAAGTGATCGAGGCGATGGAAAATCGTTCGATTCAAATGGGTGTTGATATTCGAACAGGAAATCCGAGTCCAGGAAATATAAAAGGCGGATTAAGTACATTAGAGGAAAAATCGTTAGGTGCCGCTAAAAAAGCGGGGAGTCGACCGCTTCAAGAATTGGTCCATTATGCGGAGCCCCCGACCAAAAAAGGATTGGTTTGGATGGACACCCCGGGACATGACATTGAACAATTAACCGGCATGGTAGCTGGCGGCGCCCAAATAGTGCTGTTTACGAGCGGAAGAGGAACGCCGACGGGTTCGCCGATTGCACCTACCATCAAAATTTCCACCAATACCTCTATGTTCGAGCGTATGCACGACAATATGGATATCAATGCCGGCACCATCATTGACGGAAAGGAAACGCCAAAGGAGGTGGCCAAACGAATTTTAGAGGAAATTGCGGAGGTGTGTTCCGGGAAAAAAACAAAGGCGGAAATATTGAAACAACATGATTTCGGCATTTGGAGAATTGGTCCGACATTTTAATCAATAGTTAGAGAGGGAGTAAAGATGGGCNCTTATCAAGTGGTGGTGACCGATTATGATTTTCAAAATGTAGACATCGAAAGGAACATAATGGCCGAATATGGAATCGAATTCATTCCGGCTCAATGTCGCACAGAAGAAGAGGTGATTCGCGCAGCAAAGAAAGCTGATGGAATTTTGAATCAATATGCCCCTATCACAGCCGACGTAATCGAACAACTTGAAAATTGCCAAGTCATTGCACGCTATGGGGTTGGCGTCAATACGATTGATGTTGAAGCAGCAACGAAAAAAGGCATTATCATCAGCAATGTAACAGACTACTGCTTAGATGAAGTATCGGACCATGCTTTAGCATTACTGTTGGCGTTGGCTCGAAAAATTGTCGTGCTGAATCAATCTGTAAAAAATGGGAAATGGGATGTCAAAAAAGCGAAGCCTGTGTTTCGGCTAAAAGGCCGTGTGTTGGGATTAGTCGGCTTCGGAAATATTCCTCAAACATTAGCTGTAAAAGCGCAATCTCTCGGACTAAAGGTTATGGCCTATGATCCGTTCGTTCCGTCATCGATTGCAGATGCTTTGGGAGTGAAGCTTGTTCGTTTGGAAGAACTTTTACAAACGTCCGATTTTGTATCGGTTCATTTGCCATTAAATCGGGAAACAAAAGGAATCATCAGTCGTCAGGCATTTGAACTTATGAAAAAGGAAGCGTTCATAATCAATACAGCCCGCGGTCCAGTCATTGACGAGTCTGCTTTAATCCGGGCCTTGTCAGAGAAACAGATTGCGGGTGCGGCGTTAGATGTGGTTGAGAAAGAGCCGATTGATCCGAACAGCCCCTTGCTGAACATGGAAGAAGTCATCCTTACTCCCCATGCCGCATGGTATTCAGAAGAAGCAGAATTTGAGTTGAAGAGGAAAAGTGCTCAAAATATCGTCGATGTTCTGAACGGCTGTTATCCGGATTACATGGTGAATCCTTCGGTCAAGAGCAGGTTGAGATTATCAAAAAAGGAAAGGAAGAGATAAAGAATGGCAGCCGTATTTAGAGGAATTATTCCTCCCGTTTGCACGATTCTGGATGAAGACGGGAATTTGGATCGGAAGGGAATGGGGCAGTTAATTGATTTTTTAATAGAGACAGGGGTCAATGGTTTGCTTTTTTTGGGAAGCAGCGGAGAATTCAGCCAAATGTCTGTTCAAGAGAGAAAAGAAGTAGCCGCTTTTGCGACGGATTACGTTCATCAAAGAGTGCCGGTTATAATCGGTACAGGTAGCACGAATACTCGGGAAGCCATTGAATTAAGCCGACATGCTGAACAAGTGGGGGCCGATGGGATATTAGTGGTCAATCCATATTATTGGCCTTTATCTGAGAAAAATTTATTACAACATTACGGGGATATCGCAGAATCGGTTTCTATTCCGGTATTGTTATATAATTTTCCCGGATTAACGGGTCAAGATCTAACCCCTGATTTTGTTCTCCAATTGGTCGATCGATATCCAAACATAGCGGGAATTAAGGAGACAACGGACGAAGCAGGACATATTCGTGAAATGATCATAAAAGTAAAAGGCAAATTTCCCAATTTTTCTGTTTTCTCCGGTTATGATGATCATTTATTGAATACATTATTTTTAGGTGGGGATGGATCGATTGCTTCAAGTGTCAATTTTGCACCGGAATTATCGCTAGGCATTTATCAAGCGTTTCAAAATGGAGAAATGGAAACGGCCTTAAAGCTCCACCAGCGCTTGGCTTACTTGCCTCTTTTGTATAAACTGGATTCGCCGTTTGTCAATGTAGTGAAAGAGGCGATTGCACTGAGAGGCATCAATGTTTCAACGTATGTTTTACCGCCTGCCCGACCACTTGATCCGCTTAAAAAGGAAGAACTGAAAAAAATATTGCAAAAAGCTGGAGTTTTATCATCGTCATAATCAAGAACGGCCCGATCTGTTCATCGACAGATACGGGCCGTTGAAGTTTTCATGTTGAACAGGAACTTTACGACGGTTTTTTCGAAGCGGGTATGTCATTTTTAACCGGATATTACCAATTTAGTGCAGAATAAAATGCTGCAGCTGGAGAAGGTTGCATAGGTAATGGATTCAAAATGCGGATGATCCATCATGATGGATTCTCATTCCGGGGATGAATGTTTTTTTGGATTGGTTGCATACTACGGAAAGAAGAAAGGAGTGGAAGGGATGCTATCACAAGACCAAATTACCGATTTTCGGGGGCGGCTGTTAGATGCAAAAAAGGATTTAGAAAAAAGGTTACAAATGAACGATCGTTATAATCTAGAAAGCGGGCATCCTCACAGTTCGGTGGGCGAACTGTCCAGCTATGATAACCACCCTGGGGATGAAGGTACAGAGCTTTTTGAAAGGGAAAAAGATTTGGCGCTGGACGAGCATTCCCGACTCGAATGGCGGAATATTCGTCGCGCGCTTGATGCCATAGAGAATGGAACGTATGGAATATGTGAGAAATGCGGAAAAGAGATACCGTATGAACGATTGGATGCACTCATAACCGCAACCACATGTAAAGAACATTCACCGGATCAGGAAACATCACGTTCTCGTCCGGTGGAAGAAGAAGTATTAACGCCTCCATTCGGGAAATTTGATGGTGACGATCGAGATGAATCGGTTGCTTTTGATTCGGAAGATTCTTGGCAAGCAGTGGCGGAATGGGGAACTTCAGAAACGCCGTCGGATTTTATTGAATCTCCGCTTCATTATAATGATATGTATATTGAGTCGGAAGAAAATGTTGGATATGTAGAAGATTATGAGAATTTTATCGGAAATAATATCGTTGGAAAAGGGATCAAGGTGTACCCAAATGATCAACATGAGATATTCGAAGAAGCTCTTGACGAGGAAGGAATCATGACTACTTTCGGCGATCTCCATCCTTTTGAACGAGAACCTTATGTCGAAGATAAAAAAATAAAACGAACCCGTGACGAATAAGAGCGGATTTTTCGTTATGGTGAATCGCTCCATTATTTTGGCTGCTTTTGAAAAAAGGAAAGCATCTGTTGATGTTTGATGAGACAAAACCGTTCAGCATATCTCGTTCCAGAAAGGAAAAAATAAAAAAGGAGGGGGGGAATGATCATATGGGAAAAACAAAGGCCGGAAATGCCTGCCAACGCGCAGCGCAACAATCAGGCAAAGCAAAAAAACGGTTATCCTAAAATCACTAATTATGCTCAAATGGAAGCAGAAATCATNCGTGAAAAAAAGCGGGATTAATGGAATTGGAGATGTCTTGTTTTACCGGTTGAATAATTTTAATATAAATAAAATTATGAATATACACACAATATCCACAATCATATTGTGGATATTTTTTGGAAAAGCACCAGTCGGGATGGACTGGTGCTTTTTGGTGTTATAGTTTCTTCTTTTGTGAATTTACCCGTTGATCAGCGGCGTCGGATCGTGACTGTGCTTCCAAGTCAGCGTGATCCGCCAATTCTTGTGAATACTCCACATCTCTGCCNTCTGTTTTNAAGTTTTTCGGAACTTGAGGAAGCTTTTGTTTATTTTTGTCTCTTGTTTTTTGANNATGTGCGCGGCCCATTTCNAAAACCCCTTTCNTAAAAGTGGCGGCAATAAGCTCCGCATTTATACTTTTTCCGAATGGGTTCTTTTTATCCAGGTGTCCCCTTTAGCTTTTAAGTAGAAAGGAAATTTGCCGCAATGCCCGATTGTTTTTGCCAAGTTTCATTTTTTAGCAATAAATATTATCGCTCTTTTTTCGTAAATCCGCCGGCGCGATCTGCCATTTTAAAATCGCGTGCATAGGAAATTTCTTGAGCGCGTGAAAGTGTGCTTTTTATTTTATTTTGCTTTCTCTTATCCAAATTGGATCATCCTTTCGTGGAAAATATTGTTTATTCTTATGTTTTCCTTTTTCTTGAGAGTCATACCAATGGTTTTTACAACAAAGCAAAAAATTTATAATGTTATACAGAGGCGTAAAGAGGTGAAATCAGAGTGAAGGTAATTACGAAAATATCCGTCCAGCAAAATAACAAAGAGCGGTACAATATTTTTATCAATGAAGCCTTTGCCTTTAGTGTGGATGAGGCCGTTTTGGCACGTTTCCGACTTAAAAAAGGGATGGAGCTAGAGGAAGAGGACGTTGCTGAAATTTTGCATGCGGATG
>JGI25329J36429_1001328_pt1 | contig 12240 bp, 13 predicted proteins | sample HigsolmetaAR204D_FD_36429 | JGI IMG/M metagenome (IMG submission 36429)
CGGCCAAGCGGAATCGATTATCGGACCTAAGCGGATGAAGATCGGAGATCACACCAGAATGTTAATCATGGGAGGGTTATCATGACTTCAACTTTTCACGGTATAGAAACTGCCAAGCGTGCCTTGCTCACGCAACAAGTCGCACTGCAAACGGTCGGACATAATATTTCCAATGCAGCGACTGAGGGTTATTCCCGTCAGCGCGTCAATCTGACAACGGCATCACCGATCGAAGCGCCAGCGTTTCGCAACAGTACGATGCCTGGGCAGCTTGGGACTGGTGTGGAGTATGACAGCATCACACGGATCAGAGACAGCTTCCTCGACCTGCAATTTCGCCGAGAGAACCAGTCGCTGGCAAGGTGGGAAGTGATGGAGCAGACGTTTACGGCAATCGAAGATTTGTTGAATGAACCTTCGGACAACGGGCTCAGAGCGGTAATGGACAAGTTCTGGAACTCCCTCGAGGTTCTGAACCGCGATCCTTCGTTGCTTAGCGCCCGCATCGACTTCCTCGGAGCGGCTGTCAATCTGACAGACACCTTGAACTCGATCGACAAGGGGCTGACAGATATCGTCTCCGACCTGGAGAACAATATTACCGCGACGACCGTGCAAGTGAACGAACTGACCAGGAGGATCGCTGACCTGAATGCGTTGATCAAGCGCATCGAAGGACCCAACCAGAATGCCAACGACTTGCGAGATCAGCGTGACCTGTTGGTCGATAAGTTGTCTGAACTGATCGATGTCAATGTCACCATGATGCCGGATGGCAGTTATACGATCATGGCGGCAGGAGTCACGGTTGTCGAAGGCGCGAACGCCACTCAGATCGATGATGGCATCGCCATGCAGGCTACCGGCGGCAAGCTTGCCGGTTATGTGCAATCGTTCGCTGAGGTGGAGAACGTTCGCACACAGTTGAATGTCATGGTCAACACCCTTGTCACCGGCGAGATGAAGGTGACGCTGCCCAATGGCTATATGACGAGCCGGGATATGGTTGCCTTGAATGATGTAACCTTGTCAGACGGCACGGTCATTCCGGCAGGCCAGACGATTCCGGCCAATTCGACGATCGTCAGTTCGGTAGAATTCATGGTCGATGGTTTCAACGGTCTCCATCGTCTCGGTTATACGATCCCGGATGCGCAAACGGACATTCCTTTCTTCGTGACGGAGGATGGCAGTACGGACTTTACGATCAGCAATATCCGGGTCAATCCGGATGTGAAGAACAATACGAACATGATCGCGGCAGCAGGTAAGTATGAGATGCAAGGCGGGAATCGCGTGGCCATCAGAGGCAACGGCGATATATCGTTTGCATTGACCAATATCAGAGACTATGTCTTCACATATCCGCTTGACCAGACGACGCTGGGTACGGGTACGATTGATGACTTCTTCAGGGCCTTCGTAGGCCAGCTGGGCACACTCTCCAACAATGCCACCCAGAACGTGATCAATGCAAAAGACTTGACTGATGCTGCAGATATGATGCGTCAACAAGTAAGCGGGGTATCGCTCGACGAGGAGCTCTCCGATATGATCCGCTTCCAGCACGCTTATAATGCCGCAGCCCGCAATATGACAACGGTTGATGAGATGCTCGACCGGATCATCAATCAGATGGGCATCGTAGGCAGATAACCGAGATGAGGTGAAGATATGCGAGTAACAAACATGATGCAGAACACGCAACTGCTGCAGAATCTGCGCAATAACAATCGCGGCATCCTCGAATGGCAGAATAAGCTGGCTACAGGTCAGCGCATCCATCGCCCGGGCGATGATCCCGTAGGCATCGGCTATCTGATGAGGTATAACAGTGAACTCAACCGGACCAATGAGTTTCTGGAGAACGCCAGAACCGGCATCGGCTACTTGAAAACGATGGACGAGCTGATGCAACAATCCAGCGATGTGCTGAAGCGGGCGAGAGTGCTGGTGCAGCAAGCCGCCAACGGGACGATCCCGGAGGACAGCAGGAAGCAGATCGCGATGGAGATCGCTCAGCTCAAGGAACAAATGGTTATGATCGGCAACAGTACATTCGCAGGCCGCTATCTGTTCAACGGTCAGAAGACGGACCAACCGCCTTATTCGATGACAGATCCTCATCTGAATCAAACGGACCCCGGAGTGATCTATCTGAACGTAAGTCCGAATGTGTCCGTGCCAGTTACGATTACCGGGGAGCTGATCTTCGGAGAAGCAGGTGCCGCAGATAATGTATTCCAGGTATTTGATGATATCATCAACCACTTGAACAATAACGAGCAGGCTGAATTGCTGGACGATCTGGCGAAGATCGACGCAGCCTCCGACCGCATCAATAACAACTGGGCGGAGATCGGGGCGAGAACGAATCGATTCGAACTGGTCGAGAGTCGGATCGAAGACCAGATCATCTCATTGAAGACTCTGCGCTCTGAGACAGGCGACGTTGATATGCCGGAGGCGCTGATCGAGCTGATGCAGAAGGAGAATGTACTGCAGGCGTCTCTGTCAGTTGGCGCGAGGATCATGCAAGTTTCATTAGTGGATTTCCTAAGATAGTTCGCAGTTTGAGATGAGGCGGTGACAGGTCTTGATGATAAGCTCAGCAGCGGGTGCTCCATCTATCAGGCCGATTCAGCACCAAGCGTCCCGTTCGCACCAGGAAGAGAAGGTTGAAGTTGATGCTTCCTATACGCCTGCGGAGATTGAGATCCATACACGCAATCCTGAGATGCGGGCTCACTGGGATGAAGTGTGGACAGAACGCGGTTACCTTGGACCTTATGCCCAGATGAAAGAGATTGTATCGATCGCGCAGAGTGAAATGGTGAGAAACATCTCCGAACGTGTACAAGCAGGTATGCGTATTCGCAATCTCCATAAGGAAAGAGGCAATGTATTCGGCGATATCGCATTCCAGAAGTTTCTGGCAGATCGTCAGGCTCAGATTCGTCTGGATGCGGCGCCGAAGTATGGAGTAAGGATCGATGTTCGTATCTACCCGCCGGAGATCTCGGTCGATACGAATATCAAGGGAGGCACGAACACATATTGAAACAGCAACCGCTTATCCGCAAGATACAGAGCGAGTTTTATGGCACCTTCGAAGTGGATGAATCCCATATCTACCATTTCCCGAAGGGAATCATCGGATTCGAGGATGAACATGAATATGCCTTGATCCAGGTGGAAGGCGGTCCATTCCATCTTCTGCACTCGCTTGGTGAACAGCTGAGTTTCGTCGTGCTTCCTGGCAACTATGCTGCAGAGGAGTATGGATTTCGGATTAGTCAGAATATGATCAATCTGCTGGAGATCAAGCAACCTGAGGATGTCATGCCATTCGTGATCGTGAATGTCATCGACGATCAACTGTATGCCAATCTGAAGGCACCTCTCATCTTTAACAAGACGAATCACAAGGGAGCACAATATATCATCGATGAAGCGGACTACCCGATTCGCCACCCGCTCACAGGTAAAGGGGGGGCCTAGATGCTTGTACTGAAGCGCAAACTCGGTGAATCCGTCATCATCGATGATCTGATCGAGGTTCAAGTGATCGGCATTGAAGGAGAAACAGTCAAGCTCGGCTTTACCGCACCGCAACACATCCAGATCCTTCGCAAAGAGTTGGTGGACAGCATCCTTCAGGAGAATCTGAAGGCAGGAAGCCAGAAGCTGGATCAAGCGCAACTTCTCCAACTGTTAAATAAAACAATCCATACAGATGGGGAAGTAAAGGAGTGTTGATTATGGTTCAAAAGGTAGACTTGCCAGTTACAGAACCGGGACTGGCCATGAAGCTCTTCTCTCCCGCAGTTTCTCCGGACAAGCCGCAGACATCCGAACAGGATCGTCCGGGGGCTGTCCAAGGCAACAGGAAGTTCGATTTTTCCATGCTCAGTGACGAAGAGAAAGAGAAACTGAACGAGGAATTGGCCAAACACAACAAGGAGTTTGCTGCTACCGGCAAATATCTGAAATTCAAGTATCACGAGGAAGCGGAGACGTCGGTCGTGGAAGTGATCGACGCGGCAACTCAGGAAGTGATCGTCAGCTTGCCTCCTGAGTTTCTGATCGACTTGTCGCTCAAGTTGAAGAAGATCCTGGGCATCTACATCGATGAGAAGCTGTAAACGACACAGGATGACGATGCATCAGCAAGGATTCACAGAATAAATAGATTACCTTGTATAAGGAGGCGGATATTATGTCTTTTAGCTTGAATGGGTTGGCATCCGGGCTGGATACAGGCACGATCATCTCCCAGCTCATGCAGATCGAACGGATCCCTTATCAGAAGTTGGAGCAGAACAAGAGTAACCTCAATTCCGAGCAGTCGATCTTCCGCTCGATTAACACCAAGCTGCTCACGCTCCGCACAGCGGCAGAGGAGTTGTCCATGAGCTTCGGATTCGATCTGCGAAGTGCGAAGAACTCGGATGAGACGGTGTTGCGCGCAGTCGCATCGGAAACTGTACCGGAAGGCGAGTATCAGATTGAAGTCACTCAGTTAGCAACAAGGCATAGTGTTGCAGTTACTGTTAAAGACAGTGAGGTACTGCCTCTAACGATTTCGATCACGAAAGATGACGTGACAACCCCTTTCACATCTGATAAAGAAACGATGGACGAAGCTCTGGAGGATATCAAGCAACAGATTAATAACTCAGAGCTTGATGTGAAAGCCGTGGTCATCACAACGAACGAAAGCACGGGAGAGAAGACCCTTGTTATCACGTCTAACAAATCAGGTGAGGCTAACGATTTCTCCGTGACAACTTCCGAGTCTGATCCAGATAAAGTTGAGGTCGATATTGCTGCGCAAGCCCAAGATGCCATATTCAAATTAAATGGTGTAACAATCACCTCATCCAGCAACGAGATCAAGGATGTCGTTCCTGGTCTCAACCTGACTCTGCTGAAAGCTGGTGAGACGGCAACGGTAACGGTGCAGCGTGATATCGACAAGATCATCGAGAAGGTTGACGATTTCGTCAAAGCTTATAATGATGTCATCAGTACGATCAAGTCGAATACCGGGAAGGAGAAGAGCCTGCAAGGCGACTCTACGCTGCGTTCGCTGGAGAGCGTTCTGCATAGACTGGTGAACAGCCAGGTTGGCGAGATCCAATCTGATGATAACAGCATCAACTTCTTATTCCAGATTGGACTGGAAGTTGACAAAGGCAAGGTAGATGCAGCGTCCATGAACGGTCAACTGTCCTTCGATAAAGAGAAGTTCAAATCTGCATTCACGGCCAATCCGGATGAAGTGATCAAGCTGTTTACATATTCCGATGAAGGTGACAATAGCAAGGACGGCATCGCCAGACAGTTCAAAGATATCTTGTTGGAATGGACTTCCTCCGTCACGGGTATCCTGTCGTTAAGAATCGAGGGATATACATCGGAGATGAAGATGCTGGACCAGCAGATGGAAGCTATGCAGGTTCGACTGGATCTGAAAGAAGCTCAGATGAAGAAGCAGTTTACTGCGATGGAAACGGCGCTGATTCAACTGCAGAACCAACAAGCATGGATGGCTAGTCAGATCGCCTCGATGGGAATCTATTAGTACTAAGGGGACTGTGAGATGAATTTACCGAATCGGTCAGGTTATCAGGCATACCAACGGAACATGTACGAGACAGCTTCTCCCCATAAGTTGATCAGTCTGCTGTATAATGCAGCGATTACGAATATCCAACGAGCTATCCAAGCCATAGAAGGTCAACAAACTGGAGATGCGAACCGCTTTATCCTGAAGGCGCAAGAGATTATCTACGAATTGATGGCGTGTTTGAATGAGGAGCAAGGCGGCAAGTTAGCTGCCAATCTGAAAGAGATCTACTTCTATTGCACGAATCAACTCGTTCAAGCGAACATTCGCAAGGACATCAACCTGCTGAGAGAAGTGGAAGGGATCATCGATCCTCTGCGGCAAGCATGGCAGGAGATCGGGAAGGATGTTAGCGTTGGCCAACATGTCTGAAGCTGAGGGAGCGGCAGCCAGACTAACCGCTCTGATACAGGAACTCTGCGAGATAAGTGAGCAACAACTGTCCTGGGTGGAACAGCAGCATGATGAAGATCGCTTCCTGGAAGGCTTCACGGACCTGTCCAACCAATGGACGAAGCTGCAATCTGCGGTCCAGGAAGAGTTCGCACGTTGCCAGCAAGTGTTGGCTTCAGAGAAGTGGAAGGAAGTCCTGGGTGACACGGTGACACCCCTGATGGCACGTGCGCAGGAGAATATGACCCGTGCGATTCGCGCCGTGGAGCAGAAGCTGCAAGCGACAGGCAAAGTCTTGCGGACGGCCAATGAACTTCGTCAAGCCAGCAAAGCCTATCAATCAGCCGGTTGGGATGATCATGAAGCATATTTCTTCGATGAGAAGAAATGATCGGATCGGACTATAAAAAAATGAGAAAAAATACTCAAAAAACTATTCAAAACATGGAATGAACTGCCGATATAATTATTAGGCCGCAAGGAAGTGGCTGAATCCTATTACATATCATGGAGGATGATCAAGATGTCGATGTACATCAACACAAACGTTGCTGCGATTAACGCACATCGTAACCTCGGCTTCAACAACACGCAAATGGGCAAGACGATGGAAAAGCTGTCTTCCGGCTACCGCATCAACCGTGCTGCTGACGACGCTGCAGGTCTGGCGATCTCCGAGAAGCTGCGTTTCCAGATCAACGGCTACAGCCAAGCTATGCGCAACGCGCAAGATGGCATCTCCCTGCTGCAAACGGCTGAAGGTGCGATGACAGAAATTCATGCGATGCTGCAACGGATGAACACGCTGGCAACGCAAGCGAAGAACGGAACGTATGATGACAAGAGCCGTGAAATGATCTCGACAGAAATCGAACAATTGGTTGAGCAAATCGACAAGATCGCAAACAACACGAAGTTCAATGAGATTGCATTGCTGAACGTAGATGACACCTCTATCACTTTCCAAGTGGGCTTCGAGAACGACAATACGATCAGTGCAACTACAGTTGACGTTACTACTGAAAGTCTGGAAATTAATGAGCTGGATTTCTCGGATGAAGCTGGTATTAGTGCTGCGATGTCCGCTATTCAAGCAGCGATCAATACTGTCTCGGAAGCACGTTCCAAGTTCGGTGCCGTACAGAACCGTCTGGAGCATGTCATCAACAACCTGGGTGTCAGCGTAGAGAACCTGTCTGCATCCGAGTCCCGTATCCGCAACGCAGATATGGCGAAGGAAATGACAGACTTCACTCGCAATCAGATCCTGGTACAAGCAGGTACGGCGATGCTGGCACAAGCGAACGCGGTTCCGCAGAACGTGCTGCGTTTGCTTGGCTAATCAAACTTTACTCTCTGAACTCTCCAATCGACTCGATTGGAGAGTTTTTTCTATTCACTCGTGTCTATGTTCTGCCGATAATAGGAGTAGAACGGGAAGACCATATTTCTGCAAAGGGTGCTGATATTCGGATGAATATATTACATAACGGAACGGTCATCAAGCAATTGGATCATGTTAACCGTCGAGCTGTGATCAATCAGTTGAACGAAGTGATTCACCATATCAGTCAGCAAGGGCAGGTAGTTCAGACGATCATGATCGACGGCAATGATGTGACAGGCGAGATGGAAACATATATCGAGGCCAATTACGATCGGATCAATACGATCACCGTAGAATCAATTAATCCGGATGAAATGATCGAGGAAATCTATAGCGCAACGATTGAATATTTACAACGCATTCATCAGGCCACGGAAACGATCTCTGATGCGTTCTATGGCGAGGTGACTGATGAAGCCTGGGATATGTTGGCTCAGCTGAGTGAAGGTTTGAACTTCGCTGTTCAGTCGTTGCAGATGATCGCAGAACATCGCAAAGAGAAGTTCTCGGATCATGTATTGTTTGACGAATGGGTACAGTTCGTGCAAGCTGTCGAAGCACAGGTGGCCGAGATTAATCAGGCGATCCAGAACCAGGATACCGTAGCGATCGGAGATATGATCCGATACGAGTTGGGCAGCTCTGTATCGAAGATCCTGGCTGTTATGAAAACGAGGGTTCAGTGATGAAGAAATACGCTGCAGATAATTTGATGTTTCTCAGAAAGTCATATCCGAATATATACGAAACGGTTCGTAACCGAAAATATGACACTGGATTGGTGAAAATCTCCAAGAATAGAAGCAACCAAGTGATTTTGCAAGTAATGGATGATGCCAGTCGCTTTCAATCGTTGTATAGCAGATATGACGTATACCTGGAGGTCGAAAGATGGCTCGATTCCATTCAGGGTGAGATACTCGAAGCGCAACATGTTTTATTCTGCGGATTAGGTCTCGGATATCACTTGCAGGCTTTTATCAACCGGCATCCCGACAAGCAGATCTATCTGTATGAACCTGATCTCAATGTGTTGCTGGCGGCTATAGAATGTGTAGATCTGCGAGATATTTTGAAGCATAAGCAGATCCATGTTTTCGCCGTAGGCGATGATATATATACGCAGATGAGTTTTGTGATGGCCGTGTTTGATACGATTAAGGGTTCCGTCTTCACGATGATTCCACCGACTCATAGAAACATCTACTCTCAGCCTCTCAAGCAGTTGCAAGAGACGATTTCCAAACTGACTCTCATCTATAAAACCAACCTGAACACTATGAGTTTGCATCAGCTGTATTGGGCGGAGAACATCGTGCGAAACATGGAGAAGGTTTTGAACTCCTATTCATTCGCTGCCATGAAGGATAGCTTAAGCGGGATCCCGGTCGTTATCGTTGGCTCAGGACCTTCTCTGGATATGGAGATTGAATGGCTGCGCAAGCTGAAGAATAAAGTGATGATCATAGCTGCTGGGACGAGTATTCAAGGCTTGCTCCATCATGGGGTGAAGCCGGATCTAGTTGTTTCGATGGATCCAAATGTGCCGAATTTGAGGGCTTTTCAAAATGTTAAGGACACAGACGTCCCTATGCTCTTCATTCCAACCATTCATGCGGATATTCTGGATAAAGATTGGAAGATATTGTTGCATGCTGTTTTTTCAAATGATGAATTAACGAAGTTCTGGCTGAAAGATCTGAAGAAAGAGCTCGCGCCACCGGTATTCCTGACATCTGCCTCTGTTACGGGTACCGCGATTCAAGCAGCCGTTTACATGGGGTGCAACGAGCTTGTCCTCATCGGTCAAGACTTGTCTTTCCCAGCAGACCGATTCTATTCATCCGGGGTAAGACACATCAGCCCTGATTATCTCGCTGGAAAGGTAAAAGGTGCTGACCTGTTTGTAGAGAATGTCAGTGGAGGCATTAATAGAACGGATAAATTGATGCTGTTAATAAAAAACGATATTGAGACTATCTTTGAGATATTGAACATCAAAAAGGTTTACAATGCTTCCAAGGTAGGGGCGATGTTACGGAAAACTGAGTTCAAATCATTGGAGCAGCTGTACGCTGAGCTTCAGCATACCAACCTGGGAGATGACTGGTTCTATCACTTGTTGAGAGAAAGGTCGAAGCCTTATTCGGACGAACAGAAGCATTCATTGATCCAGAAGATCAATAAAATCTACGATGGCATCGTTGAGCTGAAAGAGATAGTGGAAGAACTGGGTCAATATCTATCGGTCATCTCGCCATTGCAAACGAAAGGTCGAAGAGAACAGCAGAGATGGCTGGATGATTACATGAAAGTCTGGCATCGTTTTGCCAATCATCCGATCTTTACAGGAATTTATCATTTGTTCCTGAATCGTGAGATCAATTATGTATCGAGATATTGGACAGAGTTGCAAGCGGAGACAGATGAGTGGGTGAAGATTCAGAACGTGGCTAAGTATTCCAATATTATAACAACCAGCTTTATCCGAGTGACAAATGTGCTGAACACGAATTTCGCGAAACTGAAAGATAAGCTACAAAGGTGTGAATAAGTTGGAGTCTGGATTCGAAACACCGGTATATATTACTCGTCCTTTGCTCCCTGATCTTCAACTGATCACCGAGAAGTTTCATGATATCATCGACAGCAAGAAAGTGACCAATATGGGTGATCAGCATCATGAACTGGAAAGACAATTAAAGCAATATCTGAATGTTGAACACATGACCCTTTTTAGTAACGGTACTTTGGCGTTGTTGCTGGGAATAAAAGCTCTGGGTTTGAGAGGTGAAGTCATTACGACACCGTTCACCTTCCCTGCAACCGTACAAGCCTTGGACTGGAATCAGATCACGCCGGTTTTCTGCGATATAGAGCCACATACATTGAATATCGATCCTGCAAGGATCGAATCTTTGATCACAGAGAGGACAAGCGCCATTTTGGGCGTTCACGTCTTCGGCAACCCATGCGATGTCCACAGAATCCAGGAGATAGCGGATCGGTATGGACTAAAAGTCATTTATGACGCTGCCCATGCCTTCGGTTCAACGATCGATGGAATGCCTATAGGTACCTACGGCGACTTGACGATGTTCAGCTTCCACGCCACAAAGTTGTTCAACACAATTGAGGGTGGCGCCTTGACATATAGAGACCCAGAGTTGGTTCAGAAGCTTAATCTTCTCAAAAATTTCGGGATTGCAAGCGAAGACCAGGTTTTGCTGTCTGGTCTTAATGCCAAGATGAACGAGATTCAAGCCGGCATCGGTCTCGAGGTACTGAAACTGGTCAACGATGAGAGAATCAGAAGGTTGGATCTGTTAAATGTATACATGGACGAGCTCAGGGATGTTCAGGGTCTCAAGATCGTTACCGCGACTAATAATTTGAGCTCAAGCTTGCAGTATTTTGTAGTCAGGGTAGTAGAAGAATCATTCGGAAAATCGCGTGACTGGCTGCATGAGCAATTGAAGAAATTCAACATTTACTCGCGGAAGTACTTCTATCCGCTATGCAGCGAATTTCCTTGGTATTATCATCTGGAATCGACTTCGTCCGAGAATCTCGAAGTGGCACATCGCATCTCTTCAGAAGTGCTCTGTCTGCCGTTCTATGGAGAGTTGGGAAGGGAATCCGCGCGAAAGATCTGCAGGATCATAAAGCAACTTCAAGCGATGTAGCCAATAACGATTCCGCCATAGGAGGGATTGACCATTAAAGGGATAATTTTGGCAGGCGGATCGGGCACGAGACTTTATCCGTTAACGAAGTCCGTATCGAAACAGTTATTGCCCGTTTATGATAAACCATTGATCTATTACCCCTTATCCGTTCTTATGTTAGCCGGAATCAGAGAGATCTTGATTATCACCACGCCCAGAGACCAGTTGGCGTTCGAGAATTTGTTAGGCGATGGAAAGCAACTGGGTCTCCACATTACTTATGCCACTCAAGATCAACCCAACGGCATTGCCGAGGCGTTTATCATTGGTGAAGAATTTATTGGTGATTCCAGTGTAGCCTTAATACTTGGGGATAACTTCTTCTATGGTTCGAATTTTGGCAATATGCTGAAGAAAGCGGTCCAGCTTTCTGAAGGTGCGCTTATTTTCGGCTGTTATGTCCACAATCCAAGCGCCTATGGCGTCGTGGAAGTGGATAGCAATTATAATGTATTGTCAATAGAAGAGAAGCCGGCGAAGCCGAAATCGAACCTGGCTATTCCGGGGCTGTACTTCTTCGATAACCAGGTGGTTGAATTCTCCAAGAACGTTAAACCGTCTGAACGTGGAGAGATCGAAATTATCTCTGTTTTGCAGCAATATCTCGATCGAGGGAAGCTGTTTGTCAGATTTACAGGTAGAGGGCTGGCATGGCTGGATACCGGAACGCATGAAGCTCTGCTTGATGCTTCCAACTTCGTGGAGAACGTTCAGAAACGCCAAGGGCTATATATCGCTTGTATTGAAGAAATCTCATACCGTAAAGGATACATTACGAGGGAGCAGTTGATTCAACTGGCGCAGCCACTCATTAAGACGGACTATGGCCGATATTTGCTTGATGTGGCGAACAGTCAAACATAGAGCAGATATGATGTATGCTGTCATGAGGAGACAGGAAAGACTATGAAGTTAGGGATTATGCAACCTTATATATTCCCCTATATAGGTTATTGGCAACTGCTGAATGCCGTCGATCAGTTCGTCATCTACGATAATATTCAATACACCAAACAAGGTTGGTTTAATAGAAACTATATCTTGATGGATGGAACCAGGAAATTGTTTACCATACCGCTCAAGAAAGATTCCGATTACCT
>JGI25329J36429_1001329_pt1 | contig 12238 bp, 10 predicted proteins | sample HigsolmetaAR204D_FD_36429 | JGI IMG/M metagenome (IMG submission 36429)
AAACTGACGAATGGCATTTTCCAGTTGATTTGCCCAGTCGACATTCGGTATACTTCTTTTAGACATAGGTAGGGTACTCCTTTCTCTGGAATGTGTTGTGGCTAAATCAGAGAATACCCTACCTTTTTTCTTTTGGTCTAGCAAAATGCTTTACACAAACTTTTATACATCATCGTTGTTCTTGAATGATTTCATGCAAACGGATAATTTCAGAAGCTAGATCCTTAATTGTTATCGCATTCATAAGGTGATCTTGGGCATGAACCATAAACAGACTTACTTCCGTCTTATTCCCCCTCGTTTCTTCCTGTATGAGATGCGTTTGTACCTGATGGGCGTTCACCAGGTCCTTTCCCGCTTCCTCGATTAACTTTTTGGCCGAGTCGATCTGTTGTTCAGCCGCCAACTTGATTGCATTCATGGCTTTGCTGCGGGCATTGCCGGCATGTACAATGATATCCATAATTACGTCGATATTCTTCAAATTCTACAACCCCTTCTTTTCTATCCGTAACCTCTTGCTGCTATCTTTATTGTGAAATGAAAACGCTGACAATTACAGAGGATGATTTTCCATTATTAATGGCAATTTCTTGCCGGTTTTCGAAGGGGTATTCTCCTTTATTGAAGCATTCACAGGTCTTCTATCATTGAAAGTAAATAGATTGATGATTATAAAAAAAAGCTATCATTTTCCAAACCCAGAAAATGATAGCTTTCCGTTGCACAAAATAATTTTTGTAAATCGGCTAATATTTTTGCTTGTGGGTACAGCCTTGAAGCAAGGGTATAAAACCGGCTTTGACTCACTCCTGTCTAATCATAGCCATGATTTTCTACATTATATTCATATACGGATTACGATTCGAATAAAGCAGTCCTATGGTTTTAAACAAACTTGGCAGACATATTCATTTTGTCGGTTTTGCTTAGGGTGCGATCATTAGTTTTCCAGATTTTGTAACAGCATTGCAACACTTATATGTATGAGCCAAACAAGCTGCCCGCTCATTTAACCGCGTGCCAGAATTTTTACTTATTAGCCGGGCAACCGCACGGCTCCTCCGCTGTTTCATCCGCCTTTTTCTTTTTTAGTTGTTCAATCGTTTCATACAGCACAATGATCTCCTTCGCCAAATCCCTCACCGTCAAAGCGTTCATCAGGTGGTCCTGGGCATGGACCATTAGAAGGCTCACTTCCGTATTCTTGCCGCGGACCTCTTCTTGGATAAGGCCGGTTTGCGCGCGATGGGCATGCAGGAAATCCTCATCCGCTTGGCCGATCAGCTGTTTGGCCTCGTCAAATTTTCCTTCCTGGGCCAGCTGAATGGCCTTCATCGCTTTACTTCGGGCATTGCCGCCATTGGCGATGATTTCCATAATTATTTCCGTATTTTCCAATGTGTCCATCTCCTTTTCTGTCCGGCGTCTACTTCTCGGATTTCTGTTCCCGTTCATTTATCATATTTCATTTGTCTATCTTGTACATAAACAAAAAACTCCGCAAATTCCGATCGGCGTCCGGCTTCCGATATTGCCCTCCGACTCATTGGCCTTTCAACGCATTCTTAAAAGCTTCAAACGTTTGGCATTGCAACAGCCGATGGATGAGCGGGACATTGTCCAGCAGCTTTACCAATACCTGATACATCGGTTTTAAACTGTCTTTTTTATTTTTATCCACATTCAGCAAGAACACCAATTGAACGGGACGATTTCCCCATGAAATCGGTTTCGTCAACGTTACGATGCACCAAAATGTTTCATCGGTTTGCGGTTCAATCGGATGCGGAATGGCCACTAAATTGCCGAAGCTGGTCGGTGAAAATTTTTCCCGCTCCATTACGGAATCGATATATTGATCGTTAACCTTTTTGTCTTCCAGCAGTTTATTACCCAAAAAACGGATAACTTCCACAGGCGTCGTAAAATCCATCTGTAAAAAAGTGTACCGTTTCCGCAAGTACTGATCGATCACCGAAACTTCATGATTCATCACCTTTTCAATCTTTTTTACGTCGCTTTCCCCTAAAATGGTGCTTACTTGAATCACAGGGACGGGCAATTTTTCTTTGATCGGAACGGTGCTGATAATAAAATCGATATGGTTGAAGGATTGTTGATTCAAATTATAATATTCCGTCGTCCCGATAATATCCAGCTCTTCGTTAAATTTATTTTTTAATTTGTAAAAAAGGAGCTGCGCGGTTCCCAATCCCGATGCGCAGACAATTAAACAGCGGGGGGTTTTGTTCTTCCTCTTTTTTTGCCTTTCTAACGCGACTTCAATATGGAGGGCAATATACCCGATTTCATTCTCGTCAATTTTTACATGAAACCGTTCCTCCAACACTTCGGAACCGATGACGGCCGCTTCAAAAGAAAGGGGATATTTCGTCTTTATTTCCTCTAAGAGCGGATTTCTCAAATTCATTTTATATTTTAGCCGATTGATCGCCGGCTTTAAATGCAGGCATAACGCCATGAGCAATTCCTCGTCCCCGTTCAAATGCAAGCTGTACTTGTCATCGATTTTTTTGACCATTTCCTGGGCGATACTTTGTATTTCCTCATCAATGAATGCATTTATTTCTTCGCTTTTTAGTTGCGGTGGAACCATTTTTGTACCTTGCAAGTGAATGGATATATAGGCCACTTCATTTTTCGGGAACGATACATGAAGCCGTGCTTCAATGTCTTTCACAATTTCTTTCGCTACGAAAAATTCCTTTTGATTTTCCAGCTGCTTTATTTCTTCGTTGACCATCCTGACCACTTTTTCTTCTCGAATCCGCTTACATGCGATGGCAATATGAGTGATCAGGTTATGGAGGCTGATATCGGAAATAATAATATTATATTTCCGCAATTTTGATAGAATAACATTTTTAATCGTTACCAGCTCTTCTTTCGGAATAATGGAAATCCAGTTCTCGGTCTGATCGACGATACTGTGATGATCATTAAATATATACTGGGAGATGCAAAACCGGATTTGCATTTCATCGCCCAATACTTTTAAACCATAGTAGGGCCTTTGCTCAAGCTTTAAATGATATTTGCTGAGGATGTGGCGGACAGTCTTTAGGTCGCTCTGTAAGGTGGAACGGCTGATAAACAGTTCATCTGCGAGTTCTTCCATTTTTACGTAATCGGGCTGGAGAAGCAATTTTTCCATGATATAGCGGACGCGGTCTTCCGACTCCGTCGGTACAAACGGTTTTTCCGTTTCATAGGTTTGCCAAAATTTTTTGAACATTTCTTCATCGTCGATTCGAAGTTTGTAGCCGGTGCCGCGATAAGATTCAATTTCCGCTTTATAATTTTTCAATAAATTATTTACTCAACTTTCGCAGCTTAATTTTACAAACAAACCCTTGATATAACTGGGCAAACTCAAAATCCATTGCTGCAGTTGACTCAAAACGACAGACTGATCTCGTTTGGACTTGGCTCCCATAAACTCCATGAAAAATACGATCAGATGCTGCAACGCCGTTTTCAAATCCATGTCTCGCACTTCATCAGAAAACAGGAAGAACAGACCTCCCAATGACCGTACATCGTTCTCGTGACGACGTTCCCATTCCATCACGAGATAACGCGTAAAGACGATGGTGGTATGGCTGATGAGCATATCAAACGAACGGCCTTGAAACTCCGTTCCCAATTTCAGATAGGACTTCGCAAATTTAAAAAAGGTTTCGATGCTCCAACGCATGCCGTAGATGCGAACGATCTCGGCATCTTCCAACGAAAGGTCGGTGCTGAGCAACACCAACCAATCCCGTTTCCGGTTGCGATGTCGTACAAAGACGAGTTTCACCGGCAGACCGCAGGCGGTTTGGACGATGACCGAGCCCTGAATCTCCTTGTCTTTATGCTTGGGTAAAAGAGCATAAAGTTCCTTGAGTGTCAGGCATTGTCCATGGAACCGATATCGCTGCTTCATGGCCTTGACCATCCCGATGACAGGCAACCCTTTCGCCGTCAGTTCTCGTAGCAATGGCGCTTGAGTAAACCAGCTGTCCATCAGGACAACGTCCGCGCTAAAACCAGCCTCAAGCGCGCGGTCAAGCAGGGCAACAACCGCATCCGGTTTGCGCGAGAGCGCCTCCATCCGGCGTTTGTAGCCTGGCATGCGCTTGGACAAACGTTCCTTCATTTCGCAAAATCGATTGGCCAATTTGGCGGAACTGAGCATGACAAAATCGATGGGTACGAAGCTGAAGCCATCCGACCACCCAAGCGTAAGCATGTTGTAACCGCGCGTATAGCGCCCCGTCGTATGATCAAAGACACGGGCCAACAATTCAGCCTTTTTGCTACGATCCCGCCGCAGAACGGAATCATCGACGATAAGCACCCGAGTGCGGGAACGTGAGGTCAGCGTATCGAAGTGCTGCACGATCTTCAGACTTAAGGAATGCAAAAAACGACGCCACGCAAAACGAGGATGGTTCAAGAACCGATAGACCACGTCCTTACCAGGTAAAGATTGGCGACGCTCACTTTGAAGCAGGCGGAACCAGTTACGGCCCTCAAACACAAGAGAAAAGATCAACTGAAAGATCGTGAGACTGGACAAGCCGAATGATTTGGAAATGCCGGCTTTCCGCAACAATTGTCCAATTTGTAAGGCAGCGAATGCAGCCGAAATTCGTTCTTGACCCTTTTCAGACAGAGAGTTGTGTTGTACCATTGAGTTACGCACCTTTCTGTTTGGATTGGTAAGGTTTAGCAACTTCCATTTTACCAAACGAGAAAGGTGTTTTTTTGTCAAGAACAACATTTTTCAAAGAAAAATCCTTATTTCATCAAGGGTTAAAGTCAATTTTCAAGGTGCGAAAGTTGAGTTATTTATATCTTTAATATCATTTCGGACGGTTTTCGAACTGACTTGCAATATGGATGCCAGCTGGGAACTCGTAAAGGGACCTTCATTGGAATTTAGTACTCGTATCAATTTCAGCCAGCGGGAATTCATTTTCGGAAAACCTCGCAAATGTTTTATTCGCTATTAATATAGCATTTTTCGACAAATGGCGACAAGGCGAAGGCACGGAGGCCCCTTCATTGGTGAATGCTCTAACGAACACTTACCAATGAAGGGGTTTTGCCTACAAATACGGAATCGCCCAGCGACGGAAGCCCATTCCCCTTTTCGCAAGATGAACCCGAAATGTTCCGACCCGCTTTATGCCGCCCGGGATGGTTTTTCATTTCGCAGGATCCAAAGGTACATCCCCATCGATACGAGTACGGAAAATGCCGCGGTGAGATAGATGTCCCGGTAGCCCAGCCAATGGCCGATTTGGCCGAAGGTCATGGCCCCGATCCCGATTCCCAGATCAAAAAAGGAGAAAAAGGTGGCGTTCGCCATTCCCCGGCGGTTTTTCGGCGAACTTCCGACCGCCCAGGCCTGCAGGGCGGGCTGAACCGCACCGAATCCCATTCCGTAAAGGAAAGCCGCGGTGAACAACGCCAGACTGTTCGGGAGCCATGAGAGCAGGAGCATGGCCGCACAAATCAGCGCGGTGCCGGGCAGAAAAACCGCAATATGGCCCCTGCGGTCATAAATCTTTCCGGAAAAGATCCTGGACAGCATGAGGGCTGCGGCATAAATGATAAAATACCATTGAATGCCCGCAACCCCCTTCTCGTGGGTGTATAAAGGAAGGAAGGTCGCGATTCCCCCGAATGTGACCGTAATGAAAAAGATGAGAAGGGAAGGTTTTAAAGCGTTCTTTTCATAAAAATCCCACTTCACGGCGGCGGCCTTCCCCGGCTGCCATTCCACCTTCTTATACCGAATCAGGGAAGACAATAAAAAGGCCGTCAACCCCAAAGCCGCGCATATGGAAAACAATAAAGGAAAGGATATGTGCTCCGTCAGCACTAGCCCGAGAGAGGGACCGAAGGCCAAGGCGAGATTGCCGGAGAGCCCGTAATACCCCAGTCCTTCTCCCCTTCTGGAAGCGGGAATCAGATCCGTCGCGATCGTGCCGGCGGCCGTCGTCGACAATCCCCAGCCGGCCCCTTGAACGATCCGCATGGCAAACAGGAGGATAAGGCTCGTGATCAAACTGTAGGATCCTACGGAAATGACAAAAATGGCCAGCCCGGTCAAATAAACCATCCCCCTTCCCCTCGATTCGAGGGCATGACCGGCATACGGACGGACGGCAAGGGCGGACAAGGTGAAAATGCCGACGACCAGACCGATGAGCTGGTCATTCCCGCCGAGATGTTCCACGTATAACGGCAAAGTGGGCAATGTCATTTGGAAGCCCAAAAACACAAAAAAATTGGCAAGACAGATCAGGACGAAGTCCTTGGTCCAAATCCGCTCCCTTCCCAAATTTTCCTTCTTTAACGCGCCCATTTGTCCTTGGTCCACGAAGAAACGCCCCCGTTGAAAAATGATGTCTGTATCATTATAGCATATCCTTTTTCCCGGAACGCCCAAGAAACCCCCGGCCGCCACGAACACCCCGCGGTTCGCCCCGTTTTTTGGCCGCATGATGCCGCGTGAATCCGAAAGACGACGGAAAAAATTCTTTCCTTGCAACACGGATTGCCGATCCTATATTTTCTTAATATTTAAACTTTTTCGCGCGTTGAAAAAGAGTAAAAAATCATTGCTGATTTCTTACTCTTTTCCGTTTAAGGAGGAACCATGCCATCCATTCCCCATTCGTTTATCGGTTTTCATATTCTTTTTTATATTGTTCGAACTCCCTTTCCGAACAATAAACAAAATGGCCGGGAGCCACTTCCCGCATTTCCGGCCGATCCTGATCCGTGTACTGATGGACGCTCGGATCGTACGGGATCCGTTTGCGGCTCCTTTCATAGTCCGGATCCGGGAGCGGAATGGCGGATAACAGGGACTTCGTGTATGGATGCAGCGGATGCTTGTACAAATCGTCGCTGGGGGCCAGTTCCACCAATTTGCCGAAATACATGACCCCGATGCGGTCGCTGATATATTTCACCATGGAAAGGTCATGGGCGATAAACAAATAGGTCAATCCCTTTTCCTTTTGCAGCCGTTTCATCAAATTGACGACCTGCGCCTGAATGGAAACGTCCAAGGCCGATATCGGTTCGTCCGCGATCACGAATTCGGGGTTGACCGCCAATGCCCGGGCGATCCCGATCCGCTGCCTTTGCCCGCCGGAAAATTCATGGGGATAACGGTTGGCATGTTCTTCGTTCAAACCGACCGTCTCCAGCAGTTCGACGACCTTTTCCATTCTTTCCGTTTTGTTCTTGACAAGGCCGTGGATATCCATGCCTTCGGCGATAATGTCGACGACCTTCATCCGCGGGTTTAAGGAAGCGTACGGATCCTGGAAAATCATCTGCATTTTCCGGTTCAATTCTTTCAGTTCCTTTTTCGATTTGATCCGGTGAACATCCTTGCCCTGGTATAAAACCTGGCCTCCGGTCGCATTGTAAAGGCGGATGATCGTCCTTCCCGTCGTCGATTTTCCGCAGCCCGACTCGCCCACAAGCCCAAGGGTTTCCCCCTTGTAAATATAGAAGCTAACGTCGTCGATCGCCTTGACCATGTTGGGCTTGCCCACGTTAAAATATTTCTTTAAATGTTTCACTTCCACAAGTTTTTCAGCCATTTAGAGACCTCCCTCGACCAAAACAGGATGTTCGAATGTTCCTGGCAAAACGCGTCTGCGCTGCTGAACAATTTTCGGAGGCTCTACTTTCGGCGCATTCGGATGCAAAAGCCAGGATTTGACGAAATGGGTCTCGGACACTTGGAACATCGGCGGTTCCTTTTCAAAATCGATCTGTAAGGCGTAAGGGCTTCTTCTCGCGAAGGCGTCTCCCACCGGCGGTTTGGTCAAATCGGGCGGACTGCCGGGTATGGCATGCAGTTCTTCGCCATCGTTGGCGTCCAAGCTCGGCATGGAGGACAACAATCCCCATGTATACGGATGCCGCGGATCGTAAAAGATTTCGTCGGACGTCCCGATCTCCACAATTTGTCCGGCATACATGACCGCGACCCGGTCCGCCATGTTGGCAACGACGCCCAAGTCATGGGTAATGAAGATGATGGAAGTTTCCAGCTTCTCCTTCAATCTTTTCATCAATTCCAAAATCTGCGCCTGAATGGTCACATCCAAGGCGGTCGTCGGTTCGTCGGCGATCAGCAATTTCGGCCTTGCCGCCACGGCGATGGCGATCATGACCCGCTGCCGCATCCCGCCGGAAAACTGGTGGGGATATTGGTTATAACGGCTGGCCGCATTCGGGATCCCGACCATATCCAACAGTTCGATCGCCCTTCGCTTCGCTTCCTGTCTCGAAACCTTTTCATTTTTCATGATCAATTCGTCAATTTGGCGTCCGACCCTCATCGTCGGATTCAAGGACGTCATCGGATCTTGGAAAATCATGCTGACGACGTTCCCGCGGATCTTTTCCATTTGTTTTTCCGTTTTCGGAACGATATCCTCACCGTCCAAAATAATTTGCCCTTTTGTGATTTCCGCGGGGGGCGTCGGCAGCAATTTCATAATCGCTTGTGCGGTAACGCTTTTTCCGGACCCGGATTCGCCGACGAGGGCCAGGGTTTCCCCCTTGTTCAGATGAAAATTCACCCCGCGAAGGGCATGGACGGTTCCGGACTGGGTATGAAATTTCACTTCCAGATCTTTGATCTCCAAGATTTTTTCCATCTCATGTCACCTCCTATTTCCGTAAGCGCGGGTCGATGGCATCACGCAGACCGTCCCCGATGACATTTAAAGCAAACATCGTCAAGCAGATGAAGGTGGCCGGGAAAAACAATCTCCACGGATAGTATTCCAACGCCGGCAACCCTTCATTGGCCATCGTTCCCCAGCTGGCAAGGGGCGGATTCAAGCCCAATCCCAAGAAGCTCAAAAAGGCCTCGGTGAAAATCGCCGAAGGGATCGTCAAGGTCAAGGTGACCAAGATGGGACCCATCGCGTTAGGGATCACGTGTTTGAATAAGATCCGGCTGAAACTTGCGCCCAAGGTCCGGGCGGCCAAAACGAATTCCTGGTTTTTCAGCTGCAGGACTTGTCCCCGCACAATACGCGCCATATTGATCCAGCCGGTGACGGTCATGGCGAGGATCATCGTCCAAAGTTCCTGTCCGAAAACGACCATAAACAAGATGATAACCAACAAGTAAGGAATGCCGTTTAATATGTCCGCGATCCGCATCATCACTTCATCGACTCTTCCGCCCTTATATCCGGCGATGCCGCCCCAGACGACGCCGATCAATAAATCGATGAGCGCGGCCACCACACCGATCGTCAGGGATATTCTCGCGCCGACCCAAGTGCGCACAAACACATCCCTTCCCAGATCATCGGTGCCGAACCAATGTTTCGCGGAAGGCGGCTGGTTGGTGTTCATCAAATCGTTCGTATCGTAGTCATACTTGCTGAACCACGGCACAAAAATGGCCATTGCCACGAGAACAAGCAGCAGGAAAACGCAAAACATGGCCAATTTGTTTTGCCTGAACCGGTAAAAGGCATCTCCCCAAAAACTGATGCTCTTCTTCTCGATTTTTTCCGCTTCTTCCAAATTCTGCCGGACGAGAACAAACTTTTCTTTTTCCCCGACGGATGACGTCATCTTGATCATACCCCCTCTTTCGCGGATACTTTGATGCGCGGATCGATCAGCCCATAAACGATATCAACCAACAATACGGCAAGCAAGAGGATGATGCTGTAGAAAGTGGTCACGCCCATGATGACCGTATAATCCCGGTTGGTAATGCTCTGCACAAAGTGGGCGCCAAGACCGGGGATGCCGAAAATTTTTTCGATGACAAAGCTTCCCGTAATGATGTTGGCGGTCAGCGGGCCCAAATAGGAGATGACCGGAAGAAGGGAATTTCTTAAGGCATGGCGGTAGACGATGACCCGCTCGCTGAATCCCTTCGACTTCGCCGTCTTGATGTAGTCATTGTTCAAGACTTCCAACATGGTCGACCTGGTCAAACGGGCAATATAGGCGAGCGGCATCATGGCCAGCGCCAGAGCGGGAAGAATGGTATGCTTAAACGAACCCCATGTGGCGATCGGAAACCATTGCAATTTGATGGCAAAAATATATTGCAAAACGGCGGCCATGATGAACGACGGAACGGAGATGCCGATGACCGCGAGGCTCATGGATGAATAATCGACCCAGCTGTTCTGCCTGACGGCGGCGAAAACGCCCAGCAAAATCCCAAAAAAAACAGCGATAAATAACGCTTCGAGGCCAAGATACAAGGAAACCGGAAAACCGTCCGCGATGAGATCGTTCACCGTCTGTCCCTTATATTTAAACGAGGGGCCGAAATCCCAGGTGGCCACTTTGACCAGATATTGGGCATATTGCTTGTACCACGGTTGGTCAAGGCCGTAATGGGCGTTCAGGTTCGCTTCAATTTCCGGGGGAAGCCTTTTTTCGGAAGTGAACGGGTTGCCCGGGGCAATCCGCATGAGGAAAAAGGTGATCGTGACGATGACGAACAAGGTAAGCAAAATGGATGCGAGACGCCTGAGAATATATTTAAGCACGCCTAACCACCTCCGTTTTAACTAAGTAAAGGGTATATGAGCGTGGCCCATATACCCCAATTGAACAAACTCATTTTTATTCGAAGTAAGCCCATTTGAGCTGTACGTCTCCCAGGCCAGAGATAGCCACATCTTTGAGGTTGTCTTTTTGTACCCAGGCATTGGTATAGAAGTAAATCGGCGCGACCGGCATTTCATCCATGAAGATTTTTTCCGCTTGTTTCAACAGTTCAAGGCGTTTTTCAGGATCCCGTTCTTTTTGGGATTGGATCAACAATTGTTTGAATTGCGGGTTTTCCCAACGGGTGTCGTTGTTTCCGCCGTTCTTGTCGCGGAAGAGTTCAAGGAAGTTGATCGGGTCGTTGAAGTCGCCCAGCCAGCCCATCCGTCCGACCATGTAGTCGCCGCGGTGAAGTTTTTCGATATAAACGGCCCATTCTTCGTTTTCAAGTTCGGTTTTGATCCCGAGGTTCTTTTTCCACATGTCTTGGATGGCCTGAGCGATCTTTTGGTGAGCTTCATCCGTGTTGTAAGCGATCTTGATGACCGGCAATTCGGACACATCTTTGTAGCCCAGTTCCTTCAAGCCTTCTTCCAGAAGTTTTTTCGCGGTTTCCACATCGTTGTCCTTGAAGTAGCCTTTTTCGTTTTCAGGGAACATGGAAGGCGGAACTGCGGCCATCGCCGGGATTTGCCCCGCTTTCGTAATATTCTTTACGATCGCTTCACGGTCGATGGCATAGGCCAATGCTTTACGAATTTTTACATTATTTAAGGGTTTGACTTCCGTATTGAATTTGTACCAGTACACGCCGGCGATCGGCTTGATGTTCAAGATGCCTTCTTTTTCCAGCTGTTCGATGGAATCGGTCGGCAATGCCGAGAACGGCGCGCCTGCCCAGTCGAGTTCGCCTTTCTTGAACATGGACAGTTCCGTATTGACGTCTTCGATCATGTGCATCGTAATTTTTTCTAATTTTACGTTATCTTTATCCCAGTATTGGTCGTTTTTCACGAGTTCGATTTTGCTGCGGTGTTCCCAGGTCACCATTTTGAACGGACCGTTGGAGACGTAATCTTCTCCGGCGTCTTTATACCAGTCCGGGTTTTTCTGGGCGATTTTGCTGTTGATCGGCAAATACGTATAGAATGCGGTTAATTCCAGGAAATACGGAGTCGGTTGTTCCAAGGTGACGACCAGGGTTTTGTCGTCCTGGGCCTTGACCCCTACGGAATCCAGCGGAGCCTTTCCGGTGTTGGCGGCTTCACCGTTTTTCAAATAATAGAGCTGATAGGCGTATTGGGATTCGTTTTTCGGATCGAGCGCCCATTTCCATGCGTATTCAAAGTCGTGGGCGGTTACCGGGTCGCCGTTGGACCATTTGGCGTCGCGGAGCTTGAAGGTGTAAACCGTCCCGTCTTCGGATACTTCATAATCCTCAGCCATGGCCAATTCCGGTTTGCCGTCCAGCCCGATGCGGGTCAAACCTTCAAAGGTGTTGCGAAGCACGGTACCGGAAGTGGTGTCATTGGCCAAGCCCGGATGCAGGGAAAATGGCTCGGTCTTGATGTTCACCCGGAATTCCTGCTTGGGTTTTTCTTTTTCGGATCCCCCATCACCGGCACTGTTTTTCCCGCCGCAAGCGGAAAGAACC